>Ga0272442_10011195_pt1 | contig 10965 bp, 7 predicted proteins | sample SSMForm2O_FD_200262 | JGI IMG/M metagenome (GOLD analysis project Ga0272442, IMG submission 200262) | Marine sediment archaeal communities from Little Sippewissett salt marsh, Falmouth, MA, United States - SSM-Form-2O | ecosystem: Environmental > Aquatic > Marine > Wetlands > Sediment ... | reverse complement strand
AACTACGATTGACAAACCATGAGATGTCACAGCAGGAATTGGCCAATCTGGTTGGGTGTAGAAGGCAAACTATTATTGACCTTGAGCAAGGCGGATATATGCCTTCTGTTGAGCTGGCTATTAAAGTTAGCAGGGCTTTAAAAGTGACTCTTGAAGAGGTATTTGAATATGAAGAACCGGATATTTACACTGGTTCGGGGAGTAACAGGAAGAAAGTTGGCCTGGCTTTGGGTGGTGGGGCTGCCAAGGGTTTAGCTCATATTGGAGTGCTCTCAGTTCTTGAGAAGGAAGGCATTCCAATTGATATGATTGCGGGAACAAGTATGGGAGCCCTGGTAGGTGCTGTATATGCACAGCAGAGAAATGCAAAAAAACTGGAAGCGCTGGCAAGACATTGGGGAACAAGAAGGCTTTTCCTTTTTAGTGATTTGACTTTCTCCAGAGCCGGTTTGGTTCGCGGGCGGAAAATAGACAAAATGCTGATGGAGATCCTGGGAGAAATAGAGTTCAAAGACCTTCATATACCTTTTGCCTGTGTAGCAACCAACATAGATAGCGGGGAGAAAGTTGTTATTAGCCAGGGTATGGTAAGAAAGGGGGTACGGTCAAGTATCTCTATCCCTGTTATATTAAAGGCAGTAAGAGATGAAGGCAAGTGTCTTGTTGATGGCGGATTAATAGATCAGGTGCCGGTAGATGTACTTCAGGGAATGGGGGCAGATTTCATTATCGCTGTGAATGTTACAGCATTTAACCAGTTGTTAAATAATAAAGCAAGCCCATATGAAAAAAGGGAAAGGAAAAATCAACCCAGTATCCTTCATGTAATAATGAAGACTATGCAAATTGTAAATAGCCGTGGGCTGAATACCGAATTGACAGGAGCTGATGTAACAATAGAACCCGAACTGGAACAAATCGGCTGGGGTGATTTTCATCGGGTTTCAGAGTGTGTTCTACAGGGGAAACTGGCTACTGAAGCTGTTGTCCCAATAATAAAACGAAAACTGGCCCGAGTAAATTATGCTCAGTTTCCTCAGACCTGATTTGATACAGCCTATATACTGTTGCGATTGCTTTGCTTACCTTGCCTGTTTTAGTAAGCAGAGCGAAAAGACATAGTTCTTATCACCACGAAGCTCTTATCATCTGGTTCGGCAGCCAGACCAGTATCTGGGGGAACAGGATGCATATACATAGTCCAACCATTATCAACAGGACAAAGGGAATTACCCCGCGGATGATATCCATGGTGGTTATCTCCAGTTCGGGCTGAGCAGTGCCTTTGCAGACGAATATTGCCGAAGCAAAGGGAGGTGTCATAAAGGCCATCTGGAGGTTTATGCATATCATCATGGTGAACCATAACGGGTCGAAACCTAAAGAGGGAGTGAGGGGTATGACTATAGGAGTAATTATCATAACTATTGCTATCCAGTCGATAAACATTCCCAGTATAAAAATGGTGATCATTATAGCACTGAAGGCTCCCCAGCGTCCCATCGGGATAGCGAGAATTATGTTCTCTATTACCTGTCCACATCCCAGCCACATGAATACACCAACTATGGAATAAGCACAGCAGGTTATCAGCATTACAAAGCCGGTTATTCTCAGTGTCTCTCGCATTGAATATATCAATAATTGCCAGTTGAACTTTCGATAGGCAATGGCTAATAGTACTGAAGTTGCAGCTCCAACACCTGCTGCCTCATATACGGTGGCAATACCAAAGAATATACTACCGAGGACTGATAATATGAGTGTCAGTGGAGGTATAAGCGAGCTGAAAAGGGCGGTTGATTTAGTGGCAAGGGATACCTGTCTCTCTTCTGCCGGTGCTGCCGGCGCTATTCTCGGGTTCACTATAGACCGAATTATTATATAGCTACAGTAGAGGGCGGAAAGCAGGAGCCCGGGGAAAATAGCGCTCATGAACAACCTGCCCACAGATATTGCGACTGCAGGGCCAAGGACGACCAGCATAATGCTCGGTGGAATCAGGATACCCAATGTTCCACCGGCACAGATTGAGCCACAGGCCAGGTCTTTTCCATAACCTCTTCTCAGCATTGGCTCAAGAGCTACCACAGTTAACATACTGACTGAAGCCTGTACTACTCCCAGACAGGCAGCGATGAGGGTACCAAGCAGCACAGTGCCCAGTGCCAGTCCTCCTTTCAAACCACCCAGCCACATGTGCAGTGCACCATATAATCTGTCTGCTATCCCGGAGTGAGCCAGTATAATACCCATGTACGTAAACAAAGGTATAGCCAGCATATTGTAATTCAGTAACATAGAACGTATACGCATGTATGCCACATCGATTACGCAGGGTCCCCAGGTGAGATACCCGATTATCACACCTACTCCACCTATTACCAGCCCTATATGGTAGCCGGCTAAAACCCCGCATAATATAAATACCACGAAGATAAGGGTATACAGTTCCGGACTGAGGTTAATCAAGGTACGTTCCTCTTGTTAGAGTATATATATCACGAGCCAGTTGAGCGGCGAACTGGAGACAGGTAAGGCATAGCCCTATCATAAATACCACTTGGTAGAGACTGGATGGCGAATACCAGGACTGTAATGGAAATATCTGGTCTTGTTTCATAAAGCCCTCTATTGTTTGTGAAATCACCAGCCAGGTTAAGGCTCCAAATAGAGGGAAGAAGAATAGTATGCTTCCCAGGATATTTATCAGAGCTTTTCCTCTGGCTGAAAGGTAGTTGTAAAAGATATCCACCCTAATATGTGAGTCATGTAATTGGGAGTATGCCCAGCCAAGCACAATGATTGCTCCTCCGATCATCTGCATGGTGTCAAATGCCCAGCTTGTCGGCGAATTGAAAACATATCTGGATATTACTTCAATCAGTATAACAATAATCAGGATGATAACGAGCCAGCTTGATAGCGCCCCTGTTTTCTCATTAATGGAATCAATAGTTCTGATTACTTTTCTCATAATACTATCTTTCTATCGATTTCAAATTAAAGTTTTCTCCGGAAATACTCCGATAATTTGCTTATACTGTAATAGCAATTGTGATATTACCAATATGGGGAGTGTGGTGATTACAACGCACTCCCCATATTGTCCAGTTTATTACAGTGTTATAAATGACCCAAGATACTTACCACCCTGCTCGTACCATATGATTGGGCAGCCAAAGAATAATCTGTGGAAAGATAATCATCAATACGAGACCAATCATAATAATGATAATAAATGGTATGACACCGCGGATTATTTCTCCAGTGGTTATTTTAAAAGATGAATCTGCAGTTCCCTTAAGTACAAATATCGCCAGTGCCATGGGTGGGGTCATAAAGGCCATGTTCAGGTTAATGGCCATCATCATGATGAACCAGACTTTATCGAAGCCCAGCGCAGGTAGTATGGGCATAACGATGGGAATCATGATGAACAGGATTGGCAGCCAGCCCATGAGCATGCCTAAAATAAAGAGCGCAAACATGATAGCGCCGAATGAGCCCCAACGTCCAGGGACGGCAAGTATCCAGTCTCCAATTACCCCTCCGCAGCCGAGCCTGATAAATACTGCTGCCATTCCTACAGCGAAGAAGCCGATACCGAGGGAAAAGCTTACCACCCTCCCTGTTTCCAACAGGCATTTCTTAAACATAGTGAAGCTGAATTTTCGGTAAACAAGAGCAAGACCGGTTGCAGCAATGCATCCGGAGGCAGCCGCCTCGGTTGGCGGCGCGATTCCCATGAAGATGACGCCGAGCACGGAAAGAATAAGAATTACCGGAGGGAGCATAGAAGTTGCCAGCATTCTGATTTTACGGGCTGTAGATATCATTCTTTCTTCGAGTGGTATAGCAGGAGCTATGCTTGGCTGCAGCCAAGAACGGAGTGCGATGTACAGACAATACAACGCTGAGAGCATTAACCCCGGTCCAAAAGCTCCCATGAAGAGCTTGCCTACCGATACCTCTGCAAGGGGGCCGAGGATGACAAACATGATACTCGGTGGAATGATGATGCCAAGGCATCCAGCGGCACAGATTGCGCCACAGGCAAGTGACCGGTTATACCCTCTCCTGAGCATTGGCCCGAGCGCCAGTACGGTTAGCATGCTGGTGGAGGCAGTTATTACACCGAGGCAGGCTGCCAGCACAGTGCCGAACAGGACGGTTCCTATCGCCAGCCCACCTCTGAAGCTGCCGGTAACAACGGCGATTGCCTGATAGAGGGAATCAGTTATTCCCGACTCTGCCAGCATGTACCCCATGTAGACGAAGAGCGGCATGGCGAGCAATGGATATCCCAATATGAATTTAAAGCCGCGGTTATACATCAAATCGCCAACCGCGGAACCTATGGTGAGATACCCCATGAGTATCCCGAGCGCCCCCAGTGTAAACATTATTGGGTAACCCGACATGATTGCGGCGATAATACCGACTGTAAAAACGAGGGTGAGAATTGTGATATCAACACCTGATAGTGCTCCGCTCATAGCCGTTCTCCTTTAGCTGCGAAGTGAATATCGCGTATAAACTCAGCAATACTTTGAACTAGCAGCAATAGCAACCCGATTAGCACCACTAACCGCATAGGCCATACAGGTGGATACCAATAGCTCTCAGTTAATACCTCGCCACCAATATATGAACGGACCGTTAATTGGGCTGAAATCCTTATGAAAAGAAACATCAGCGGGAACATAAATACCGTCGTGAAAGCGATGTCCAGTATTGCCCGACCCTTCTCAGAAAGCAGGTTATACAGCAGGTCCACTCTCACGTGAGAATGATGCTTGTGCACGTATCCCCAGAACATGGCATAAATGGCTGCTCCGAGCATGCAGGCGGACTGGTAGCCAAATGATAAGGGTGCGTTGAAGATATATCGTGCAACGGTATCTGAAAATACAAGCACAATAAGTATGGCAACCAGCCACCTGGATAATGACCCTATGTGCTCGTTTATCCAGTCAACGGTTATTAATATTTTTCTCATCTAGAAAATCTCTCTTTCTAGCTCATGCTTTTTATAATTTTTCATCACAATAAATCGGTCTGGCAAGCTCTTCCGCTTCATTGAACAGCTTATAGAACTCGTTTTGAGATTCCAATACCTTTTTATAAACCGGGTCTGCAGCAGCCCTCCCTGCATAGTATTTTTGTGCCTCTACCCGTAACGCAGAGTTGATGTCGCATGGAATAGGGCCAATGATGCATCCATACGCTTTAAAGTTCGCATAGGCTTCCTGGTCGAGCTGGTTATATTTATTTGAGGTGTAGTCGTTGAAGGCAAAGCACATATTCTCTACAATCATCTTATCAGCGTCTGAGAGTTTGTTCCAGGAGCCGTCATAGACGACGAAAAAGCCGGGTGATGCTGGAGCCCGAGCTTTGGAGAGATAGAGATATTTAGCAACTTCATGATAACCATACGGCCAGTTCGATGCCATCATGTCCATCTCAGCCGCATCGATCACGCCTCTCTGCAGCGCTTCATAAATTTCGCCCGCAGGCATGAAGACTGTTGATGCGCCCAGCTGCTCCAGCATCCCGCCGGCGTCACCACGACAGCGCATCTTGAGACCATCAATATCAGCTACTGACTTTAGTTCCACGGTTGACTGGCACCACGCCTCACCGGTCTGGAATGCCCCATACAACCATTTGACCGGAAACTCGGTGAATGCCTCTTCAAGCAACTCGTAGCCACCACCTACCTGGTACCATGCCCTGATGGCACGCCAGTCCATACCGGAAACCTGGCAGGTGAAAATATCGGCGGTGGGAACCCTGTTATTCTCGTGAGAAGGAGTAAGAGAACCCATATCGAGGGCTCCTGTTTCCACACCCTCAATCTCCTCATAGGCAGGGACGATAGCGCCACCGGGGTATTGTTTTATCTCTACACGCCCTTCAGTTGCAGTATAGATATCTGCAAAGAGCTTCTCATTCATTATATATGATGGCGTCGTTGGGCTATTGGTATTTTGCATCGCCCATTGCACTTTCTCTGCCGCAGGTGCCGGAGTCGGCGTCGGTGTTGGCGTTGGAGTTGGCGTTGGAGTTGGTGTTGGCGTCGGCGTTGGCGTGGGTTCTGCCTTGGGAGCACAACCAGCCACTATCAGGCTGATAACCACAACCAGAATCACCAATAATAGTGTTATTCTTTTATTCATTTTTTTCTCCCTGAAAATATTTTTTATCAGTCTTTATATCATTCGTGAAAGGTAGTACTAAATAACGTCAATATATATTTTCCCAGATATCACCTCCTTTACATAAAACTATAGACAGCTGTTTATTTCTTCTCCTTATTTAGAAATCGATGTCATATTCGACACCCTGCTCTTTAGACAGATCTTTTAGTGTCTGAATAACTGCTTCATCAAGGGGAATTCCTTTTGCTGTACGATCCTTGACGATTTCTTCTTCAAGTCCACCGGCAGCATATACCTTATTTACTCCGGGGAGTGTTGGCAGCGTCTCAATAGAATCAATCAATTCATCCATTTGCTTTTTGAATCCGTTCACAGGACGGAAGCCATCGATTCGAATAGCAATAAACAGATGATTCGCCGATGTTTTCGGAGCGGCACCTGAAAGGACAGTAGCCAGTATATCTACCAGTACCGACAATCCAAAACCTTTATAGCTTCCCAGTGCAGGACTTCCTCCCAATGGTAGAATACCTCCATGCCAGTTGGGGTCACGGAAATTTATTAAAGAGGGGTCTGTAATAGGTTTTCCATTATCATCCACCACCCAGCCTTCAGGTATGGATTTACCCTGCCTCTTGGCTATCTCTATTTTTCCTCCGGCCACTACGCTTGTTGACATATCGAGCACAAATGGATGTTTCTTTCCTGCTGGAACAGCAACGGCAATGGGATTTAATCCACCGGCACGTCCCTTGCTACCCGGAGCCATCATCATTCGGCCCCCGACTGTCATAGCAATTCCAATCATGTCGTATTCCAGCGCCATCATGGCGTAATACGTGGCAGCGCCAAAATGTTTGCTATTTTTCACAGTGACTAATCCGGTTCCTGTTTTTTTTGCCCTCTCTATTGCATCTAACATGGCATGATAACCTGCCACGAAACCAAGGCCGGCATCTCCATCCATGACTGCTGTAGATGGCGAGTAACTGCTGACACGTAGTTTTGGTTTAACATTTAGCGTGCCCTGTTTTATCCAGTTGGCGTAAAATGGCCCCAGATGGGCGACACCATGAGATTCAACTCCTCTGAGGTCGCAGGCTACCAGTATCCTGGCTGTAATGTCTGCATCTTCCTCAGGCACTCCCAGCTTTTGAAGTACCTTTGATGAAAAGGTAATTAGCTTTGTAGGATCGAAGCGCTGCCTATTGTCCATAGATATCCTCCTTATATATTTTTCGGGTTATATCCAATATGATTGTCCGTTGTTCTTTGTGCGTTTTGTATTGGGGAGAAAGATGCGTTAATGAAATCCCTCTCCCCGTTAAAGGAGGTTAAAAAGTGAAAACCGGCAGAAGTCATGGATAAATCCCCTGGCTGCCATCCATATTTCTGATACCTTTGATTTGTTCAATCACTGCTATCAGGCCCCCCCCGTATTTATCCAGCCAATTGGAGTAGATGCATATATCAACTTTTAGTTGATATATGCATACTAATAACTATTATCTAAATTGTCAATAGAAAAACATGTAAATTGCATATGTATAATTGCAGCTATAAGCTGATATAGTATGTATATAGAATCAGCAATGGAGTATTGACCGGGCAAGAGAAAATACTAATGGAATGAGGGAAGGGTAGATGGAAGAGGGCTATATACTATGGAATGTCTTAGAGGTGGATTTTGTTGAGAGCATGAGAGATTCAGGCGAGAGAAATGATTAGAGATAACGATAAATAACCAGCTACTCGTGCTAAAACGGGACGATAGCTTCCACTATAAAAAGAAGTGCCTGTTTTTCTCAGCTTCAGTTTACTTTTGACCTGGCGCTGTTGCCTCTGATTCGCTTACTTCCTGGAGCGGACTGGTACGCCGTTCAAGGATGGCAGCCTGTGCCGCAACCAGTTTTGCTGTTGGTATACGGAATGGACTACAACTCACATAATTGACTAATATGTTGTGGAGGTAGCAAACAGAATTAGGCTCTCCAGCCTGCTCGCCGCAGACACCAACTTCAATACTCGGTTTGCTGCGTCGTGCCCAGAAAAGAGCGGTCTCCATGAGACGGCCAACACCCTTGACATCCAGTGTCTCGAATGGATTATGCCGCAGAATACCAAGTCTGAGGTATGAAGACAGGAACTTTTTCTCCGCATCCTCCCTACTGAAGGAGAAAACTGCCTGGGTAAGATCGTTGGTGCCGAAAGAGAAGAAATCCACTACTTCTGCCAAACGTCCTGCCCTCATGCAGGCTCTCACTGTTTCCATCATTACACCAAATTTAAGATTCATCCCTTTAAGCATATCCTTGATAAGGAGTGTTTCTTTGGCTGTGATGACCTGCGGCAGCATGATAGATACATTTGCAGGAACGGCTTCCATTGCCTGTTGAATGGCAGTAATCTGCATCTGGTATAGTGCCGGGACTGTTACCGCCAGACGAACTCCCCTGTGTCCCAGCATGGGGTTGGTTTCTCTCAGGTCGGCGATTTGCTGACGTATCTGGAGGTCATCCACCTGGTCTTCATGTGGCAGGAATTCGTGCAGAGGCAGGTCAAGAAGCCTGATGATGATTGGTAATCCTTTTAGTTCCCGGAAGAGCGCTTCGAAATCTCTTGTTTGTAAACTCTGCAGCTCATCAAGTGACGCTCTTCGCTCTTTTTCATTTCTGGCGAGGATGAACTCACGAATAACAGAAAGGCGCTCGGGGGCATTAAACATTCTCTCTGTCCGACAAAGGCCGATTCCTTCTGCTCCGAATTGTTGTGCCTGCGCAATCATCGCTGGTGTATCCGCATTACCACGAATACCGAGTCGCTTGAATCCGTCACACCATGCCAGTAGTGTGCCAAGTTCAGGAGTGAGTCCTACCTCTTCTACCGGCAGGAGACCAATATAGACATTCCCGCTGGTGCCATCTATTGTAATTTCGTCACCTTCTTTAACTATCTGTTCTCCGAAGGTGAACTGTTTCAATTCGTGGTCGATATTGATTTCTTCAGCACCGCAGACGCAGGGTTTACCCATAGCTCTGGTAACAATAGCTGCATGGGAGGTCAAGCCGCCTTTCTGGGTGAGTACTCCATGTGCAGCGGCAATTCCCTGGATATCATCGGGGCTGGTTTCAGCTCTTACCAGGATTGAGGAAAGGCCCTTATTCGTCATTTGCTGGACAGCAGTGATATCAAAAGCCACTTTACCGCCAACTGCTCCCGGTGCCGCATTAAGTCCCTTGACCAGTACCTTGTACCTGGAGGGATCTTTAAGTTGCTTATGCAGCATGCCGCGTATGTCATTAACAGTGACTCTCATAATTGCTTCCTCCATGGTGAGAGTATTCTCATTCACCATGTCGACTGCAATCTTCACTGCTGCATAGCCGCTGCGTTTACCGTTTCTGGTCTGGAGTAGATAGAGTTTTCCTGATTCTATGGTGAACTCGATATCCTGCATATCACGGAAATACCCTTCGAGCTTCTTGGCGAGGTTATCGAGCTCTTTATAAACGGACGGCATTGTCTGTTTTAGTTTTTCTATCGGTTCCGGCGTTCTAATTCCTGAAACGAGGTCTTCTCCCTGTGCCTCTGACAGATATTCGCCAAATAGCCCTTTGATACCATTGCTGGGATTGCGGGTAAAGACAACTCCGGTACCCGAAACAGTATCTTTATTACCATATACCATCGCCTGTACAACGGCGGAAGTACCCAGATTCGAACTAATATTATTCAGACGACGGTATTCAATTGCTCGCATACTGTCCCATGACTCGAAAATGCTTTTTATAGCGTTTGTCATTTTCGAGTAATCTCCAATATTTAAAATGGTATCCATCATACCGGGCATAGACACCGGTGCTGAGGATCTGACGGACACTTCCAGGCCTTGTCCCATTTTCCTGCCCATCTTCTCTTCAAGTATAGAAAGTGCCTCTCTGATTTCCTCCTCGGGTAGTAATTTGGTCTCCATCCATTGTTTATACGCATCGATGGAGACAGTAAATCCCGGTGGTATGGGAAGTCCGATTTTGGTCATGGTAACGAGGTTAGCTCCCTTGTTGCCAAGACGTAGTTTGTCGTTAAAATTTTCGCTGAATAGATGAATGTACTGCAATTTATTGAACCACTCTTTCAGGGGGATCGGTTAAATATGACTACTATGTAATGAGGAACTGAGGAGTAAACGTATTGTCAATCTTTAAATAATCTCGCCTATACTTTATTTCTAGAGCAAATTATAGTCTATTTCCTTCTAAAAAGCCAAATATCCCACCACACCACTAATAATATACTTGGCCATCGCCAAATCGTGATGCTCTCTTGTAAAAATACAGGCAAATATAGCTATGACTGCACAAGCGAGGCTGAGAATTGTCTATATGCTTAAATCAATTGAAAAAATAGATACCGGAATAAGAACAGACACGCTATTTCTTCTTCGCTTTAGATTCAGGTGATTTTTCCGAGAATATAGTATTGGCCACCATATGGAATGCCATTAAGTAATCGTCCGAAAAGGGATAAAGGTGATAGAAATGACGGAAAGAAAGTGATATAGCCCTTTTTAATAATTTTTATATTCACTTGCCGATGAAGTTCTTCCATTTGGCACAAATGTAACAGACTGATTCCTTTGTCTATTGTAGATTTCCGCACCAGGTATCGTGTAACGAGGTTACTGGGATTGTGCTCAAACGTTAATAGCAATGCATTTTTTTTAGCTACACGATTAATCTCTGTAAATAACAGCTTCTGGTTGTCATAAGATAAATGATGTAATAAGCAAAACTGAAATAGA
>Ga0272442_10011194_pt1 | contig 10967 bp, 11 predicted proteins | sample SSMForm2O_FD_200262 | JGI IMG/M metagenome (GOLD analysis project Ga0272442, IMG submission 200262) | Marine sediment archaeal communities from Little Sippewissett salt marsh, Falmouth, MA, United States - SSM-Form-2O | ecosystem: Environmental > Aquatic > Marine > Wetlands > Sediment ... | reverse complement strand
CTTGAAATCCAGCCGGCATGATCAAGATAAACAGGCCCTCGATAACAGCAATCGCTGAAAGCCAAAAGAGATTTCGGGATTCTTGATCAAATTTCTTCAACATGACATCCTTATAAACAAAAAATACCGGCCCGGCCAAAAGCCCATTTCCCCAATCTATGCTTAGCCGAAATGCTGCCGCAATACTCTAAGCTCAATATTAAGGTGTAATTGGTCGTTCGGCGGCTCTGATACCGGTGATGTTACACCTTGTTCTTTCAAACTTTTCAATCGTAAAAAATCGCCGGCGGCCTCCGATTCCCGGTCTAATTCCTGGAGGGTCAAACCACGATAATAATAGGCCTCCAAGGCATAGGGTTCAAGCTCAATGGCTCGGCTTAAAAAACGTCTGGCTTGCTGATAATGTTTAAGCAAGTACGCCGCCTGGCCTGCCTTGGTATATAATTGCCAGTTCTTAACCTGGGTATGCAATCCCTGTTCCGCCATCATGATAACTTTATCATATTCCCGGGACCGAGAGTAAATATCAATCAATCTGATAATTAAATCCCGCTCATCTTCCTCAGCCCGTTTCATCATCGCTATGGCCACAAAATTGAGCTCCTCGCCATGCGTGCCCTGGAGGATCTCGGCCATTTCAACAAAATAATTGACCGAATCATTAATATAATTCAATGCCATTAAAAAAGTATCGCGGGCCTGATCCAACTTTCTTAGATGAAAATAAATAACCCCCAAATCATAATGATACATATAAAACCGCTGTTCCAGGGCAATGGCCTGTTGATAGAAACGAATGGCTTGCTTGTATTCGCCGAGATAAAAATAGCAAAATCCCAAATTAGCGTAATAAATGCTGTTATTTCGGGCATAGCGCTGCAGGCCTTGGTAATAACGCAGGCCCCAGCGCAGATCATCTCTGTTGAGGGACTCATTATGGTCGAGGGCTTCTTTCAGTTTATATTCAACATCCTTCAGCACATTCATCCGGTTCAAATAAACCTGGTGATGGTCAATTAGAAAAAATAAACCCAAACCGATGAGAATATAAAGCCAACCGCAGTGGTTCCAGAACGCAGTTGAACGCAAGAAAGATATAAATGGCTTAATCGGATTTTTCATCAGCAGACTCTCATACGTCGAATACCAGCAACAGTCAGGATCCCCAGCCATGCATAAAATACTACCAAAATAATCCAGGGCAAAAAGGTTCCACCGGCGGGGGCAAACCTGAAGCGGACCTGATGCCGGCCGGCGGGGACAATGATTCCTTTAAATGCCAGGTTCGTCCGGTAGATCGGTACTTGCTGACCGTCGACCCATGCCCGCCAGTCATAATGATAGGCATCGTTATAGACCAAAATTTTATCCCCCATCACATTCAGCTCCAGATCCAGTGAATTGACGTCAAAACCCTTGATGTGGAAACGATCCTGCTCTGACTCAATCGCCTCGGCCCGGGGAGCGGCGGAGACCGGTTTAAAAAAATGTTCCAACTGTTGTAGCTCAGCCAGCTCCAAGCCTTCAGCGGCGATGAATGCCAAATTCTCGAGATTACGAAAGCTCTTGGTCAGTCGACCAATATGAGGTTTTAGTTCGGCTGCGCGAAGTAACTCGGCCCGGTCATAAAGCAATAATTTATACTGCACATAATTCCGGTAAGCCGGCGGATCGATAGCGCGTGAAAGATAAAACACCCAATAAGCCGGGAATCCGTAACCGGGCGCCAAAAAGCCGGGCGAATCGGTCATGGTAATGCGATACCATTGAACATAATCCCAAACCCTTTCTCCCGGATCCGGAATAACCGAACCCCGGCGTGTCAATGAAAAGCGGGGTACCACCCGGTTTACCTTGAGCCCGGCCCGGTTGATCGGTGATCCCATGATACCGGCGCCCTGATTATAATGCCACAGGACTTCCATAGGCTGAATCAGGATACAAATGATCAATAGCGTTAATGCCAGCCGATGCGACCACCGAGCGGATTTCACGAAAAGGATACTGAATAAAATCGCACTCAAGATCAAATTCACATAGGAAGAAACGATCACCCGTAGCTGAAACAGCAAGAAAACAGCGACCAAACCATGTATCCCCAGGACAAAGATGCATGCGAGTTTTGGCTTATGCCATAATGAGTCTTCTTTGTTCCAGATCATTTTCAGGTGTTCGGCCGCGAAAAGAATAAAGACCGCCGCCAGATACGGGACAAGGTATTGCAGGTTGCGAAACAATTTGAAAAAAAAGATGTGATCATACAAAAACCGGTGTACGGGCGTGGTGCTGGAGATCGTCATTAGAAAGATAAAAACACACAGGCCCATCAACATGACCAGGCGCCGCGTGACCTTTTGGAAGATGCCAAGCAGGATCAATAAATAACAAAACAGCGGAACATAAAAGAATCCGTCGTTACCATAATGGATCTGATCAAGATTGGAATACAGGTCTTCCGGGCTCATGCGCGCCGACATTCCGCCGGCCGAATAATAATTCGGCAGGACCACCCCTTTCGAAAAAACATCCGAATTGTCTCCGATCGACTGCCGGTCCGGGGCTACGATCTGATGGTCACGGCTGTATTGATAAGTCTGATAAGACGGGTAGGCGGCAAGTCCCAAGGCCATACAGGCAAACAGAACCAAGAAAACATGCCGGCGGGCAAAGATAAAAAAAGCTTTTAGCTGGATCAGACTGCGTCCCGGCCATAGCAACACCGCCAATAAAATAAAAAACATGAGGACCGTTAAAAAATAAAACGGCAGATAGGTCGAAAGAATCACCATCAGGCAGAAGATTATCCCGCCGAACGCAAAGGGCTTCTGTTCGCGGCCGAAGCTTAGCAGAAAATAAAAAAACCACACCCCCGGGATGAATATCAGCAGCATGATCAAGTTAACGAACATGGGCATGCTGACCGAGGAAAAGAGCATCATCAAAAAGGCGGCGTAAGCCGCGGTTTTATCTTTGAGGACCTCTCGCGCCAGAAAGGTGAAGCCCAGCATCCCGACAAAAAAATAAATGATCATCGTGGCGAGATAGGCATAATAAAAATGGATCCCGAGGCTGTTCAAAACCAAAATCAGGCCCCACAGCGGAAGAAAAGGATTGTAGGCCACGATGTCGGTGTGGTTAACGATGCCCCATAATATATAGGGATTCCATAAGGGAAAAACACCCGTCCGCAGGTTGTCCAGATAAAATTTCAGGAAGGAATAATGCAGGTAATTCTCGCCTAAAATAGTGGCCTGACCGGTGAAAAAAGTCCGGGAAAAAAAGAGCCACAGGCCAAAGGGCAGGATAAATTTCAGAGGACCGACGAGAACCTTCATACCCGGCAATCTTCTGACAGCTCTGGGGTTCATCTTCTAACACCCGCCGCAACCGCCCAGAGATAGTGGCACATCGGGCCGAAGCCGGTGTGCACGACTTCATCGTTCATACCGAAGATAAAAACATTGTCAAAATAACCGCTCATCATTTCCCGCAAAGACTCAGGGGATTTCAGGTTGACATGATGAATGCGGCTGCTGTGGCTGGCATAGGTCTGGGCGGAAACGTTGGGCGTTCCGGTAATCAGCACCCCCTCCTTCGGAAGACATCCGATGATATTCTGCATTAAGAACGCCTCGCGCTCCGGCGGAATGTGCTCCAGGAAATCAATCGAAAAAGCGGCGTCCACATGCAGGTTTAAGTCTGTGGCCGTCGGGTCCATCTCCATCAAGGTCACGTTTGTCAAAAACTTTCCTAAGCGGCGTTCAACACTCTCCCGGGCCATAGGCTCCCGATCAACGGCATAGACATGTTCGGCCTGCCGCGCGATCACCGGCAGCCCGATCCCGTCACCGAATCCCAGTTCAAGCACCTTCGGCTTGCCGGCCAGCATCCGGGCGCAAAATTTATACCGGGACAAAGCGAACAAAACGTGGTTCGGATCATTGCTGATGCTTTGGGACGTCGGCCCGCCCAAAACAATCTCCTCGTGCCCGAAATAGAAATGTTCGGCCTTATTGAAACGCTCTTTTTCTTCTTTAGGCATATGCGGCTCCTGATAGAAAGGATTGACAGATCGTTATCACTGATCCCGGGAAAAATAGACCTTGAAAACCAAGATCGCGACAATCTTGATCGTGGCCCAGACATTGCTAAATTTCAGGGCCGTGGACTGGCCGGTCTTGCGTTCGTCAAAATGCGCGGGTATTTCTTGATAGGAATGCCCGGACTTGACCAATCTGATTAAAATCTCCGCCCATATCGTCAGCCCCTGGGAATAAAACGTCATCGATTGCAGCAAATCCCGGCGATGAAAGCAAGGACCGTTATAATATTTGATCCGCAAGCCGAAAAGGATGTTCATGAGGCATGTGAAACCGCTCGAAATCAAACGCCGCAGGGGCGAACGGCAATCCGGATCAGGAGTGAAAACGGTTATGATGTCAGTTTCACCGAGTTTCCGAATGACGGTTGTCAGTATTTGCGGATCCCAGACCGTATCCGCAGAGATATATCCGATATATTCGCCCAGGGCTTCCCGAACTCCCCGCAAACAGGTATATCCGTATCCGCGGTTGTGTTCATTGTGCAAGACCCGCACCTCGGGATGAGACCGGGCATATTCTTCTGCCAAGGCCCCGGTCCGGTCCCGACTGCCATCGTTGATAACGAGAATCTCGTAAGGCTGCTGCAGCGCATCAAAAATCTTGGCCGATTCCTCTACGGTGGTCAGGACATGCGCCTCTTCATTGTATGCCGGCACGATTAAGGTGATGTGCGGGGTTAGCATGCTATCGGGATCCGCTGTTGAACAGCTCATTCAAAGAAAATAAACGAATAGTCGCCTTTATATCCGTACTCCTGAAATAACCATTCCCACTCACGGGTCGCAAAGAAACATTCGCAGGTCAAAACCCAATAGAAAAGATTCATCTTCTCACTTTCATTGCGATAGGATTCTACCACAATATAGGCATCTTTTTTTTGCACCCGGTTGACCTCTTGGATGGCCTTCTTAAAATCGTAGATGAACAAATTATGCAAGGTATTAATAGATAAAACCAGGTCAAAGGATTTGTCCGGATAAGGCAGTTCCTGCGCCAATCCCTGGCGGACATACGGCCTGACCTCCTCTTTAACACGATCAATCGCATACTGCGATATATCGATTCCCTGACATTCCAGGCCGGGCAAGGCCTCCAATAAGTCATACATTAAAAAACCCTTCCCACAGCCGACATCCAGGACCTTCATGCCCGCCTTCAGGCCGTAATGCTTGATAAGCGCCTCGGCCACAGGACGCCAGCGGCCGTCATATTTATAACCGCCGTATCCGGTCTTACGGTCACCGTCCCAGTAATCATAATCATAATTCTTCGCACGCTCAATACATTCGGGTTTATTCTGATCCAGCACGCGTTCTATGTAATTTCTTTTGGTGCGGCCGTGGACCTGGGAAATGAAATCAATATGGGCCATAGGGAATCTCCTGTTTAACGAATCGCTTTTATCTTTTTTCCCGTCTTCTGCGCTGTACGGGTGTTAGTGTCAGTTGATAACTCTTGCCCCCGAAACGCAATTCCGCTGTCGTCTTAGGCGAAAAATCATGCGCCAGAATCCGGCGGATGACGGCCGCCGGATGGTTGAAATCCGCCAATCGAATACGCCGGTTGCGGTTGGTCACCTTGCGGGTATGAAAACCAACGCGGCCGCGCTGAGCTCGGGGACGAATTTTTCCCGAAACCAGTTGCGGCCAGGCTGACTTGAATAAAGCCACGACCTCTTTCTGCAAACGGGCGTGTAAGTCTTTGCCCTTGATCGGATAACGGTAAGGCACCTTTTTCTGGGCCCAGACGGGCGCGGTGTCGATGTGCGAATTCATCTCAAGCAATGCAACCCCTGCGGTATCCGCATTAATAATCGTCCAGGCCGCCTGATCATTACCCCGATAACGGGGCAGAATCCCGGGATGCAGATTCACCCGATGGCGAGCCAGCTGAAGCACAGATTTGGTAAGGATATGCGGCGACCAGGCATTGATCAGCCAATCAAATCTTTTTTCGGATGCAACCAGTTTCCGGCACAACCGCCGGGAAAAAATCCGATAGGGCAATCTTTTCTTTTCAGCCATCCGAATCAAATCCCGTTCATTGCGCGAGGCTACGATCAGCTGATTGATGTGCCAGCCATGCGCGATAAAATATTTAACCACCTGTAGTCCGACATCTTTCGAGGCAAACACTAACAAAGATTTATTTTTCAATGACATATGATAAAAAATCCCACCAATAAACCTGCTGACCAATCATTTCTCAGTAAAGTTTTTGGGCCTCCTTAACAATCTGATTGACCCCCAGCCCATGTCGGTCTTTCAAGTATTCATGGGAGCCGAATCCAACGCAAAACATGTCGTTAATCCCCATCCGCTTAAATCTAACTTGAGACGACCCGTTCTCCGCAATGCAAGCGGCAATACTTTCGCCCAATCCAGCAGTGAGATTGTGTTCCTCCACAGTTAGCACGCCCCTCGTTTCACGTATACAACGCATGATCGCTTCCCGGTCCAGCGGTTTGACCGTGTGCAGGTTGACCACCCGGGTGGAGATTCCCTTCTTATCGAGTTCTTCCGCAGCAGCCAGGACTTCTTTTAAAATCGACCCGGCAGCGATCAAGGTTATATCCTTCCCCTCACGTAACACAACTGCCCGCCCGAGCTGAAAGTCGTAATCACGGCTGTAAATCGGCTGTTCTTTGGCCGTACCCATGCGCATATAGACTGGCCCTTGCTGGCGGTAAACAGCTAGCGTGGCCTTGCCGGTTTCCAGCGGGTCGGCCGGGCATACGACCGTCATGCCTGCCAAAGCCTTCATGATCGCAATGTCTTCCAGCGCATGATGGGTTGGACCCAAAGTGCTGTAGCGCATGCCGCCGCCGATGCCGACGATCTTGACGTTGAGCCGGTGCATGCAGATATCGTTGCGGATGAATTCGAAGGTGCGCATAATCAAAAACGGGACGATCGTATAAATGAACGGAGTCTTACCGCAGGATGCCAGCCCCGCGGCCACGCTAACCATGGTGGTTTCGGAAATCCCGCAGTTGATAAACTGCTTCGGCAGATCTTTTCGGAAATCATCGAATACGATTGCGCCGTTATCCGCGGTCAGGAGGATGACATTCGGATCCTGTTTGGCGATTCCGTGCAAGGTTTTTATAAAGGCGTTTCTCATGTTAACGATTGGGTCAAAGGTGAAAGGTCAAAGGTGAAAGTAAAAAACAATACCAACTTGTCCTCTTGACTATCAACTATCCCCAATTATCCTCCGCTCTTTGACCTTTAACCCTTGACCTTTGACCTATGCTTTTTCTAAAGATTCCATCCCCAATTCCCGCAAGGCCACTTGCATCTCTTCCCCCTGCGGTACCCGATAATGCCAAATCGGCACGTTTTCCATAAAAGATATGCCTTTGCCTTTGACGGTGTGGGCGATCAGCAGGCTGGGTCTCCCCGGCTCAAATGGTGTACGGCCTAAAATTTCTTCCAGCGCGGCCAGGTCATGGCCGTCGCATTCCTTCACCGCCCAGTTAAAGGCCGCCCATTTCTCTTTTAAGGGTTCAAGGCCTGCAACATCCTTGATCGGATCAATTTATTGTAATCAATAATCGCAGTCAGATGATCCAGTTTATGATGCGCCGCGAACAAGGCCGCTTCCCAGATGCTGCCTTCCTGGCATTCGCCATCACCTAGAATCGTGAAGACGCGATAATCTTTTTCGTCCATGTGGCCAGCCAAGGCTATGCCGGCAGCCAATCCGAGCCCGTGGCCGAGCGAACCGGTGGTCGCTTCGATGCCCGGTATCGCACCGCAATCCGGGTGCCCGCCTAGCTCGCCGCCTTGCTGGCAGAACTGCTCAAGATGTTTGTCAGGCGCAAAACCGGCCTGCACCAGGGTTGCGTACAACGCCGCGCAGGCGTGTCCTTTGCTTAAAATAAACCGGTCGCGGTTCGGGTTCTCCGGATTCCGACAATCCATTCGCAACACCCGGAAATACAATACTGCCATAAGCTCCACGATCGAGAACGCCGGGGCGATATGTCCGCCGCCGGCCTTGCAGATCATACGGAAGATCTTCCTGCGAATCTCTAAAGCGATGTGCTGCAAATCTGCTGGATCGTTGTCCATAGTAAGTTTCCCGATATAAAAGTAAGGTGAAAGGTCAAGGGTCAAGAGTCAAAGTGGCTCGCTGAAAGTCTTTTCGTGCTCAGGTCGCTTCGCTTAATTCGCACTTCAAAGCCTTTCGGCTCGCTCGCGTCACCTTGACCTCTCACCTTTAACCTTTATTTATATGAAGTTTATCTGGCTCTCGTCCAAGTCCAGATATTGATTAATAAAAATATTGCGCTGATCGTACACGCAGTGATGCCGGCATTCTTTGCGCGCGTCAAAATTCTTAAACCGCTGCCGGGTTTCCTCAGAATACCAGATCTCCTGAAAACTCTTTTCTTTAAGCGAACCCAACTCCCCGCCCGGGACATAGGCCTTATCATGGCAGACATAGACTTTGGCATCCGCGGCCACGACCGGAATAATCTGCTGAATGGGGCAGCGGCGGTAAGTGCGCTCAAAAACCGCGTTAAGCGCGAGGTCATCTTCATATTTGCTGATGACCTTAAAATGTTCTTCCTGCAAGGCCCGGGTCCGTTCAATGCCTTCGAGGACCTGCCCCTTGATCGGGCCATGCACCGATTCCATATCCGGATCGATCACCGCGCACATTTTAATATGATTAACACCCAAATCGCGGGCGAAGACCGCCATATCATAAATCTCGTCGGCATTCTTAGGAGTAATGACAAAATTAATGCCCAATTCACAATCAGGATTTTTGATGCGACTGAAATGAGAAATATTGGCGGCGATCTTGTCGAACATCTCCTGCTTAACCTTGCGGATTTCTCCATATCGCTCTCGCCGGCAGCTGTCCATCGAGATGCGCACCCATTTGGCCTCTTTAAGGATATCGGCCCGGCCTTCATCAAGCAAAGACCCGTTGGTGATCACGGATAAATCGATACCGCTTTCCAGGACCAGGCGCATGGCCTCTTCGATATACGGATACAATAACGGTTCTCCTCCGCCGCTGAAGGTCACAGCACGCACAGTCATCTCGCCCAGATCTTTAATAAGAGCGGCCATGATCTCCCATGCGATCTGGTCCTTAGGATTGAACCGGGCGCGCAGTTCGGATACATGCTGTTTAACCTCTTCCGGATTTCCGTAACTGCAGTAATAGCAGTGATGATTGCAGGCATTGGTGGGCTTGATGCGCACGTAAAGAGGCGGCGTGACCTCGCCCCGACCGATGGCGTCGAGCTTTTCCTTATGCCGGAAAATCTTCAGATAGCTGTAGGGATTATTGGCTGCCATCATTGCATCCCGGTTGATACAATTTTATGTCATTCATAAATGCTTTTTGTAAAAGTAAACGGAGTTTCTTTCAGTGCACAATCAGAAATTTTTTGGCAAAAGTCTGCAAGGATTACCAACGAGCGAATGCAGGAACTGACCGAGCCCCAGAGGGGCGAGGGAATTCCTGCAAATGAGCGAGTTGGTAACCGTAGCAGACGCCAAAAAATTTCGTGCGTTGAAAGAAACTCCGATTACTTTTGCTTTATTCAAACAGGCCCTCTCATTTTAACCTGATCGCCTGCATGGTCTTGATATTGTAATAACGGATATTATTCATCGGATCCGTGATCAATCCCTGATCGAAAGCAGCCTTCAGATCCACGACCGCCGCGATGATATCATGCCGCGGCACAAAGCCGAGTTCCGCCTTGATCTTGGCCGAAGATATGCTGTATGAGCGTTTGTCGTCCGTTTCCTGAACCTCGATCGGCAAGTCCGGCCGGCCCAAGCCCTGCTTGACCATATCGGCCAGTTGGCGCACGGTGTGGTTCTCGTATCCGGCGTTAAAAATTTTACCGTTGATCTTTTCTTGCGGATACTGAAGACAATTAACGTACAGATCGGTCATATCTTCCATATGGATATTCGGCCGTTTCTGCTCCCCGCCAAACACCGTGATGCGGCCTTTGTTGATCGCGTGATTGGTCAGAATATTGACCGTCAAATCCAACCGCAGGCGCGGCGAATACCCGCAGACCGTGGCCGGACGCAACACCAAAACCGTAAAATCCCGACTCTGCTGTTTGAGCAAATTGTCCTCGCACAGGGCCTTGTATTTGGAATAATCGGTCAATGGTTCCAGCAACAGATCTTCGCTTACGTTTTCTTCCTGTTTGATGCCATAGACACTCGAACTGGAGGCATAAATAAACCGCTGAACGCCGTTCGCTTTAGAGATATTGATTAGCGGCAGAAAGGCATCATAATTGATGGATTTGCCCAGGTCCGGGTCCAGCTCATAACTGGGATCATTGGAAATACAAGCCAAATGGATGACAGCGTCGCTACCCGGGACTGCTTTCTCGAGCAAAGCGCGGTCGCGGATATCGCCCTTAATCACGGTCAAATTGGGATGATCCTTGACCGCATCCAGGACATCTTCGCCGTACATAAAAAGATCAAGAACCTTGACCCCGTAACCGGCCTTCAGCAGTTTGGGCACCAGCACCGCACCCACGTATCCGGCCCCACCGGTCACCAGAACATGTTTCATTTCAGCAACCTTTCGCAGAGCTGCGCGACTTTTTCCGGTCGGATATAATCCATACAAAATTTGCCGTATTTACAGATCGGTAAATAACATGGCATATGCGGACAGCGTAAGGGCGAACACATAAAATACAAATTCTCGAGCCCCTGCATACGCTCATAATTGGTCGGGCCGAACAAAACAACGACCTTTTTGCCCAGGGCCTGGGCCACGGCCTGACCCAATGAATCCGAACTGATGATGAGCCGGCAGCCGGCGATCCAATCAAAATAACGGTTAAGGTTCTTTTGA
>Ga0272442_10011192_pt1 | contig 10968 bp, 9 predicted proteins | sample SSMForm2O_FD_200262 | JGI IMG/M metagenome (GOLD analysis project Ga0272442, IMG submission 200262) | Marine sediment archaeal communities from Little Sippewissett salt marsh, Falmouth, MA, United States - SSM-Form-2O | ecosystem: Environmental > Aquatic > Marine > Wetlands > Sediment ... | reverse complement strand
CAACGTGTGCTCCAGCTACACGCTTTCGTTCTCTCAATAGCGACAGGGGATTCCGGGACTACCAGCCTTCTTTCCCGCCGCTGATAAAAAACCGCAGCGACAGGTTCAGCATGCGCTCCATGCACCCTACGATCAGGTTGTGCAACACGTGGGGGCCGACCCGCAGGGCGTCGTAGTAGTGCTGGCGCTCCACGTCGGGGACGATGATCGGGTAGTAGCCGCTGCGCAGAACCATGTAGTTCATCACCATCCGGGCCACCTTGCCGGTCTCGGTGTCGAAGGGGAAGATGGACATCAGGCGGTAGTGCACCTCGGCCGCCTGGCGGACCGGGTGGTACTGCTTGAACTCCTTGGTCTTCATGCTCCTGACCAGCTTGTTCATCTGGTAGGAAATACGCTTGGGGGGAGCGATGTCGTGGAAGTACATGCGGTGAATGGGGATTTCCTTCCGGTACACCCCGCCGCGATTGTCGTCCAGGCCGAAGGTCAAGAGCATGTGAAGGTTCTTGATGAAGCCGAGCGTGGGCATGCGCGACGATGCGGTGGCGGCCTTTTTCACCTTTTCGATGGCGTTCTTGTGATTGCGTATCCGCTGGTAGACCGGAATCAGAATGCCGTCTTCCAGCGTGGCGTGGTCGAGCGCCGCCTTGAGATCAAAGACGTCCAGGACCACGCCTTCCAACGCATTTTCGTGATAGATCCAGGAAAGCTCGAAACGCTCGTTGAAGGGGCGGGCTATTTCTTTGTTCTTTTTTATCTTTTCCGTCAGTTCCTTGGTTTTGTCGTCGATGTCGAAATAAACCGTCCGCATCCGGTAACCCCTTGTTTTGGCAGGGCCCGCAGGCGGCGACTTTCTAGCATACCCTTTCCCGCTTGTCAAAAATGACCCGGGGAGTCGCCGCAAATCATTGATATATAAAGACTACATCACCACAAAGAAGGAACGGCAGGCCTGGTCTACCAGCTCCTTGCCCAACGCGGGCTTAAGCCGCCGAAAACGGGCCACATCGCAGATCAGGTTGACGATATCACGGGGATGGCAGGAGCGCAGTTCCATATCGAACTGGCGATAGTAGGTGTGCAGGATATAGGTAACCACGTCGTCGGTGTAACGGATTCCCTTGGCGGTGCAAACATCCCGGAATATCTGACGATACTCATCCTCGGTGGGGTTCTTCACGTCGATCTTGTACTTGATGCGGCGCAGGAAGGCCTCGTCCACCAACTCCTTGGGATCCAGATTGGTGGCGAAGATTATCAACTGATCGAAGGGGATCTCGAATTTCTTGCCGGTGTGCAGGGTGAGGAAATCGATCCGTTTCTCCAAAGGAACAATCCAGCGGTTGAGCAGATCGGTGGGATGCACCCGCTGGCGACCGAAGTCGTCGATTAAGAGCATGCCGCCGTTGGCCTTGACCTGGAAGGGCGCCTCGTAGAACTGGGTGTTCACGTTGTAGATCAGGTCCAGGGTTTCCAGGGTCAATTCGCCGCCCACCACCACCGAGGGGCGATCGGACAACAGCCAGCGCCGGTCGAACTCCGGCCCGGCCTTCTTGCCGAGCGGCGTCCCCGCCCCGGCCCTGCCGCCCTTGATCGGCGGGGGCCGGGAGGCGGTCCGCTCGAAGTCCACCGCGTGGTGGCTGAGCGGATCGTAGACCTTGATCACCTGCCCGTCTATTTCGATGGCATGGGGCACGAATACTTCGCCACCGAGGATGTCGGCGACGATCTCGGCAACGGTGGTCTTGCCGTTGCCGGGGGGACCGTAAAGAAACAACGAGCGACTGGAGTTGATGGCCGGTCCCAGTTGTTCGAAGAAGCCCTCGGGCAATACCAGGGACTTGAAGGCCTCCAGGATCATCGTCTTGTCGATGAAGGGCACGTCCTGCATCATCAGACGTACCAGGGAGGAATACTGCTCCAGAGGAATGGGCGCCCGGCCGGTGTAGGCGGTGCGCCGCACCGCCTCGCGCGCCACTTCCCGGCCGCGTTCGGTCAAGGTGTAGTCGAACGATGCGCGGCCGAACCCCTTGCCCCCGCGCATGTCCACCAGCTTTTCCTGGGCCATGAAATCGATGATTTCATCGACCACTCCGGAGAACGGCAGTCCCATCTCGTCGGCGACGGTCACCCCGGACATCAGGCCCCCGTAGTAGAGGAACTTCAGCGCCAGGTCGGTGAGAAACCCGGTGCTCAGCCCGGTTTCTTCGACGCTGCGGGGCTGGGGGGGCGCCAGGTCCAGTATTTCCGGCCGCTCGAGTCCGTAGGGATTCTTCATGGTATCTCCACTATCCTTTTACCCCGCCCGCCGTCAACCCGCTGACCAGGTGACGCTGCAGCAGGAAGAACAATGCCACCACCGGGATGGAAACGATGATGGCACCGGCGGCGAAGTGCCCCCATTCCACCGTGGTGGCCGAGACGAAACCGTTGAGCATTACCGGCAGAGTATGGGCGGTCTCGTCGTTCATGAAGGTGGCTGCCAGAATGAATTCGTTCCAGGCGGTCATGAAGGAGAAAAGACCGGTTACCGCGATGGCCGGCTTGGCCAGCGGCAGGATTATCGACCAGAAGATCCTGAAGCGGCTGGCCCCGTCGATGATGGCCGATTCCTCCAGTTCCTTGGGAATGGTGTCGAAGTACCCCTTGAGCATCCACACGCAGAACGGAATGGCGGTGGTCGAATACACCAGGATCAACCCCAGCAGCTGATCCAGAAGCCCCAGGGAAGATATCAGGATGTACAAGGGAATCATCATCATGGTCCCCGGAAACATCTGGATCACCAAGAAGCTCAAGAGCCCCGCCCGCCTCCCCGGGAACCGGAACCGCGAAAACGCATAAGCCGCGGTGGTCGCCAGAAAGATCCCCAGAATGGTGGTGCACAAAGCCACGATCAGACTGTTTAGCAACTGCCTCCCGAACAACCACACGGTCTTGCGCTCCATCGCCCCGGTAGGATTAGACAAAACCGCGTGAATCTCGTCCTTCCCCAGCGCTGCGACATTGCGCAGATCTCCGCCGAGACCCTCCCGGCCATGCTCTCCCAATGCATGACAGGCAAAACAGCCCCGTGTTCGCATGCGATTGGCGATGGCCTCAGGAACTTCCCATTCATCGTCATCATCTTCATCTTCAAGGGGAGGCGGCACGGCTGCCAAAAAACCGCTCAATACCTCTATGTCTTCTTCGTTGATCTCCGGCCCCAATCCCTCAACCTTGGATCTCCCCACCACGTAGCTGAAATTCTCAACCGACAAGAGTTCGGCGTCCGGCACCGGCACCAGGCTCATGTCGAAGGTCTGCCGGTCCTGGAAAGCCACCTGGATCACCTTGGCCACCGGAAACAGCACCCCGGCGGTGAAAATGATCAAGAAGGCATGAGTCATCGCCCGGCCGGCTTTAGTGGAGCGTTCCATCAGTCGAAGGCCCCCTCGGTCGCCCGGGTCATCCGGTTGGTCAGCAGTGTGTACACGAACAAGATCCCGAATATCAGCGTCGAATAGGCCGCGGCGTACCCGTAGCGGTCCCCGCGCTCGAAGGCCCAGCGGAAGGCCTCGATCACCAGGATGTCGGTACCCCCGTTGGGCGCCCCCCGGCTGACTAAATAGATTATGTTGAACATATTGAAGGTCCAGATGGTACCCAGAATCACCGCGGGAAACAGTGCGGGATTCAGGAGCGGCAAGGTGATGTGCCTGAACTTGTGCCAGCGCGAGGCCCCGTCCACGTCGGCGGCCTCGTAGAGCTCGTTGGGGATCGACTGCAACGCCCCCAGGGCCACCACCATCATAAAGGGAAACCCCAGCCAGCAGTTGGCCACCAGATTGGCGAAGAAGGCCGACCAGGTGCTCTGCCACCAGGAAAACCCCTCAATACCCAGCAGGTGGTTGATGACCCCGTCGTCGGCGTCGAACATGCCCCGCCAGATTATGGCGGTGATGTAGTTGGGGATGGCCCAGGGGATGATCAGCAAGACCCGGTAGAGCCCTTTCATCTTGAGCAAGGGATTCTTCAAAAGCAGAGCCAGACCCAGCCCCATGGCCAGGTGGATGAAAACGTTGGCGGCGGTCCAGAAGATGGTGATGAACAGCTTGTAGTAGAAGCTGAAGGGATCGGTGACGGGATACTCCCGCGAGGAAAGAATGTCGGCGTAATTCTGCGCGCCGACGTAGAAGTACTCGCCCTGATAGTAGCGGAAGAAACCCAGCCCCAGGCCGACCAAGAAGGGGATGAAGACCAGCACGACAATCCCGAGCATGGCCGGCCCGATGTACCCGTAGGCGCTCTTCTTCTCCCAGGCCTCCTTCAGTCCCCTTTTGAAGCGCTTGAAGAAGACGGCAATCATTATCAGCAGCACCAGCAGGCCACCCCCGGCGCCCCAGAGGAGCGCGCGCAGGAACTGATCCCGCCCGCTGCCGGCTGCTTTCAGGGCGCTGCCCTTGCGGAACTCGTCTATGCGGTGGCCGGCCCGCTGCTGGGCCTCGGCCAGGGCCTGCTCGGGCGTGGCCCGGCCGGTGACGGTGTTGACCAGCGCGTGGTTCACCGGCACCCAGACCATGCGCATCTCCGGACTGTTGCGCATGGGCACCGCGTACTTCAACTGCTCCCTGAAGACCTGCAGCACCGGGTCGCCCCGGGCTTCGGGGTCGTCGTACAGGGACAGGTTGGCTACCGGCTGGAAGCCCTGCAACATCCGCACCCGGGCAGCCGCATCGCGGGTCAGGACTTCCATGACCACAAAAGCCTGCTCGGGATTCTTGGACCGGGCCGAAAGCATGAAGGCTTCCGATCCCACGAAGGGCCGGGCGCGCATTCCGCTCTGGCTGATCTCGGGGAGCAGCGCCACACCGTAGTCCACCCCCGCCTCTATCTCTCCGCGGAACCAGGGCCCGTTAATGACCATGGCTGCCCGGCCGGTGTTGAACAGGGTGGTGACCTTGATACCGGTGACATCCTGGGGCGCCAGCTTGAGATCGTGCACCAGGCGGGCGGCAAAACGCAGCGACTCGGCGTTTTCCCGCGAGTCCAGCACCAGGTTCTGCCGGGCGTCGAACAGGCTGCCCTTGAATCCGAACAGCCAGCAGGCGTGGAAATACAAATCCGAGTGCTCGTACACCAGGCCGTAGACCGGCTGGCCCTCGGCGTTCTGCCGACCGGTCAGCTCCCGGGCCAGGGCAATCATCTCCCCGGTGTCCGCCGGCGGCTTTTTCACCAGGACCCGGTTGTAGAACAAAGCCGCGCTCTTGAAGGAAGCCGGCAGCCCGAAGAGCTGGCGGCGGTAGATCAGGGGATCGACGGTCTTCTTGAAGAAGCGCTGGAGCAGCCCCTTTTCCGCGTATCCATCCAGGGGCGCAATGTGGCCCGAATCGGCCCAGCCGCCGATGCGGTCGTGGGCGGCGATGAATATGTCCGGACCGTGCCCGCGCGGTATCGCGGCGGTCAGCTTGTCCAGGTAGGCGTCGTAGGGAACGAAGGTGGTCTTGATCTGGATGTCGGGGTGCGAGGTGTTGAAGTCCGCGATGGTTTGTTCCAGCGCCTGGCGCTCGCGCGCCCGGTAGGAGTGCCACAGCTCCACCGTCACCTGCGCGGACGCGGCCGGCGCGAGGAAAAGCACAACCAGGCAACCTGGAAGCCAGCGCTTCATCGTATTCAGAAGACCGCCTCCTGGGTTTTCTTGTCGAAAAGGTGCGCCCGCTGCATGTCGAACACCACCCCCACCCGGTCACCCACCTTCACGGTTGAATGGGCCGCATCCCGGATGGTCAACAAGCCCCCCGGATGGGAAGCGTACAGGAACGTCTCGGCCCCCATGGGCTCGCGCACGTCCACCGTAGCCTGCAGAATGTCGTCCCTGGGTGCTTCGACCTTCAGGTTTTCCGGCCTCAGCCCCAGCTCCATCTCACCGCTCCGGCCCTCCACCGCCCGGTGGTGGGCTTCGGGAACGGAAATGTTGAAACCCTCCCCGCGCAGCACCGGCCCGTCCTCCAGCTTGCAGGCGATGAAGTTCATCGCCGGGCTGCCGATGAAGCCGGCCACGAAGCGGTTCTTGGGGTGTTCGAACACCTCCAGGGGAGTGCCTACCTGCTGGACCACTCCGCCGTCCATCACCACTATGCGATCGGCCAGGGTCATGGCCTCTACCTGATCGTGGGTGACGTAGATGATGGTAGTGCCGATGCGCTGGTGCATCTTGGCGATCTCCGCCCGCATCTGCACCCGCAGCTTGGCATCCAGGTTGGATAGGGGCTCGTCGAACAAGAAGACCTTGGGATCGCGCACGATGGCCCGGCCCATGGCCACCCGCTGTCTCTGCCCCCCGGAAAGCTCCTTGGGCTTGCGTCCCAATAGGTCCGTCAATTCAAGCACTTCCGCGGCGCGCTGGACCTGGGCTTCGATCTCGGCCTTCTTCATCCGGCGCATTTTCAAACCGAAGCTCATGTTGGTCTTCACGTCCATGTGCGGGTACAGCGCGTAGGATTGGAAGACCATGGCGATGTCGCGGTCCTTGGGGTGAACGTCGTTCATGCGCTTGCCGCCGATGAACAGCTCCCCGCCGGAGATCTCCTCCAGCCCCGCCACCATTCGCAGGGTGGTGCTCTTTCCGCATCCCGACGGCCCCACCAGAACCAGAAATTCCCCCTCGGCGATCTCCAGATTGACATCCTTCACCGCCACCACGTCGCCGAACCGCTTGGTGATCCCTTTCAGCGTCACTTCAGACATATATCCTCCCGGGAGGTCGAAAAATACCACTGCACTCCTGGGCATGCAACCGGACCATAATTATTGCCGATCAAATTCTGTCCAGCATCGTTACCAGTCGTCTGGCCTGTTTCTCGACTGACGTGACCACCATCTGGATTGCGGGAGAGTCCCCGTAGCGCGACCGGAATCCCTTCGCCGCCTTTTCTGTCGCTTCGAATGTCCCCTCGGCCACATCCCCAACCAGATCCAGCAGGAAGTTCCGGCCGACTCCGATGCTTTCGGCCAGCATACTCCAGTCCTTTGCTCTTATCTGGCCGGGATTCGCGGTTTCGCCGATTCGCATTGCCAGCTTACGGTCGAGACGCTTGTAGGCGCGAGTGCAGACGAGATCATAAAAAGGAGCCAGGCGAATCGAGCTCACTTCCCCGAACAAGAGCGACAGGTTCTTGGCGTGCCCGTCCGCGTTGCCCACCGCAGCATTGAATATCAACCACCTCAGGAGTTGCTCGGTGTCCACGAGTGGATCCACGCTCATATCGCCAACCAGGTTGAAACAGGCCTCGAACGACGGCCCGCCTTCTTGCTCGTACTTGGTCCTGTGGCTGAGACCCAGTGCCTGACAGAAGTCTTCCTGGTGAATTCGGTGTATTTTCCCCTTGTCGTCGCGCCTGCGATCGTAGCGGGTCACCCGACAAACCGGCTCGCCCTCGATGTCAGCTAACTCCACCTCAACTACCCGCAAGCCCACCTCGGCCGCGAGCATCGTGGTGAGTACTTCGTTGGCTTGCAGATGACTGAACTGGGGATCGGGAAACTTCAATATATGCGAGCTGGGTGAGTTGGCAACCGGCAGGAAATACTCACCGTCTTCGAAATAGACCGGCAACTTGTCCTGGGCGCCGGCGAGCGACAGTCGAGCTTTCCCTTCGCCGGCCACGAACGCCAGGGCATCTCCTGCAGCTGCCATTTCGGACAGCGCCTTTTTTGAAAGCGGCTGGTACTCTTCCCCGACCGGGGTCCGGCCTGATTCTTCCTCCGGCACAATGGAGAGAGCTCCTGCGCATTCGCCGCCTATCGCCTTTAATAAAGTGAAGTCGTTTTCTTCTGATATGCCGAGCCGCTGGGCAACCAACTGTCTGAGCCTGCCCTCGGGTAGCAGGTTTGCGAAGAATCGGCCGGCCTTAGCGTCCGTGTATGTTTCCTTTCGAAGGGGCAAACTCAACGAAATCGCGAAGGCATCGGGGCCGGCAAGCCACGTGTCGGTATATTCGAACACTAACCGATCGTCAGCCACCGTCCACAACCTGCCCACCATGCGACCGGCGTACAGCACCGCGAGGCGTTCTGGATCCGGGCTCAAGATCCACCTCTCTTCGGACTCTTGAGGTCACTTGGACTCTTGCCGCGAGGCAGAATCCAGACTTCAAGACCAAGCCTCTCGAGAACCTTTAAAACCTTTCCCAGCTCGACAGTGGGTTTTCCCCTCTCCAATTCCGAGAGGAATCGAATGCCTACGCCGGCCAGGCCAGCCGCCCTGGCCTGATCGACGCCGGATTCCCTGCGTTTCCTTCGTATCAGCCCACCCAGGGCGTCAGGAGTAGATATCTTACCGTACGGGATTATTTCTGGCATCAAAGGGCCCTCTCCGGTTATTATTTTACCGTTCGGTAAAATAATAACACAGAAACCGGAGGTGTCAATAAAGTTTTACCGTTCGGTAAAATCTATGGGGATTCTGTATTGATCATGGGAACCGTGACCCTTCTGCCCTCGGTGGCGTCGTAGTCGCCCAGGAGCTTCTCCTGCCCCTTCTTTGGCATGAGCACATCGATCAATCTGGGATGACTCCCGCAGGGATCGCAGCCGGAGAAGCTGCAGTCCATCCCCTCGGGATCGTCCAGGCGGCACTCACCGGCCGCCCGGGTCACGTCCATGCACATTCCCTCCGGCTTCAGGGTGTCACGGACCCGATCGGCGATGCGGAAAGATCGCCGGAAGCTGGTGCCGGTGATCAGCACGGATACCGTATAGGGCAGATCCTCCCCCAGGAAGCTGGTCGGAACCCGCACCTTGAGTTTTCGCCCGCTCAGACGAACCCGGCTCGGCACGAACACGTCTGCGGAGACTCCGGTGGTCGACTCCAGCGCCCGGCGCAGCTCGCGGGGCACCGCGGTTATGACCACCGCCTTGTGCCATCCGTCTTCGGGGGCGAACCCGGCGTCGCGCCCCGGCAGGCACTCTGCGTGGCCCGGACCGGTGCTCAGGCGGAAGTAGACATCCACCGCCTGGGGAAACAGCTCGCGCCGGTCGTCCTGGCGGACGAACACCAGCGCCTTCTTCAGCCGGGAGGCGAACAGTACCTCCACCACCCAGTCGTCGCCGTCCCGGTAAAACACAACCGCCTTGAGATCGAAGCTGCCAGGGGAAAAGGCGGGATGATCCGGATAGCGATAGGTGCCCGGCCCGTGATCGTCCCCGGCCGGGTCTGTAAGCACCAGGACCCTCTTCGGAGCGCACCCGCCCAGAATCATGCAGGACAAGACTATCGGCAGGAGTTTCACTGCGGCGAAGATACCACCGGGAGTGACTGAAAAACTAGCGGATTGTCAGGGCGCATGCGGGGGGCGGGGCAAACCCTTTGATCTCCATGGCGGCGTTCCAGATCCCCTCGGCGCGCAGCTTTACGTCGGAAAACTTGGTTTCGCTCCCCGACTCGCCAAGATCGTCGTCGATGTGCAGGACCATATTGTACTCATCATTCTGGATGGAATAGTAGACCCAGGCGGTCTCGTCCAGGCGCACGTGGATGGCATCCTCGAACTCCGCCACCTGCAGGCCCATGCTCTGGGCCACGTACAAGATGGCCGGGAAAGTGGCCCGGGCGTTGGCCACTCCCACCGGCAGGCGGTAGGTCTTGAAAGACCCGCATCCCAATGCCAGCGCGAGACCCAATCCCGCGATTATCCAGGGAATCCTTTTCATCTCCTGCCTTAATAATAGCACTTCCGGCGCCTTTCCGGCCAGTGTAAGCACACCGCCTCAGGTTCGTTATCCATACAAAGGAGGGAAGTGACATGAAAAAGAAATCCTGTATTTTCGGCCTTCTCTACGCCGGCTTGATTGCATCCTGCGCGATGTATTCGTCCAAGGCGCCCCAATCCACACCGGTCTACCAAATGACCCAGGAGGTGGTCTCCGGAGCCGAGCAACCTACGTTCAACACCGAGGCCTACGACCGCATCTACGAGAACCCCTTCCTGGCGGTGGCCCAAAACCCCCTGTCCACCTTTTCCATCGACGTGGACACCGCTTCCTACTCTAACACGCGCCGGTTTCTGAACATGGACCAGCGGCCGCCCAAGGACGCTGTGCGGATCGAGGAGTTGATCAACTACTTCTCCTACGACTATCCCGAGCCGGAGGGCGAAGCCCCCTTCTCGGTGGCCACCGAGGTGTCCTCCTGCCCCTGGAACCAGGAGAACCGCCTGGTGCACGTCGGCCTGAAAGGAAAGAGCATGGGGAAAAAGGCCATGCCTCCGCGCAACCTGGTCTTTCTCATGGATGTTTCCGGGTCAATGGGCTGCGCCAACAAGCTTCCGCTGTTGAAGTCGGCCATGCACCTGCTGGTCGAGCAGCTCGGCGAGCAGGACCACGTGTCCATGGTGGTCTACGCGGGCTCTTCGGGCCTGGTGCTGCCGCCCACCTCCGGCGACCGGAAAAACCAGATCCTCGAGGCGCTGGATCGCCTGGAGTCCGGCGGCTCGACCAACGGCGGGGCGGGCATCCGGCTGGCCTACAAGGTCGCGCGCAAGTACTTCCGGCCGGACGGCATCAACCGGGTGATCCTGGCCACCGACGGGGACTTCAACGTGGGGACCACCAACCAGGGCGACCTGATCCGGTTGATCGAAAAGGAGCGGGAGAGCGGCGTGTTCTTGACCGTGCTGGGGTTCGGCATGGGCAACTACAAGGACTCCACCATGGAGAAGCTGGCCGACAAGGGCAACGGCAACTATGCCTACATCGACACCCTCAACGAGGCCCGCAAGGTCCTGGTGACCGAGGGCGGCAGCACCCTGGTGACCATCGCCAAGGACGTCAAGATCCAGATCGAATTCAACCCCGCCTATGTCAAGGCCTACCGGCTGATCGGCTACGAGAACCGCATGCTCAAGGCCGAGGACTTCAACGACGACAAGAAGGACGCCGGCGAAATCGGGGCCGGCCACACCGTGACCGCCCTCTACGAGATCGTCCCCA
>Ga0272442_10011191_pt1 | contig 10969 bp, 7 predicted proteins | sample SSMForm2O_FD_200262 | JGI IMG/M metagenome (GOLD analysis project Ga0272442, IMG submission 200262) | Marine sediment archaeal communities from Little Sippewissett salt marsh, Falmouth, MA, United States - SSM-Form-2O | ecosystem: Environmental > Aquatic > Marine > Wetlands > Sediment ... | reverse complement strand
AACAGAATCCCTGAAACAGGGAGGCTGTGTTTATATCTGCGGCAACGGTGGCTCCGCGGCGGATGCTCAGCATATAGCAGGCGAACTTGTAGGCAGATTTGAACGTCAGCGAAAAGGCTTGGCAGCGGTGGCGCTTGCAACTGATACTTCGGTACTAACGTCAATTTCCAACGACTTCGGCTATGATAATGTATTTTCCAGACAGGTGGAGGCTCTGGTTAAGGATGGAGACATACTGTGGGCAATTTCAACGAGCGGCAACTCCGTCAATGTGATTAAAGCCGTTAAACTGGCAAAAGAAAAAGGTGCCAAAATTATTGCCTTCACCGGCAAAAATAATAGTGAGTTGGAAAAAATATCCGATATTTGTTTCTGTGCAGGTGATAAATCAACGGCACGGAGCCAGGAGATTCACCAGCTTGCATATCATATAATTTGCGGCCTTGTGGAACAGAAGTTTTGTGAATAGTTAAATCAAAACGGATTTGGATAAAAATGGCTGATAAGGCAATATTTTTAGACCGCGATGATACGTTAATTGAAGATGTTGGCTACATCAATCATCCTGACCAGGTCAAGCTGCTCGATGGCGTCTGTGAGGCGCTTATCCAGATTAGGGCAATGGGGTACAAGCTGATTGTTGTTTCCAACCAATCAGGTGTGGCACGGGGGATTTTTACCGAAAAGGTGCTGGGTGAAATTCATAGCAGGTTAGAGGAGCTGTTAAGGCGCAGGGGAGTGCATCTGGATAAGATTTATTATTGTCCTTATCACCCGGAAGGCGCCGTTGCCAAGTATCGCAAAGAAAGTAACTGGAGAAAACCAAATCCGGGTATGCTCTTAGCTGCCCGTGATGAGATGAATATTGACCTTGGTCAGTCGTGGGTAATCGGCAATAGCACAAGAGATATTGAAGCCGGGCACAGTGCTGGCTGTAAAGCTATACTGCTGGACAACCCCAGGCACAGTAAAGACCCTCAGATTGCCAACCCCAGAGCTGATTACAATGCTGTAAATATGAAGGAGGCGGTAAATATCATAAAAAAATATAACCGTTCAGAAAGCGAAGTTGGGGTGCAGATTCAGTCCGGCTTAAAATCTCAATCACAACCATTACAACAAGACGTTGAAAGGCCGCGGGATCAGGAATCTACCGAGCAGGAAATTTCCGCCGGAAAGTCTGAACAACTACTCCGCAGTATTTTAGAGCAGCTTAAGGGGATGCGCCGTGAGAGTATGTTCGGTGAATTTTCTATGATGCGATTAATAGCTGGTGTGGTACAGGTTGTCGTTCTGCTGTGTCTGCTGATAAGCGTCTGGTTTCTGATGAGCCCGAACAGGCAGGACAATCTGGTTTTAATAGCGCTGGGCTTTGCAATGGTTCTGCAGTTAATGTCACTGACTTTTTATATGATGCAGGGGCGAAAATAGCAGCGTGCAGGGAGAATTTATCGATAAGTGCGTATGTGGTATGGCAGAGGCGAAAAACGAGATCTTAGTCTGGCTTCCATCTCCGATGGGTGACGCGGTTCTTTGCACGCCTGCCCTTCGAGCAATACGTAAACATTTCAAATCGAGTCGAATTACATTTTTCGCCAATTCAGTAGTTCGTCAGGTTCTGTCGCCCTGCGAATTTAACGATGCTTGGCTGGAACAGACTGGCAAAAATCCATTTGCGATTGCCAAGATGCTGAAAAGGCACAAATTCACCCATGCAATCCTTTTTAAGAATTCCTTTGCTTCGGCAATGGCGACTTTTCTGGCGCCGATACCTGCGCGTATCGGCTATTGTCGCCAGGGACGAGGTGTTCTGCTGACAGATAAACTTTATCCGCCAAAACTTAAAGGCAAATTCAAACCCTTTTCTATGGTTGACTACTATCTTGCTATAGCATCGTGGCTTGGGGCTCAAACTTCTGATAGAAGCCTTGAGCTGATTATCGATAAGGCCCAGGATCAGGAACCGGGCGGCAAACTTGCGGAAATTATAGATTCCGAGAAACCAATAGTTGTTATTGTTCCAGGCGGGAAATTCGGGCCGAGCAAGTGCTGGCTGACCGATAGGTTTGCTCAAACGGCGGATTGTCTGATTTCCAGGTACGGAGCCAGCGTAGTTATTTCGGTATCGCCCGAACCCGCTGAGAAGGAAATTGCAAATCAGATTTGTGCTTTGAGTAAGGGTAAACTTATTAATCTGGCGGAGAGTCCTGTCAGTATCAGCCAGTTGAAATCACTTTTTTCCGCCGCTGATCTGGTAATAACCAATGATACAGGGCCCCGGCATATAGCGATAGCGCTGCGGCGAAAGGTTATCACACTTTTCGGACCCAACAACCCCTTCTGGACGGATACCGGCTATGAAGATGAGATTAAAATATCCGGCAATGTTCAGTGCAGTCCATGCGACAGGCCGATATGCAAAAAAAGTGAACATTTGTGTATGCAGGCGATAACCGTAGAGATGGTCTGCGAAGCTGCGAAAAAATTACTCGAAAACAATCACAAGCCGATTTCCGGAACGAAACAGAAATTCGTGGAAATTTCAAAATCCTTTTTTGTTGACGCAGATTATGAAGATGAATTTGTTGCATCAGGGTTAACGTCAGTTGATGCTGTTTTTTCTTTTAATAAAGGCAGGAATCTGGTTAAAAATAATCTTGCCCAATATCGCAGCCGGCTGCAATTCGAGATGGGAGCCGGTGAAACCGCAGTTTTTATGAAGCGATACGACAGAGTACCTATTGCGGTTCAAATTAAAAACTGGTTTGCTGCCCGGCGGCGAATGAGCAGCGGTTTGTTCGACTTTGAGGCAGGCGAGAAGTTATCTAAATTAGGGATAAAAACCCCCAGGACAATCGGCTATGGCGAAAGCTGTGGCAGGTATTTTGAGAAAAAAAGTTTTATAATCACAGAAAAGATTCCCAATGCACAGTCTCTGGAGAAAAGGCTGCCCGTTTGTTTTACCGGTTCCGGGACAGTTGCAAATCTAAAGGCAAGAAGGGCTTTTATCGCTCGGCTGGGCGGGTTTGTGAAAAAGTTTCATGATACGAATTTCCGTCACCGCGACCTTTACTTTGCACATATATTTTACAGTGACAGCGGCGAGTTTTATCTGATAGATTTGTCGCGGGTTTTTCGGCCGATGCTGTTTAGTGAACGATTTCGGATAAAAGATATTGCACAGGTTTATTATTCCGCCGCGGGCAGGTATTTCTCAAGAACTGATCGGCTGCGTTTTTATATCGCCTATAGCGGCCAAACAAAATTAACCGATAGAGACAAAGCCTTTATTCGCGCAGTTGTGAAAAAAGCGAATCGGATGACCCTGCACGATGTGAAACACGGCAGGACGGCACCATTTTCAAATTAAAACGGCTTATGGTTTATATTCTATAATGAGCAAAAGAATAGCAATAATAATCGAACGAGCGGATATCACACTGGGTGGAGCGGAGCGGTCGGTCTTTGAGATGGCAAGCGCGTTATCATCGCTTGGTCTTAAAGTCGATATACTTGCCGCAAAGGGGCAGACGAATGCTAAACACATTCACATTCTGTGCGGGGATAAGCCAGGCAGGCGGGCAAGTTATTCTGTTTTCGAAGCGGCATTGAAAAAACATCTGGCAGAAAACCATTATGATATAATTCACAGCGTATTACCTTTTGATTTTGCTGATATCTATCAGCCTCGCGGGGGCAGTTTCACTGAAGCAATTTTGCGCAATGCCGCCAGTTATCAGAATAAATTCATAGAATCTTATAAAAGGATGACAGCCTTTACCAACTTTCGCCGAGGTGTATTTTTGCGAGCGGAGAAAAGACTTTGCAAAAATCCCGACGGGCCGACAATAGCTGCGCTTTCCGGATATGTTGGAGACCAATTCAAAAAGCATTATAACTGCGACGAAAAACGAATTGTAATTATACCTAACGGCGTAAGAACTCATAAGACTGTAGATGCAAATCAGGCTGACAAACTCAGAGGACAGATACTAATCAGGCTGGGCATTACTGAAGCCCAGAGTCCTGTGTTTTTCCTGTTCGTGGCAAATAATTTCAGACTAAAAGGTCTGGCTGTTTTAATCAAGGCAATGCAGTTGGCAAAAAAACATCACGGAGGAAACGCTCGTTTAATAGTTGCCGGCCGCGATAAATCGTACAAGTATCGGCTTATGGCCAGGCGGTTCAATGTACATAAGCAAATAGTATTTCTCGGCCCTGTTCGGCACATTCAAAACGCCCTTTCGATATCCGATGTGGCTGTTCTGCCCACTTTTTACGACCCTGCAAGCAGGTATATTCTGGAGGCGCTGTCAGCTGAGAAGCCTGTAATAACCACAAAGTTTAACGGCGCAACCGATTTGTTTGTCGATAATATCCATGGCAAAGTGATCGATAGTCCTGAAGATATACCGGCGCTGGCAGAAGCTATTAAGTATTTCACAAATACTGACAATATTCAAAAAGCATCGGCAGCTATTACCGCTGACAACCTCAAAGAAAAAATTTCAATAAACAGGGTCGCTGAACAACTTAATTCACTTTATGAATCCATACTCGAAAAGCGGAGATAAAGATGAGTTCTGTAGTTTTGATTATTAGCGCATATCTGCTTGGTTCGGTGCCTTTCGGATTTATCATTGGCAAAGCCCACGGCAGGGACATTCGAAGCGTCGGCTCCGGTAATATCGGTGCGACGAATCTGTCGCGGGCACTGGGCAAAAAATGGGGTTATTTGTGTTTTTGTCTGGATATGCTCAAAGGGCTGATACCGATGTCAGCTGCTATGCGGTTTTGTTCATCGCAGCCAAGTGTTGCAGAGCTTTCCCTTAGCCTGGCGATTGGGTTCGCTGCTGTTTTAGGCCATGTCTTTCCCGTTTACCTGAAGTTCAAAGGCGGCAAAGGCATTGCGACAAGTTTTGGAGTGGCATTGGGGCTTTGGCCCTATTATACGCTTTCTGCCGGCTTTGCTTTTGTGGTATGGGCAGCGGTAGTTTTGGTTTGGCGATATGTGTCGCTGGCTTCTATCGCCGCTTCTGTCGCGTTTCCCGTCTCACTGATATTTGCGATATTGCTGAGGGCAGGCTGGGACTTTACAAATCTGTGGCCGCTACTTACCGCCGCTGTGGCGATACCTGTGCTGGTAATTTTCAGACACAGAGCCAACATAAAAAGAATAATCGCAGGCACTGAAGGCAAAGTCTTTACCAGACGGAACTGATTAGAAAAACAGGAACCCAGAACTTTTTCATCGCAAAGAGGCCCAAGGCCGACGCGGCAATCTCAAGCCAATAATCAATTATCAACAATCGATAATCAATTGAAGGCTCCGGCTGTCTTCTGACTCCTGGATTCTGAATTCTCCAATAACTCCATGGCTATTTTAGAAGCAGCCTTTCTGTTAGCGAACTTGCGACAATTTTCTTTCATCTCTTTCCGCTTTGCATCGTTTCTCATCAACTCGCCAAGCTCTTCAGCTAACCATTCGGCCCTGTCTTTTGCGTCCGGCAGATCATCAACAATCACCGCCGCACCCGCCTCAACTAATTTGCCCGCATTCAAATACTGATGCATATCCTTATGATATGGATAGGGCATACAGATAGTCGCCAATCCAGCCGCTGCATACTCTGCCACGCTTACCGCCCCGCTTCTGCCTACCCCCAAATCCGCAGCGGACAACAGACTCGGCATATCGTCGAAATAGTCCAGCACAACATGCCTTGTTTTGGCATTAACATATTTTTCCTGAACCCTTGCCAAATTGCCTCGACCTGCAAGATGAACTATCTGCCAATCGTCCTTAAAAGCCTCTAATTTACCCAGCAGGCAGCAAACCGCCTCGTTAATATTCGCCGCCCCGCTTGACGCACCTGTTATAAGCAGAATCTTTTTATTTTCATCAAGCCCTAACTGACTTTTTATTTTTTCCGGCTCAGGATTATCAAATCCGCTTCGCAAAGGACATCCTGCTACAGTTATTTTAGCTTTACTCTTTGCAAAATCTTTTACCGTATCGGCAAACTGAACAAAAATTCTGTCAGCCCAGTGAGCCATTATTTTATTTGCCCTGCCGGGCACAATATCAACGTTTAAGAGTGTAACCGGGACTTTTAATTTGCGAGCTGCCCAGCATACCGGCCCGGCGACAAATCCGCCTGTCCCGATTACTAATGGATTTTGACTGTCAGCTATAATTTTCCCGGCTGTACTACTACTCTTGAGAAAGGATTTACAGAAGCGGATCAATTTACCTGGCCGAATCGAGAAACCTTCCGCGGCTAACTGAGTATATTCGAAATTTGTTTTCGATAGTATTTGCGAATCGATATCGCGATTACTGCAGAAGAAATGTATTTTCGCTTCCGGCTGCGATTCGACTATTCTCTCTGCCACCGCTATGGCAGGGTATATATGTCCGCCGGTACCACCGCCGGCAAAGAAAAAAGTTTTACTGCCCATTATTCTGCTGTCCTAATTTGTAATTTGGGCGACTGTTTTGCTATATTGATTAGTACGCCAACAGCCGCGGCCGAAAGCAGCATACCCGTTCCGCCGGCACTTACAAAGGGAAGCGGAATTCCCTTTGTCGGCAATACCACTGTTACTACCCCGATATTAAGTGCAGCCTGAGTTGCAATTGTCAAGACGATACCAGCTGCTAAAAGTCGGCCAAAATGATCTCTGCTGCGCACGATTACTAAAATTCCCAGCCAGAGAAAAACAATAAACAATATGATAATAGCCACGGTGCCGATAAAGCCGAGTTCTTCACCTATGATAGCGAAAATAAAATCCGTAGTATCCTCCGGTAAATGCCCATATTTACAAATTCCTCTGCCCAGCCCTTTGCCCCATAATCCGCCTGAACCAAGGGCAATTAGTGATTGGCTGGGCTGATAATTTATCGAATCAACCCATTTTTCAGGGTGTAAAAACGCTAAAATCCGGTTTTTTCGCGATTCAGAACTGATTACAGCAGCAGTAAAAACAATTAAGCCAACTGGCAAAGGCGTTAAAATGTGCTGCCATTTTGCCCCTGCGATTATCAATATCAAAAAGGTCAAAAGTGCTATAAGTGCCGCTGTACCAAAATCTTCTATGATTATCAATCCAACTACCAAAGCCGCTGTCAGGCAAATCGGAACAAATCTTTTCCAGAATAACTTCAGGCTGTTACTAAACTTATCGCAAATGGCAGCTAAGAAGAAGACGGTTGCCCATTTAGCCAGCTCGGAGGGTTGAAAATTTATCGTTATCGGCCCGGCAGGGATTCGCAGCCAGCGGCGGGCATAATTGACTTCGGTGCCGAACTGTGGAAATAAAACAATTATAAGTAACGCTATACTAAAGAGTAACAAATAGCCGACAGGCGAGGTAAACCAGCTGTCAGCAAAGCTGAGCCTGCGATAATCGAAACAAGAGACAGTATATAAAACCAGTACAGCTAATGGGAAAAACAGGATTTGCCGCAGGGCGAGAAACTCGTGGAATCGCTGTAAGTTGAGTTCCCGATTAAGGTTAGCGCCGGCTGAGAATACAAATACCGCTCCGGCGGCCATTAAAAGAACGGCTACCACCGCAATGCAGTCAGGTAATAAATTTTCTTTGGTGTTTGTAACCACTTAATCAGACCAGGCTTACCGGAAAAATTTTACAGATGAACAAAATATATTCGCATCTTATAGCTCTATTTTCGGCTGATACAGGCTTATAGCAGTAAAGATTATTCTATAAGAAAAGCCAGTTAATTTTCAATCAAATACGCAGGGGGTAGTGAAAAAGGGGGTAAAAACCGCAAGAAATTGCAGGAAATTCGCAAAAACGAACGCTTTTGGACACTAAAATTATAAGGAAATAGTGCTTTTTGACGCTGTTTTTTCCAGACTTCCGCGCAAATGATCGATCAAAAACGCAGGACTTAAGACAAATCCGAAGTAAGCAATGGCGACGTATAAATATACCTTATTACCGATGGACGTCTATTGTCCCAGGCGAAGGACAAACCAAAGGAAGGCGATTATTGCCACAGCTACTATTAAACAAAGGACAAATCCGACTGCATCGATTTTTGTCCATTTGCAGAATTCCCACCTGGATTTTGGGAAGAGTTTTAAGTGGTCAAAGCGAGTTGGATTCTCATAACTTTCTCGTAGTTCAGCTTCGTCTTTCTCGATATCGCCTGTTACCGGAGTTTTCATTTTGACAAAGAAGCGGTCGAGCATTTTCTTATCAGGGGGGGCGCCAAAGAAACTGATAACAATTAGCAGAGCGAAGATTAAAATTCCTAACGAGAAAAATCTTGTGCTTACAAGACCGGCTGGCGTGAATTCACGGAAATCGAATCCGATTTTACTCAGCAGGTATAGTTCTACATTGAAACGCCCTTTCCCTATGAGTGGTGAGTTTATATCGCGTGGGTTTTTATGCGCTAACCTTTCGAAAAATATGCCGCTTGGCTCGATGATGTGTTGCTTTTGGATTTTCTGCCCAGCTTTCTGAGCCAGTCCTTTTTCCACATCCTGCTGTGTAGCTGTTTCTGAGATAAGAATTTGCTTCTCAATGGTACTGATGGTAAGTGCTTTTGATTCTGTTGCAGCGGGAAACAGCGGTGTGACCCAGGGAATAACAAACACTAATAAACTCAGTATCAGGACTTCTGAAATCACTGCGGTTTTCGTGAGACGTCGCCAGAATAATGATAATAGTACAGGTGCTCCAAAAATTGTGTTCACGACGGCAAAAGCTTTGACTAATGTTATTATGCTGGGCGCGGAAAGCGCGATGAATATGCCGCCAATAAGAACGGCTGCAATTGCAATTCTTCCGACAAAAATATAATGTTTGTCGAGCTTTTTGGGGACGAAAGGCTGATATAAATTTCGCGTAAAAAGGGCAGAGAGATGTATGGCCTGGGCATCTATTGACGACATGTTAGCTGCAAGAATTCCAGCCAGCATTAAGCCGATAAGCCCCGGTACTAACAGATTAAAGCTTAAAACTCCCCAGGAGCTGTCGGGCTGATGGATTTGGTCTCTGAAGAGTGCAAAAGCAATAAGGCCACAGAATCCCCAGGCTATGATCACGAATCTTTTTGTGTACCCTCCGGTTACAGCAGACAGTCTTGCGGCCATTTCACTTTTTGCCGAGCCTGAGACCGCCATGTTCATGAACCATCCGGCGCTTCCAATCAGGTTTAGAAAGATATATGCAGAAATTGAGTGCCATGTCCATTCACTTGTTACAGAGCCGAAGAGGTTAAACATATAATCGGGGACGCTTGCATGAAGACCCGAAAAACCTCCTGTTTTAATCAGGCCTAATGGTATCAGCATAAGGGAAAAAATTATAATTAATATCCCCTGTACAGCGTCAGTAATGGCAGCTGCTGCGAAGCCGCCAAGAATTACATATATTCCAACGACAAGTGTATAGACTATGTAGAACAGCAGCGGGTTCAGGTATGAGATATAAGCTCTCAGTTTGTCGCTATTTGCCAGGCTTTGCAGCTGCTCATAGCGAGTTAATTTTTCAGACGGGAGCTTACCAGTTTCATATTTTTCCTGTAATTCTCTGAATTCCTGATAATCGGATATAATTTGTTTTTCATGTGCCGTGTATTCATGAACGGGTTTGATCATCAGAGCTTCCATAGTTTTGCAGGAAAGCATGAATCCGATACCAACATCGAGCATTGCTATAGCAATCAATAAAACGGCGTACATTCCCGGCAGTGCTTTACTGCCGAGCCTGTCCTCTAAAAGGTCACCGGTTGTAATCAGGCGAACTCGACGGAACCAGAGATTGAGAAACCAGTAAAAAGGCGTCAGGAAAAGAGTTACTAAGGTAAGCCAAAGGCCTCCTATTCCCGCACGAAAGACAAAGCTACAGGTTTTTATGGCGTTGTTGGCATCGGTTGATTGGCCGAAATATAGAAAGAACTGCATTGTTTTTCCGAATTTTCGGCCGGCAAGGTAAAAATCCTCCTGGCTGTGAATTTTTTTAGAGACCAATTTGCCAATCCACAACATTAAGAGGAGATATACTACAACAATCAGGGCGTCAATTAGGTGAATTCCCCAGATGTACATACGTTTCCCTTTCTCTTCTCTTAGTTCGAATGCACTTACATTTAGCGGGCACTATATATGAAGGATTATACGTTGTCAAAAAAAAAGACAGCTGAATTGGAAAATATCTACGTCGAATGCGGCGGGATAATCCGGCTTTTCAGGCATACAGAGCCATCATTTAGGAAAACTCAGACAAAGATAAAACAGGCAGCCAAAAAATTATGCGGGGGAACAGATTATCCGAAAAGTATTGTTGACTTCACCTCCCGCCAGAGCTTAGAATTTGCTGCCAAAGGCTGTAGTTTTATGACGGCAAACAATGAACGATTTAGTCAATGGAGGTAAGATAAATGAGGGTCAAGCGTTTTGTTTTTGTCTTGGGCGTCCTTAATATTGTTATTTTTTCGACGGTTTCGAAGAGTCAGGCTGCCGACATTTCCAAACTCCAGCTGCGGCATATTCCGATTGAGAAACGCTGGGATAATCCGAAGCCAGGCAGGCTGCCGGAAGTTGATGGAGTTTTATTCGATGGTTATTTTTATTCCGGCCAGCCCAATCATCCAGTTCTTGGTCCTGGCGATAAGGCTTATACGCCGATTCGCCGAGGCGGCTTTAGTATGGCCGATGGAAAGCGTTACTTTAACCGGCCGATTTTCTACAAGGGCTGTATGCTGTCTACCGGAGACAGACCAATGTTTCTTATTCACCGATGCTTTGCACACGCTTGGTGCTCCAAACTGAGGTTTTCGTTCAGCCGGTCGGGAGAAGCCAAGTGGCTCGACGAGTTTGAGTCGGTTTACGCGGAGTTTTGGCCCGGCTCTACACATTACACCTGTCGGGACACCGAGCTCGGTCTGGAGGTCAAACTGGTAGCCAGGACTGGTATGCAGGGCTGG
>Ga0272442_10011188_pt1 | contig 10972 bp, 8 predicted proteins | sample SSMForm2O_FD_200262 | JGI IMG/M metagenome (GOLD analysis project Ga0272442, IMG submission 200262) | Marine sediment archaeal communities from Little Sippewissett salt marsh, Falmouth, MA, United States - SSM-Form-2O | ecosystem: Environmental > Aquatic > Marine > Wetlands > Sediment ... | reverse complement strand
CGCTGCGGCGCCGGGTGTGCCCTCGAGGACCACGTCGTCGTACCACGCCGCGCCCGTCCCCGTCAGCTCGAGGTAGATCATGACGTAGGCCGTGTCCTCTGGAACGGTGTACGATAGCCGGACCTGCGTCCAGTCTGCGGCGCCGGAGACGGCCTTCGAGTCGGGTTGGGCCACGATACGCCGGTCGGCCGAGATGCAGTACAGCCGGAGATGGGCGCCGCCGGTGACGTCGCAGGTGCGGATCCAGGCGCTCAGCAGAGCGTCGGTGGCCGGTTCGAGCACTAGTCCGCCGAGGTGGCCGGTGCGCCAGCGGCTGCGGACGTCGCCGTGATTGCGGATGGACAGGCTGCGCGCGCCCGAGTGGGCCACGGCCGCGTCCCATTCGAGGGTGCGGTCGGGATCGTCCGGCGTGCGGCGGCTCCAGAAGGCGGGCTGGTCGGTATCCGCGTCCTCGAAGCCCGGATTGGGCGCGAGGTTGTCCGGGGCCACGGCCGCCGCAGCGAGGGCGAAGAGCAGGCCCGACGAGAACGCGCAAGACGAAAGCACTGCAACTCGGATCTTCGCCACCACAGCACCTCGAGAAGGGCCCTTGCTTCCGGTCCGCTATCTCAGCGTCAGGGACCGCCGCGGGCGGCACAGTAACGGGGGCCGGGACCGCGGGTCAAGGCAACCATGCAGCCGGGCGGTACGTGTGGGGTCGCGGCCAGCTGCCTCGACCGAATCCGACAGCAGCGCGCGTCATGCTCAGACCTCGATGCCGAAGAGCGCCCGGGCCACTATCCCGACGAGGAAACTGATGCCCGCCACGCCCACCGAGATCGCGGCCATCTCGCCGAAATGACGCCACAGCCCCAGTCCTTTGGCGGTCGTGATATAGAAGTTGTAGCCCAGGATGATCAGCAGGCTCAACGTCATCATCGCGGCCACGGCCGCGTAAACGTTGCTGGTCAGCAGATAGGGCGCGATCAGAATCAGCACAGTGAGAATGTAGGCGCAGCCCGTATAGGCGGCCGATTTCACAGGACTCTTCGAGTTCTCCTCGCTCGCTTCTTCCCGAGCAGACAGGAAGCCGGACGCGGCCATGGACATCGACGCGGCCACGCCCGTGATGAAGCCCGTCATGGCGATGATCTTGCCGTTCTGTAGGGCGAGTGTCAGCCCGGCCAGCGCGCCCGTCAGCTCCATCAGCGCGTCGTTGAGTCCCAGCACGATGGAGCCTGCGTATTGAATGCGCTCCTCCTCAATTAGGCCGAGTACGTCCGCTTCATGACGCTGCTCATCCATGAACACGTCGGCCAGTTCGGGGACCTCTTGCTTGAGCGTACCGTACAGGTCCTGGGCCATGTCCTCGCCGCGCTCCATCAGCCGGAGCCCGAAGGACAGTCCGAGAACGCGCGATATCAATCGGTAGCGGAACACCCGGAGTTTCCGCGGTTTCACGTCGACGTGCGTGAGGCCCTTGAGGATTTCGTAGTGACCGCGTTCCTCTTTGGCGATACGCTCGAGGATCGCTCGGTTCCGGTCGTCCCGTATGCGCTCGGCAAGTCCCATATACGTGTGGTACTCGCTGATCTCATTGCGCTGCGCTGACAGTAGCTGGCTTCGACTCACTTTGGATAGCATCGCTCTGACGCCCTCCCCGATCCGGGCAACTTGATGAAGCTCCGCCTCTTCCGTTGAAGGCCCTCGCCGACGTCCCTTGTACCGAGTCCTCAGTAACCAGATGATTGGCCGAAGATGATCGAGACGCGCAAGTCCTATGGTGACGTCGGCTCCTATGTCACCTGGGGCCACGACATCAGAGTATACGCCAAACCTGGGCGCCTGTGTGAAGCCTGTCGGCCTCCTGCCGGCCGTCATATGAACGGAATGCCCGGTCAACAATGACGCCTCCACAGAGCCACGGGGCCATACCGGGCGATCACGATGCTAAGGAGGAACTGGGCCGCCTGGCGTGGTACTGTTCGAGGCTGGCGTCATGGTGATGAACGACGCGAGCGTCTTTCACTTGCGTAAGGGGCTCAAGTGGTCCGACGGCCACCCGTTGACCTCGGAGGACTTCCTGTTCTATCGGGAAGACATCCTGGGCAACGAAGAGATCTCGCCGGTGTTCCCGGACTGGCTGACGGTGGACGGACGCGCGGTCGAGGTGGCCGCGCCGGATGCCCATACGGTGGTCTATCATTTTGCCGGGGCGTACGGGATTTTCCTGGAGATGCTGGCGTTCCAGGGCTCGCCGCTCGCCCCGAAGCATTACCTCAAGCCGTACGTTCCGCCGTATACGCCGCTGGCCGACCTCGAGCGGCGTGCGCGGGCGGAAGGCCATGACTTCTGGACGGGCCCGTTGGACCAGGCCCGCAACCACAACCTCAATTCCGACTTGCCGACGTGGCGGCCCTTCAAGATCGCCAACCGGCCGCCCGCCATGCGGGTCGTGGCCGAGCGCAATCCGTACTACTGGAAGGTCGACCCGGCCGGCAACCAGCTTCCCTACATCGACCGCGTGGCCTATGTGTTCGTGCAGAACAGCGACGTGGTGACGATGAAGGCCATGGCGGGGGAGGTGGGTTTCCAGGCGCGGCGTATCGACGCCTCCGACTACCCGGTATTCATGGAGAACCGGGAGCGAGGCGGCTACCGCGTGCTGCGCGACCTCAACCCAGGGGCCATCGTGCTGCACCTCAACCAGAACAGCATTGACAATCGATCGCCATTGCGATATTGACGATGACTCTGGCTAGACCCAGGATTTTGGTTGGGCAGTCTGAGGGGGAGCCCTTCGGGAACGGTGAGGCAGTGCGACCTACTGTTGTCGGGTGATCGACGCCTTCCCGTGTCCTTGTTTGTGTCACGAGCCCTGCGGTTCTTGAGCCGCTTCTTCATCGAGAATCGCCTTCTTAGCCGAGTTCCATGACGAAGATCGATGTTGACTGCAAGTCCTGGAGGCCGGCGCCAAAGGCGTCGTGAGACGCATGCCTCTTGATACTGCAGGAAGGACTCTAGAGCGGCCAGGTCCCGGTGAATCCCGTCGCGGCCAGCCGCATGCGGTGCATCTGTGCGAACAGGCGGAAGCGGCGAGCGAAGTCGCCACAGAAGAGCAGGTTGTGATGGCCCTTGACCATGCAGGCGTCTGAGCGGTCCGTGATCTCGATTTCGACGTTGGTGGTGCAGCCGCCGGCCGGCGGCATTGGGTGCGACACGACGACCTTGCCGGCGTAGACGTCGAGGGCCGGCTCATCGCCCGGGTGGTAGCGGACCATGGTGACCGGATCGTCCGCGTTCCAGAAGACCTGGATGGCGCAGCTCCCCTCGTTCGTGTGGGCGAAGCGGCGCAACAGGTAAGGGAGGGCTCGTTCTTCAGGGCCGTAGACTCGAGTCGGACAGGTGCAGTGCGACGCGTAGTAGTGGTTTCGCTCGGTCTCGTAGGCGGGATTATGCTGGAATGCCGGCCGGCCGATCAGCAATTGTCCCAGCAGTTGCGTGTACATGGCCGGGAAGTCGTTCTCGCATGCGGCGGGCACCAGTTGGCTGTTCAGCACGGAGAAGCTGACGCAGGGCTTGAGCATGCCGCGCTTGAGGCAGTTCATGGTCAGGCCGTCGGCGTCCTCCTCCGCCAGAAGCCGGCATAGGGCGAAGTGCGCGCGCGCCGCGTTCTCGAACGCTTGGCCGGTCACGCCGCGGACCTCCCTGGCCTGGCGGCGCAGCGAGGAGACGAATCGGCGTGACTCCTTGCCCAGCGACACGTTCTCGAAGGCCTCGGCGTACACGGAGAACGGTATTACGCGCACGGTGACGCCCAGGAAGGGCTCGAGGCCTTCGCGCGGCTCGTCGGCCTCGGTGATGCTCAGCAACCGGCACTGGCTCATCAGCTTCTTCGTGTTGATGATGCGCAGGCCGACTTCGATGGCGTCCATGTTGTCGAGAGACTGGATGAGATAGACGCCGGGACGGCGGTAGTGGGCGACGGGCCCGTGCTTGACGCCCAGGCCGATGTAGAACACCACCGGCACTTCGAGCTCTTCAGCGGTCTTGATAAGCAGGTCTGCGTGTTCCAGGCTTCGGTTGTAGAACATGACGAGGAGGAGGCCGTCTGGGGGGTCCGCCCGGAGTTCGTCCGCCAGTTGCTTGGCGCCTTGGGCCGTAGCGATAGGCTGCTCGGCCACGTCGATGCGCATGGCCAGTCTCTTCTCGATCGCACGCAGGGAGGCCGTGTATTCCCGCTGGCGGCCTTCGGCGTCGAATTCGTTGCCCGGCCAGCTCCACCAGCCGTCCGCCTTGTCCGCGAAGGTGCTCGACGGCGCGTACGCAAACGCGGCCCGGACGCGAGCGCCTTCCTTTTTCCGCGATGGAAGCTGCACGGGATTTGCGGCCGACGCACGGGATACGCCCAAGGCCAAGGTTCCCCCGGCGACACCCATGGCCGCCAGGAACTCGCGTCGATGGCACGTGAGGCCGCCGTTTAGTGAGCTGTTCGCGGAACTCATGATGGTTCCTCCTCTTACTCGACATCTCTTATGTGGCCCCACTCGCCACGACCGCGAGGGCCTTTGCTGCCATACTACGCGTATTGTCCGGCACGGTGAACACCGGTCTTGCTGTCATCGTCCCCGCTTCGCCAAAGCGCATTTTGCTGTTTTCCATCGGTTCTTGCGCCGCTTCTTGTATACAGACGTTTACCATGCGCGATCTTGGCCAGCGTTTCTGGCCGGATGCGTGTTGCCGGAGGTTCTCCACGAGGGCGGACTTGCGCAGGTAGTCCCGCAGCCACGGCCGATCCGCGACAGCACAAGCGCGTACAGGATGCGCCCAGAGTCAGACATGCAGCCGGCTTTGCGCATCGCGCCCCTCATGTCAGGCGATCTCGAACTCGCTCTTGGCCCGGGCTACGAGATCGTCCATGGCGTGGCGTTTCTCTTCGGGCCATTCGGGCGTGGCCCATTGGCCGAGGTTGGCCCGCCACATCTCTTCGCAGGTATCGAGGATGGCCTTCTCGGATCCGTCCCACGCGCCGGCCTGCGGGTCATCCGAGCGAAAGCAGTCTGAGGTCCACAGTTCCCGGAAATGGCGCATGGTGTGCGCTGTGGCAAGGAAGTTGCCCTTTTCGGGGACGACCTCGAGGATCTCGTCGAGGTCGATGGTCTCGTCGGTGACGTTGACCGGGTCCTTGTACGCCCATTGGGCCTTGCGGATCTCGATGTCAAGCATGAGCTGGGTCGGTGAGCCGAGTCCGCCACTATGGAGCGCGCCCATGCCGGCGTAGGGGATGTCGGGACGCCGGTCCCATCGTTGACGGCAATGGGTGGCGTAGAAGTTTTCGAACACGGCCTGGAGGCCGGGGCGTCGTGCGGTCGGGCCGAAGAAGACCTCGACCATGCAGTGGCCGCCCCACCGTTCTTGAAAGAGTTGGCGGACGCCCGCGTCGAGTTGGACGCAGGCCGGGCCGAAGGTGGCGGCATTGCCTGTTCGCATGTCGGCGACAAGGGCAATCATCCTGCCGCTGAGGTCCGATTCCGGATCCACACACCAGCAGATGGCCATGCCGCCCAGGATCTCGGCGGCCCCCATGATGACGCCGCCGGCCACGGTCACCGGTACGCCTACGCCGATGGTCGGCATGCTGGCCACGTGATAGCGGTGCACGCCTGCGGCCTGACGGGCGAGGATATCGCGCGCGGAGCGTTCCTCGAGGATGAGCGGCGGATTCATGCATTCCGAGCCCGCGAGGAAGGCCGAGCTGGCCGGGTCGTCCGTCAGGATCACGCTGGCCTCTTTCAAGTACTTCACGACTTCGGGGTAGATGGCCTCGATGCCGGCGAACTTCGTGGTCAGGTCCATGCTGCGCCGCAGGGAATCCAGCCGCTCGAGCATGGGCGGCACGTCCTGGCGGTACCACATGCTCGTGTATCCGATCTCGGGCGTGGCCTCGGCGAGCTTCATCATCATGTCGAACACGGCGGTGTCGACGGCTTTGATAGTCGCCGCCGGATAGTCGTAGTACGCGGTCGGGCCGCAATCGAAGGCCTGCATGAGGAAACGCCGGTCAATGGTCTCGCGAAAGGCTTCCGCCTGGCCCGTCCATACAAGGTAATGCGTCCAATCGGGTCCGCAGTGGTAGACGAGTTCATGGTTGCGCTCGTACTCGGCCTGGGTGGGTTTCTGGAACGCGACCATCTCCTCGATGAGTGCCTCGGGAATCTTGAGCCGATGGTCCGGGCCCGCGGTGCAGCCCTTCTGCACACAGCGTTGCCTCACTTCCTCGTTCTCGACGAGTATGCCGACGTTGGCGAGAAGAGACAGCGTCTTCTCCGCCAGTGGTTCCAGGTCTGCTGACTTGATCATGTCGAGTCTCCCGTGTCGGTCGTGGCCGTCCGCGGCGCCTGGACTTGCCAGTCAGGTGTCTAGTAGGGCAGTCCGGAATGCCGATACTTGACGGGCGGTTCCTTGAGGAAATCGGCGGCGAAGAACTCCTTGCGGGCAGGGTCTGCGCGTCTTTTGAGTCTGATCCGTTTACACGCGCCGGGCGCAACGGTGCGGTGCGCGCCGTTCAACACCAGCGCCACGCTTTTCGTCCCGAGGTTGTGCGCCTCGACTTCCTGCGCACGCACAGTGAATAGGTCCACGCGATAGCCGTTCGACGTGACTTGCCATGACTGGACGTCCACGCATTTTTCTTCAGGTATGAGGGCGAGCGGGCCGCATAGATACGCGAGCCGCAGATCGCCGGCAGGGACGTCGAAGGGTTCCGTGAGACGGCCCTTGACCCACAGCCGCGCCGTCGCCGCGTTGTCCGGGTCGGTGTTGAGGAAATAGAGGACGCTGTAGCGTCGCCTCGAGTCCGGCAGCCGCCCGTCGTACACCGCGTAGCGCACACGATCGTTGCTGAGCAGCCGGATATCGCCCTGCTCGCCCTGGAGCATGACGCGCAACAGGTCGTCGGTAAGACGGCTCACCCCTTCGTCGCCCGGATACTCCCGAACCGCGACGAGGAAGGCCTTCCCGCGGCCGAGGCTGTTCTCGATCACGACCGCCTGTCGAGCGAGTTGGTCTTCGGGGACGTGGTAGAAGTCGCTGTGGCCGCTGATGACCTTGCCTGTGGAGATCTCCACCTTTGCCGGCGTCATGTTGCCGATGAGGCGCGGGTCGGTGTTGATGCGCCAAAGCGGGAAGCGATAGGAGGTCAAGGTCGAGTCGGCCATGCACTTGATGCCGCGCACGTCCTTCGTGTCCCAACCTTTGACGCGTACGCCGAATAGGTCGGAGAGGTCGCCCCTGTTGAAGAGGCGCAGCCCTTTGGCTCGATCCGTCTGCGTGCTCAAGTGCGGTAAGTACATGAGGAGATGGCCGCCGCCCTCGACGTAGGCCTTGAGCTTTTCGTAGATCTCGCGCGTCATCGTGTTCCAACCGAGAAAGACCAGGCAGGCGTAGCGCTCGAGGACTTCGAGCGGCGCTTCGATCGGCGCCACGTCGTATTGGCCGTAGGGCGGATTGCCCGAGAACTCGAGTGCCCCCTGCACCGTCTCCCTGTTCCAGTCTTCCTTGCGATGGAACTTGTCCACGAAGCGCCAGCCGCGTTCGGGAGGCCCCTCGAGCCATTTCGCGTCGTGGTATTGGCCCCAGGCGTGTCGGTTCCATAGGCCCGGCGCGCCGTCGAGATGGCCATAGGCCACGGCGAGGCGGACGCGCGGACCTTCGGGCGGGCGCACGTGGACGCGCGCGAACTGCCAGGCCTCGCGAAGCGAGCGGCGTATGCGTTTCATTTCCTTGCTGTGAAAAGCGAACCGCTGTTTGCGTGGGGCATTGGCGTAGGTGTAGTGGCCCGACTCCGGATAAATGAAGTCGGCGCCGGCGATGTACGAGAAGAACAACGAGGTCCGCCAGCGTTTTTCGTATAGGGGGTCGAAGCTCATGCCGCCGTAGCAGTGCATGGCGATGTGGGCGCCCCAGGTCTTGTCGAAGGCGCGCGCGGCGCCGCGGATAGCCGCGTGCATGAGGTGCGGATCGCCGGGCATGACCTCGAGACACAACACGTCGATCCCGGCCATCACGTGGTGCTTGAACACGATGCTCGAGTCCACGTTCATCAACGGCCCTTTGCCGAGCTCCTCGCGCTCGAAGTCGAGCCACTTCTTGCAGTACGCGACGTAGGCCTGTTGGGCTTGGAGTTGGGTGGTGCACGCGGGCAGGTTTTCCCAATTGCCCGCGCCGCGGTCGATGGTATAGGCCTTGGGCCAATAGAGCACGCCGCCGATCTCGCCGATGGTCACCCGGCCGAAGTAGTACTCGCCTGCCGCGTCAATGATCTCGTCCACGTCGGCTTTGCTGTGGAACGCATCGCGCGGGACCATCTCGCGATACGCCCAGCAGAGGTCGTGGCTGCCTCGGTAGAGGAACTCGCTGAAGCACAGGTAGATCCCATGTTCCCTGCAATACCGCGCGACCGCCAGGGCCTCGTCCTTCTCGCGCGGAATCAACGTCAGCACGATATCGCCCTGCTTCAGCCTCTTGTGCAGACGGAGGTGCTCGACCCCCGCCGGAATACTCGAGCCAATCAGGACAGGTGGATTCATTCGCTTGTTCCCCAGTCATCAATCACTGGCACCAGCCAACCGGATACGAGTGCCAACCCGTCGGGACCGATGCACGCGAGGACATCGGCATGCAGTCCATGCTCACTCCGGCGTTTCACCGAGGCGGCGGATCGTATCAAGCACGTCGGGTTTGATGTGGAATCCCGCTCTCTGCAGGTCGCTGAGCAGCGGCGCGAGTTTCGTTATTAGGCCTTCTTTCTTGGCGAGCAACAGCACTCCCAACGTGCCACGGATGGGCACAGACAGCGCGGCGGCGCACTTTCGTGCCGCGAGGTCGTCAAGAATGGCTTCGAAATCCGGGCTTCTCAGAGCCCGGGAAATGACGGCGCTCTCGCCTGCCCCCAAGTCCCAAGCCGCGACAACGGGTTCAATAGGCCTGGATTCCTCGACGAACTCGCGGCCAGCCGTAGAAAGCCAAACGCGGGCCGGGTCCTCTCCGGGGCCCTGTATGATCTCTTGAGCCACGGCAGCCGGCACAACAAGGATCTGCGCCAATTCGGTTAGGAGCGGCAACTGGGACAACCTCCCCAGAACGATGAGGGGAGACGCATTGACCACCCACTTCCTAGCCACGCTTCAGTTCCTCGTCCAGCTCTTCTGGCGTTGCCTGGAAAGGAGACACGTTAAAGCGAGTCAGCCCATCGAGAAACTCGCGTCGGCTTACGCCGGCGATTTCCGCGGCTTTGGATTGCGAGACGGTTCCCATCTCGTACCATTTCACTGCTGCCGCCAAACGCATCTCCTTGACGAAGGAATCGGGATTCATCCGCAACACAGAAAACGCGTTTTCCGGCAGCTCAATCGAGACTTGTACGGCCATAGCTTGCCCCTTTGTCTACGCAGGCCCACATCATTGTACCAGTTTCCCAGCCTCTAGGTCGTCACATCTGCGGTGAGGCGAAGGACCTCCCTTAACACCTCAGCCGGGGAACCGTCGAGGCCCAGGGCAACCCCTTCGTGGATGAGTTCCTCAGGTTCTTGGGTCAGCGTCACCTGCATCGAACCATCGCCTCTTCCGGCAGAGACTCATTTCGTTTCACAAGTCGATCTGTAGGTCTTCCTTCTTGAGCACGGCTTCATGGTCAATTCTACCGCGTCCAGGCTCCAAATACCTTTCACGCGCGTGAGCGCTTGGCCAGCTTGAAGTGCTTCGTGGCGGCGACAATGGCGTCTTCCATCAGGTCGAGCATCTCGTCGATTTGCTTTCGGGTGATCACGAGGGCCGGCGCGATGACGAGGATGTCACCGTTGTTTCGCAGGATCATCCCTCTTTGGTAGCAGTAGTCGCGAATCCAGCTACCCACGCCGAGCTCCGGATCCAACGGCTTGTTCCCATCGGTCAGTTCGAGCGCCCACAGCATGCCAATGCCGCGGGCGTCGCCCACGATGCGGTGTTTCGCCATGGTCTTGAGGCGCGCGGCGATGTACTTGCCGTCGCGGGCGGCCTTTCGGACCAAACCCTCTCTCTCGATGATCTCGATGTTGGCCAACGTGGCCGCGCACGCGATGGTGTGGCCGCCATAGGTGCTCCCGCTGCGCAGCTCCGAACCGGGCTTCTTGCGAAACGCGTCGGCTATCTTGGGTGTGGTCACGGCTGCGGCAAGGGGGATGTAGCCGCCGGTGAATCCTTTGCCAATCGTCATGATATCGGGCACGACGTTCCAGTGCTGGCAGGCGAACCACTTGCCGGTCTTGCCGAATCCGGTTTGGACCTCGTCGAAAATGAGGAGTATCCCGTGTCGGTCGCACAGTTCCCGGACGCCCTTCAGGTAGCCTGGCGGCGGCAGTGGATAGCCGATATTGGAGCCGGGGATGGGGTCCATGATGACGGCCGAAACGGTGTCTGGACCTTCCCACCGGATGAGTTCTTCCATAGCGCGAAGACAGGCCATGCCGCACGTCTTGCGTGTGAGTCCGAGCTCGCAGTCATGGCAGCGGGCGGGCGGGGCGAAGACGCAGCCCGGAATGAGCGGCTCGAAGTACTCGCGAAACCACGGAATGCCGGTGGCGGATACGCCGCCGAGAGTGGTGCCCACGTAGGAATGGCGGCGTGCGATGACTTTGTAGCGATGGGGCCGGCCGCGCTCGAGGTGATACTGGCGCGCCATCTTGAGGGCCGTCTCGTTGGCCTCGGAGCCGCTGTTGACGAAGAAGCTGACGTCGAGTTCGCCGGGCATGACGTCGGCGAGCTTCCTGGCCAGTCTAACCAAAGGCACCGTGAAGGTGTCCACGTAGTTTGGAAAGAACTCGAGCAATTCCAGTTGTTCGGTAATGGCGTGCGCGATCTCGGGCCGGTGGTGCCCGCAGATGGTCGTTAACAGCGACGCGAAGGTATCCAGATAACGGTTGCCCTCGATGTCATAGAGGCAACAGCCTTCCCCGCG
>Ga0272442_10011185_pt1 | contig 10975 bp, 7 predicted proteins | sample SSMForm2O_FD_200262 | JGI IMG/M metagenome (GOLD analysis project Ga0272442, IMG submission 200262) | Marine sediment archaeal communities from Little Sippewissett salt marsh, Falmouth, MA, United States - SSM-Form-2O | ecosystem: Environmental > Aquatic > Marine > Wetlands > Sediment ... | reverse complement strand
CTTGTGCCCGAGGACGGCGTGCGTGGGGCCGGGACGCGGGCGGCGCTTCGCCGTCGCCTCATCGAGGGCGAGGCGCCAGGCCCCGTCGCTCGTCAGGCCGATCTCGCCGACGACCGAGTGCTCGTCGTGGCCTGCCATGGAGCGGAATGCCGTCCAGTCGAGCTCCTTGCCGAGCCAGCGGAAGCGCCCGGGGGTATAGACGTTGGCATCGCGGAAGCAGTTCCCCACGGTGGAATCGAGTGCCCACTTCGCCGCCTGGACCACGCTCGCGGAGACGTGGCAGGTGGCCTGGCCGCGCACCACGACGCCCACCTGCGCCCCCACGAAGGCGCAGTGGCGGGCGGTGACCCGCGCGCGGCCGCCCACGCGCAGGCTCTCCGGGCCGCCGCTCGTCACCACGTTCTGGAGGAAGCACACGGCCTCGCACAGCGGGTCGTGACGGCCGCCCACCAGGTGCTTGGGCTGCTCGCCGCGGATGTTCACCTGCGCCTTCCCGTTGTCGCGGATCACGCAGTCCACCAGGCTGTGGTAGCCGCCCACGAAGTCCGCCCCATTCGCCTCGTTGTGTGCACACGTGACCCCGTTGAAGACCGACCGCGAGGCATTCACGTCCTGAATGCCCCAACGGTTGTGGTGGAGGAAGGCGTTGCGGACGACGGCTCCGCCGAACTCGTGGATCGAGAAGCCGTCGTCGCCGTTGTGCCGCGCCTCGATATTCTCGAAGACCACGCCCCGGCAGTCACCGTGGATGTTGAACCCGTCGTTCGAGTGGAACTCGCTGACCAGGTTACGGCACACGATGTAGCTGGCACCCCCGATGGCCACGCCGGAGTCGATCAGGGTGGCCTCGAGCGGGGTGTCGGCGATGCTCTTGCCTGCCTCGGGGCGGAAGCGGATGCCCTCGTCGTCCCAGAGGAATTGCCCCACCTCGATGGTCTCGGCGCTCTTCGCGGGCGTCAGCCGCCGGCCGGCGTGCACGAGGAAGGGGTTGCCGTAGGGCTTCCTCTCGACGGGGAAGAGCCAGATGCCGTTGCCCTCCTGCTTCCAGCTCGCGGCGGGCAGAGGCTTCAGGCCGGTGATTGTCGCCCCATTGCCCTCGATCACGAAGGGCTTCGCCGGCGTGCCTCCGAGACCTCGGAGGGGGATCGCCTCGCGGTAGGGAGTGCCCGTGTTCGCCAGGACAATCGTGTCGCTCGTCCTGGCCGCCTTCACGGCGCGTGCGATGGTCGCGAACGCCGTCTTCCCGCTCCGCCCATCGTTCGCGTCGCTGCCGGCCTGGTTGTTCACGTAGTACGTCTGTGCCAGTGCGGTTGACGAGAGGAAGAGCAGCAGAGCAACTCGCGGGTTCACGGGGAGGGCTCCAGTGCGAGGAGGCGGATGGCGTTCTCCCAGGCGATCTTGCGCCAAGCGGCGTCCGCGGGCCTCCCGTCGGCCCGCAGGGCGCGGAAGAAGGGCACGATGGGCACCTCCGCCTCCGTCTGGTCGTGACGCAGCACGTCCGTGCCGAAGAGCAGCTTGCCCTGTTCCCCTCGGGACGCAGGGGCGGGCCGCGCTGCACCAGGCCGGACGACGCGGATTGTCACTGTGTTGGACGTGACGCTGCCGGTCCACACATTGTCGGGGTTCTGCTTCGCCTTCTCGAGGTCGCCGCCGTAGTATCCCACGATCTCGCGGCCCTCTGGCGCGGGCCTTCGCGCGAACGTCATCGAGATACGGTAGAGGCCCGGGCGGGTGAAGTCGTAGGGCACCCGAAGCCGTGAAGAACGTCCCCGCACGGTCTCGAACTGACTGGTCTTAGGCGAGCGCTGGCCATCCGGCGGGCTCGCCCAGCAGAGAACCTCACGGCGGTCTGGCCCCAGGACGTGGAAGATGTCGGCCGGAATCCTGTTGGGATAATTCCAGTTCCACGGGGGCAGGATCCGCAGGGGCCGCGGACCCCTGTGACGCAGGCCAACTTCGAGGAAGACGGCAACGTGCTGCGCGCGCAGGCCCTCAGGGACCGGAATGGTCTGCGTTTCGGGCCAAAGCCCGCATTGGAGCCCCTTGGACGACTTCCCCCAGGCGCGGCGATCCCATACGGTCGCGCCGAGTCCCCTGTCCAGGTTCTCTTTGCCGCCATGCTTTGCGAGCAGGGCGACCGCCTCCGTGTGGCCGCCCCATTGCGCGGCGGCGAGCGGGGTCTTGCGCCGCCGATCGAGGGCATTCACGTCTGCCCCTTTGGCCAGCAGGAACTCGATGAGTTCACGGTGGCCGGCGGAGGCCGCCAGGTGCAGGGGGGTGGAGCCACAGCCGTCCCGCGCACCGAGGTCCGCGCCGCGAGCGACAAGTCGTGTGGCCGCCTCCTTGGAGCCATACGACGCCGCCCAGTGGAGCGGCGTGCGGCCTCCGGAGGCCGCGGCGAAGGCGAGCGACGGCGAACCGTTCAGGAGCGCATCAAGGCGGTCCAGTCTGCCAAGGGCCGACGCCACGAAGATGTCCACCTCGGCGCCGCGGGCCACGAGCAGGTCGACGAGGCCCATCGCGCGGTGCAGGGGGGTCGCACCCCACCCATCCGCCGCATTCGGGTTGGCCCCCTTGGCGAGGAGGAGCGCCGCCATATCTCTATGACCCTGACAGGCCGCCCAATGCAACGGTGTCTGCCCAAGATAGTCGCGCGCGTCAACGGGGGCTCCGCCGGCGAGGAGGGCTTCCGCGCTGTCGCGTCGCCCCTGGAGTGCTGCCAGGTGAAGTGGGGTGTGGCCGCACCGGTTGGCCGCTTTCGCAAGGTCAGGGTTCCCCTTCAGCAGCTCGCCGATGCGCTCGGGGAGACCAAGAGCCGCTGCGGAGAAGATGTCCACCTTGGCGCCCTTCCCTATGAGAAGGGTGGCGATCTCCTCGTAGCCTTGTGCCGCAGCCCATTGCAGAGGGGACTTGCCCTCACAGTCTTTGGCGTGGATGTCAGCTCCCTTGGCAAGGAGGAGCTCGACGATGCTCTTGCGGCAGTTGGCAACCGCGTTATGGAGAGGTGTCCCGCCGCCGGCGCTCTTCGCGTTGACGTCCGCCCCCTTCTCGAGGAGGAGGGCTGCTACCTTCTCGTAACCCACTGCGACCGCGTCGTTGAGCGGTGTGCCGCCGTGCTCATACCGGGTCTCCAGGTCCGCACCCCGCGCGATGAGCACCTCGGCGACATCGCGCTGGCCCCAGACCGCGGCCCAGTGCAGCGCGGTGCCTAGGTCGCCCGCGGCGTTGACATTGGCCCCCTTGTCGAGGAGGAGACGCACCATGTCCGTCGAGCCGCGGTATGCCGCGAACATGAGCGGCGTGCGTCCCTCCCTGCTCATCGCATTCACATCCGCGCCCTTCGCCACGAGGATCTCGGCGACCTGGAAGTGCTGCTCGCGCAAGGCGGCGTGGAGCGGGGACTCCTTGTACGCGTCCAGCGAACGGACGAGCCGCGGGCTGGTGGCCAGCAGCTCCCTGACCTTATCGATGCGGCCCTGCCGGGCCGCATCGAAGATGCGCTCCTCCTGAGCCGGCGCCGACGCCCGCCGGCCAGCAAGCCAGGCGCAACCTGTCAGCACCACCAGGCCCAGGAGAACGGGGTGGCACTTGCGGACGCTCATCTTCGTCCCTCCTCCGGAAGCGGAAGACCTTTCAGCCCAAGCAGCCGCACGGCATTGGCGCAGGCGATCTTCCGGTAGGCGGCGGGGGCCAGCAGGCCGTCCGCCAGGAGCCGACGCATGAGGCCGACAATCGGGACCCCCGCCTCCGTCTGGTCGTGGCGGAGGACGTCCGTGCCGAAGAGCAGCTTGTCCTGGAAGCGGTCAAGGAATTCGAGGCCGAAGGCGGGGTCGCGGGTGAGGGCGTTGTGGCCGCTGCCGGCGGAGAGGTCAGCCCACAGGTTCGGATAGGTCGCCATCAGGCGCGGGACGGCTCCGCCTGGGGCGACGGGGCCTGTGGGGTAGCCTCCCCGCTCGCCGGGCGGCACGTCGCCCGAGATCTCGGCCCAGAAGGCCGGGCCGTGGCCGATGAACACCGTGGCCGGCAGCTCGCGGAGCACGCGCTCGAGGCGCGGCAGGCAGGGGTCGTCCACGACGCCGTACATGCCGCCGATCTGGGGCATCATGTCGAACAGGACGGGCAGGCCCGCCTCGCCGGCCTGGGCGTAGAGGTTGAGGCAGCGGGGGTCGTCGAAGTGGAGGTTGGGGAGGAACTCGCCGATCCCCTTGCAGCCGCGCTCGGCATACTCGGCGAGCAGGTCGCGGAAGTCGGTCGTCGGGCTGTTGTCGCCGAAACGCGGGTCGATGAGGCAGAAGGGAATCAGGCGGTCGGGGAAGCGGTCGCAGGCGGCCAGGATGTCCTCGGTCGTGTTCGCCAGGTACCAGCCTTCGGCCGTGTCGTGGAGGGGGAGCACGCAGGCTCGCGCGATGCCCCACGCATCCATCTTCGCCACCAGTTGCTCGGCCGAGAGGGTATCGGTGCGCTGCCTGCCGCAGCGGCCTATGTGGGCGTGGACGTCGATGATCACCGCAGTACCCCCATTGAGCTCAACCCGAGGATCGCGGCGCCGCGGGCCGATCCTAGCGCCGCCCTGCGGCGGTGTCAACGCGCCCCGGCACCCGTGCCCGATCCTTGACAGCAGCACCTGGAGCCCTACAATCAGGGGCGGATGCCGCTCCCGGCCGACCGGCGCCCGAGGAGCCCCGCCGTGACTGCGCTCCGCCGTCTCCTGTCGCCCGTGCTCATTCCCTTCGCCGTGCTGGCCGCGGCGTGCGCGCTCGCACTCGCCCTCCCCTTCCGAATGATCGAACCGGACGACGACGATTTCTTCTACGGCATGCACGCCTTCGCCCGCGGCAGGGTCGTGATGACGCAGGAGGAGGCCCGCGAGCTCGGCCGCATCGAGCTGCCCGACACCACTCGCCGCCACAGCCACGTGGCCAGGGGCGTGCGAAGCCCACGCGGCATCATCCGCGAGCGCTCGCCCGGCCACTACGCTCTGCTCGCCGCTCTGCACCTAGCCGGCATCGACAGGCTGGCCAACATCCTCCTCGCCATCGGCACTGTGGTGTTCGTCTACGCCTTCGTGCGGAACCACGTGGACGACTCGGGCTCCCTTCCTGCCCTGACCTGCGTGCTCCTGGTCGTGAACCCGACGTTCCTCACGATGCTCTACCGCGTGTATATGAGCGACTTCGCATACTTCGCGTGGGCCACGGTGAGCCTGGGGCTCTACTTTGTGGCACGCCGCCGGCGCTCGGCCGCCCTGGCCGCGCTGGCGGGCCTCACGCTCTCGCTCAGCGTGTTCTTCCGCAACACGAATGCCATCGGCTTCCTGGTGATCGCGGCCTACGAGGTGGCCAGCGCGCTGCTGCGGCGTCGCGAGCTGGCGCGCGCCCGACGTGGTGACGCCACCGCCGAGCATACGGCCCGCACGCCCTGGACGTGGCCGGTGCTGCTCATTGCAGGTATCGCGGTTGGCCTGATCCCGCTTCTCTGGTATAGTTATGCCACGACGGGCCACCTGCTCGGCTCGGGCTACCAGTATCGGCTCGGGCGCCAGAGCTCGGCGTATTTCGCCCTGTGGGACGCGCGGGCGGTCTTCTCGCTGCGGCACCTGCTCCTGGGCGAGAGCCGGGGCATGATGTCCCAGGGCCACACGCTCTCGGTCGGCCTCGCGCGCGTGCTCCAGGGCTATCCCCTGGTGCTTCTGGCGCCGGCGGGCCTGCTGGTGCTGCGCCGCCGGCGGCTGCGTCCCGCGCTGTTCCTCGGCCTCTGGTTGCTCTTCTTCTGGGGCATCTACCTGTGCTATCGCACGATCCGGGCGGACAGCTTCCAGTTCATGTGCCGCAAGCTGTCGCCTGCCCTGGTTCCGCTGGCCATAGGGGCCGCGGCGCTCCTCGTTCGCCTGCCGCCGCGTGCGCGCTACGCCGTGCTGGCGGCCACGCTCGCGGTGAGCCTGGGCGTGAGTGCGGAGTTCTTCGTGCGCTACCTGCCGGCCGGCTCCGAGCCGCCGATGCCTGGCGGCAGGGTACCCGCCGGGCGGCGTGAATCGCCCAGCCAAATCGCCCGTCGTGCATTCCGGTGCCTCGAGACGGGCCAGTTTCGCGAAGCTGCCAACATGGTCGCATCGATCCGCGAGATACTCGCCACAATGCCAGCGCACGCGCCCGCGCGCGCGAGAGAGACGGCGCGCGCGCTCGCACCCCGCGCGCAACAGATGGCAACGGCCCTCGAGCGCTTTGCGGAGGCCGCTGCCCCGCCCACACAGGCCGAGCGCGGCCGCCTCGCAGGTGAGCTGCGCGCCATCGCCGCCGATCTCAATCGCTCCCTGCCGCCTCCCCAGGCGGCCAGATCGCGCACCGAGCCGGGCCCGCCGGCCGCCAGCAAAGGCCAGCGCACCATCGATCCCCGCGACCTCGTGCGTCGCCTTCATCGGCTCGTCGATCAGGCCGAACGCCGCGGTATCGATGCCTCCCGAGCAAGACAACTCGACGAGGCCTCGCGACGCGCCGCCGCAGACGGCAGGTGGCAGGAGAACCGCCGGCTGCTCAACGAAGCCATCGAGGTGCTCGAAGAGGCTCTCGGCCCGCCCCCGAGCGACCTCACACCGGCCCCGCCGCCTCCCAGGAAGCGAGGGAGCCGACCGTGAAGCTCTGGACCCCAAAGTTCATCGGCGCCCTCGTGGTCGTGGCCATTTTCTTCGTCGACGCCTTTGCCCTCGGTCCGGACCCCGTGACCGGTGCGGCTCGCCACGTCCTGCCGGGTGCCGACACGGGGGTCGCCTCGTTCATCTTCCTCCTCGTGCTCCTCTACGTGATTTCTCACGTCGGAGGCTGGACTCTCGCGAGGTTCCGCCACTGGCGCGCAGCGGGCGAGCAGGGCCAATTATCCCCCAACGCGAAGCAGAACACCCAACGGCAACGTCGGCGCCGGCGTTGAGCGCGTCGAGGCCGTGCAAATCGCGCGCGGAGCGCGTCCGGGCGTACAAAAAACCGCGCCGTTGGCGCGTCGTCCGGCGGCCCGATCGCCTGTGGACACCTCGTGGGTAACACGTGGATCTGAGCGTGGTCCCTAACGATTTTCACACGCGGTATTCATAGGAGTCTCATAGCCTTGCGGCGCCGGCCCCACCACGAATGCCGCGGGCCGCGAAGAAATCGCTTCTTTTGCGGTTGACAGCCTTCACCGCGACTGCTAGTATTGCATCCGCTACGACTATGATTCTACTTGTGCAAAACCGTTCACGGCTGCCCGAGGGCGGCGTTTGTGCTCACACAGGGCTGATGATCGGCCCACTGAGGCGGCTCTGATTCCCGTCCCAGGTTCTGTCACGCTAAGTCTTTGTGTGGCAATGATCTATAGACAGAGGGGCTCTGGGAGGACCCTCTGACAGGCGCGGGACTCACCGGGGTGGGCCATCTGCCTCTTTCAAGACGGTCGCCAGCCAAACGCTGTGGGTAGTTTGTGGATAACCTGTGGATAGTAAAGGCGGAGTGCCCATGGCATCGCAAGAAAGCGTTTGGCCCGCTATCCTCCAAGAAATCCAGCGAAACGTCCGTTCACAGCAGTTCGACACCTGGTTTCGAAACGTCGAAATGCACAAGTTCTCATCGAACGCGGTCACCCTCAAAGTCCCCAACAACTTCTACCACCAATGGCTCAAGCGCCATTATGTGGATACTATTCAGCGAGCCGTCCTCACCATCACTGGCGAGCGGCCGGCAGTGGAGTTCATCGTGCGGCCCCTGCCCGCCTCGGCCGAACTCCCCCGCGAGAAGGCTCCTCCGGTGCCTCCGCCAACGCGACGGCCACAACAGCTATCCCGCATGCCGGCCACTCACGAGCAGCGACGCTATTTCCCTGCCGACTGGGCGGCCCGCCTCAATCGCCAGTATCGCTTCGACAGCTTTGTCGTTGCCGCGTCCAACGCACTCGCACACGCTGCTGCCCTTGCCATCAGCGAGAACCCCGGCCAGGCCTACAACCCCTTCTTCCTCCATGGCGGCGTAGGTCTTGGCAAGACCCATCTCATCCAGGCCATCACCCATCGCCTCATCGAAGAGCGCCCCGACCTCAGCATGGTCTACCTCTCGTGCGGCGATTTCATGAACCACTTCATATCCTCCGTCCAGCACAGCGAGCGCGAGCGCTTCCGCGAGATCTACCGCAGCCTCGACGTCCTGCTCATCGACGATATCCATTTCCTCTGCCGAGGCACCCGCGAGGTCACACAGGAAGAGTTCTTCCACACCTTCAACGCCCTCTACAACTCGGGCAAGCAGATCGTCTTGTCGAGCGACAGCCCGCCGCAGGAACTCACGAAGCTCGAAGAACGACTCGTCTCCCGCTTCAAGTGGGGCCTCGTTGCACGGGTTGACCCGCCATCGTACGAAATGCGCGTCGCCATCCTGAGAAAGAAGGCACAACTGCGCGGTCGCGTTCTGCCCGACGATGTGCTCCACTTCATCGCAGAGAACATCGACACCAATGTCCGTGATCTCGAGGGTGCGATCATCAAGGTGATTGGCTTTTCCTCGCTGACCAACAAGTCCATCGATATCCACCTTGCCCGCGAGGCCCTCCGCGACACGGTCGAACGCGTCGCCACGGCAATCACGATGGACGACATCATCAAGAGCGTCACGAAAGAATTCCGCATCAAACTTTCCGACCTCCAGTCCAAGAGACGCTCCCAGTCCATCGCGCGGCCCCGCCAGGCTGCCATGTATCTCGCACGCTCGCTCACCCGCCACTCGCTCGAGGAGATCGGCGGCTATTTCGGCGGGCGCGATCACACCACCGTGATGCATGCATGCGAGAAGATCAAGCAACTCATGGCTACCGATCCGGCACTCGCAACCACCATCGAAATCCTCACCAACCGCCTCCGAAACAACCGCTAAAGGCCCCCTGATGCTGGGGGTACATCGTTGAAAAGCAGTGGGACAGCCGTGACAAGACTGGTGATAAGAACGCCACTTTGCAGAGCCGCTGGCAAGCCAATGTGCATTCCGGGGGTATCCACTGGCTTTCCCCACACTGACGCCACATCGTACCCACACCTATCAACGTACCACATAAGCTCACAACTACTTCTCAAAACTACACTTACAACGGCGTTTCAACCACTTTCCCACATACCCACGGTATCTATTAGTATTTGATCTTAAGAGTCTAGATCACTAAAATAATAAAGAGGCTTCGAATGCTTTTGGTGTTCGGCCCGACCGATCTCCAATGGAGGCCGCCTGGTAATGAAGATCACGTGTGAGACTGCTCCGCTGCACGATGCGTTCCAAATCCTCGGCAGCGTAGTTCAGCAGCGACCTACGAGGCCGATCCTCTCGAACGTCCTTCTTGTTGCCACCAAAGAAGGCGTCGAACTCCACGCTACCGACCTCGAGATCGGGATGCGCCTTGACGTACCCGGCGCGGAGGTGCAGGAAGAGGGACGGGTGGCGATCGCACAGAGCCGAGTTGCCTCGATCCTTCGTGAGACCGCGGACGAAAAGATCGAGTTGGCAACGGACGACAATCACTGCGTGATCACTGGCTCCGACAGCGTGTTCCGCCTTCCGGTCGAAGCGGTGGACGAGTTCCCCGAGATCCTTGGATTCGACGAGGCGAATGCCTACGAGTTCGATCGCAAGGATATCACCGAGATGGTGGTCAAGACCTCTTTTGCCGCTCACAAGGGCAAGCATCGCTATGCGCTCAACGGGGTGCTCCTGGTGATCCAGGCGGACAAGGTGGAGATGGTGGCCACGGACGGACGACGTCTTGCACACATCGCGCGGAAGGCGAAGAACGCCGAGGGAAGCGAGCAATCGGTCATCGTGCCCTCAAAAGCGCTTGACCAGATCATCAAAGTGCTCACGGATCAGGACGAGAAGATCCGCTTCAACGTTCTTGAGAACCAACTGGTGGCCAGAACGTCGCGTGCGATCGTTTCCACACGCCTCGTGGAGGGCCACTTCCCGCCCTACGAGAGCGTGATTCCGAAAGATCACGACAAGAAGGTGGACCTTGATCGCGAGCGCTTCCACTCCGCTGTGCGTCGTGCCGCGTTGCTGACAAGTGAGGATTCAAGCTCGATCACCATGCGGTTCGCACAAAACGCCATCGAGGTGAGTTCGGCTGCGCCGGAGACCGGCGAAGCCAAGGTCAAACTCGAGGTCGAGTACGCAGAGGAAGAGATCGAGTTGGGCTTCAACCCCGACTTCCTCACAGACTTTCTGCGAGTGCTCAGCGACGAGAAGGTGCGCATGGAGTTCCGCGACGCAACAAGTGCCGGAGTGTTCCGCGCGGGCAAGGATTTCATCTACGTTGTCATGCCGGTCAGCCGCGAATGAAACGTCAAGCATCGGCCGAGAGAATCGGGGACATCCTGCGCGGGTTCCTGGAATCCAAGGGGCTCGCCAGCAAACTCAAGCACCTTGAGATCTACAGTGCTTGGGAGGAAGTCGTCGGTTCCGTCGTCCTGCCACACACCCGTGTTGCTGGATTTGCCCAGCACAAGCTCTATGTGGACGTCGATTCGGCGGCGCACATGCACGAGTTGAATTCGTTCTACAAGACCCAGATCCTCCAGGACCTGCGCGACAAACTCCCAGGCATGTTCATCGAGGATATCATTTTCCGGCCCGCCGGTTTACGCAGGAGCTAACATGCCCAACCCGCCCAATCAGACTTACAACGCCACGAACATCAAGGTTCTCCCTGGAATCGAAGGTGTGCGCAGGCGGCCGGCCATGTACATCGGCGACACCGCTGCGCGAGGCCTCCACCATCTGGTCGAGGAGGTGGTTGCCAACGCGATCGACGAGACCATGGCCGGGTTCTGCTCTGAAATCAACGTGCAGATCAACGCCGATGGCAGTATGAGTGTAATGGACGACGGCCGCGGGATTCCCGTGGACATGCACCCGACGGAGAACAAGCCTGCCGTCGAGGTCATCATGACCACGCTCCATGCCGGCGGGAAATTCGACCG
>Ga0272442_10011184_pt1 | contig 10975 bp, 2 predicted proteins | sample SSMForm2O_FD_200262 | JGI IMG/M metagenome (GOLD analysis project Ga0272442, IMG submission 200262) | Marine sediment archaeal communities from Little Sippewissett salt marsh, Falmouth, MA, United States - SSM-Form-2O | ecosystem: Environmental > Aquatic > Marine > Wetlands > Sediment ... | reverse complement strand
CGAGGCGGCACTGTTGAAGACGACATACCGGCCGCCTGCCGAAATCTCCACCTCGTTGCAGAGGCCGTTGCCCTCCACCCCGGCCGAGTCGACGCTGACGCGAGTGGACGTGCCCGTCTGCCGGTCATACACGAACGCGTCCGCGCAGCCGTTGGTGTCGCCCGTCACCTGGGTCGTCGCTTCGGAGTAGAAGGCGATGTACCGACCGTCGGACGACATCCCCGGGTAGTCGAACACCTCGATGCTGATGATGTCGGTCGTCACACGGCAGGTCTGGGCGGCCTGCGTGTCCCGGTAGTATACGTGAATCCACTCGACCGGTGGTGACTCCATGTTGGTCGCGTATGTCGTGAAGACGGCATACCGGCCATCGTCTGATACCGGCCCGCCGCAACTGGGACCGTCGCCGCCCTGCCCGGACATGCCGAGGCTCGCGACCACGATCGCGTTCGTCTCTCTATCATGCACGAAGACGTCCTGGTGAGCACTGACGTCGTTCGGACTGAGGTTCGTCGCCTGCGAGTCGAACGCGACATACCGACCGTTCGCGGAGATGTAGGGGCAGAAGCTGGCGCCGTCGGCCTCCGTGAGATCCGCCGCGACGCTCACCCGCACGGTACTGCCCGTCAACCGGTCGCGGACGAACACGTCGCTGCACCCGTTCGTGTCCGCGGCGACCAGGTTCGTCGCATCCGAGTGGAACGCCACGAAGCGGCCGTTCGCCGAGATCGAGCACTCGCTGCCTCCGGAGTCCGCCTGGGTGCCGCCGGTGCTGACGTTCACGCGCTCGATGGGTATGCCGGTGGGAACACCTGCGCCCGCTTCGTACAACGCCTCGACCTCAGTCGGACTCAGGGCGCGGTCGTAGATGCGAACGTCGTCGATGACTCCCGGAACCGCGAGCGTCTGAGGGTATGGCTGCCACATCATGTACAGATCGTCTTCATGCTGCAGGTTGCCCGACAGGCCCGTGACCGTGTTCTTGACGACGCCGTCGACGAAGAGGCGGGCCGTGCCGCTGGCGGCGTCATATGTCGCCGCGTAGTGATGCCACGCGTGGAGATAGGCATCGTTGGTCTGCGTATCATAGACGACGAACGATCCCGGCGACCGATCGACCCGGAACTGGAGCGTCTTCTCGGTCTGGCTCCACCTGAGTATGTACCCGTCGCCGAAGTGACCGGCCTTGCGCACCAGGTCCGTGCTCTTGGGTTCGCATGAGTCGGTGATGTTGCCCCAGAGCGCGACGGTGATCGCCGAGGACGGCTCGAGCGATGCGCTCCGGTTCACCTTGATGTCGTCGTCCACGCCGTCGAATTCCAGGCCCCCGGCAATCTGGCCGCCACTCGGTTGCCACACGGGTCCGCTGCGCAGCGTGCCGTGATTGCCGTTGCCGGTGGCGTCCAGGGCCGTGGTGCCGCTCGTCTCATCGAGCTTCCACCAGGCGACCAGGCCGTCCTGGAGCCCGGAAGCCGTCACCGTCAGCGACACGCCGATCGTCACCGGCGTGTTCGTTGCACCGGCACCCGCGACGGTGATCGACGCCGTGTGCGTGCCCTCCGACACGCCGTCGAGGTCGACCGACACGGTCACCTCGTCCGTCTCCGACGTGCACTGGCCGCTCGTCGGCGCGAGTGTCAGCCACGACGCGTCGTCCGACACCGTCCAGTCCAGTGCCCCCTCGCCCGCGTTGGTGATAGAGAGCGTTTGTGACGCCGGGTCGATGCCCCCCAATGCACCGGCGAAGCTGAAGGAGCCGGGCGCGGTGCCGATGTAGGGCGCGCTCGTTACCAGCAGCGACACGGCGACGGTCTTGTCTCCGCCGAATGCCGACGCGCCGCTGACCAGCTCGGTTCCCGAGACGGTGATGACTCCGCCGTATGTGCCGGCCGAGAGCCCCGTCCCGTCCACGCCTACCGCCACGCTCACCGACTGCGACTCGTTCACCTGGCCGGTCGTCGCGCCGTCGAAACCGACGAGCCAGTCGGGCGCGTCGAGATCGTCGACCGCCGACCACGCGAGGACCGATCCTGGTTCACCGGCATTCATGATCCAGAAGCCCTGCGACGCGGGGTCCGCGCCGCCTTCCGCCATCACGAACTGGGGCAACGCGGTCACCTCGCTGCTGCCGTCTCCGCTGTGGATGAATATCTCCGCGTCGGGGTCGCGCACCGCCACCAGCACCGGCACGGGGACCGGCGTGCCGACCGCGGGCGACCCGGTCGGGCCGCCGTTGCGTCCCACGATCGTCAGTGTTGCCGGATACGGCATCGCGGTGGCGGGGAGTCCCGCGCCGTCGACGTCGGCGACGAGCGTGACCGTCGTCGTGTACGGAGGGACGTCCGTCACCGTCCCGGTGGGAGAGGCGACGACGAGCCAGGGCATATCGGACGTGATCTCGTAGTAGAGTGTGGTGGTATTGGCGCCCGTACCGTTGGTGATCGTGATCGTGCGCTCGTCGGCGGGCGTCTCGGGCGCGCCTCTGAATCGCTCGCCGAAGTCGATCGACGTCTCGGCCACGATGAGCTGCGCGCAGTTGTTGTTGACCAGGAGTGGGCCGACGGGCACGGCCGTCACGCCGGGGCCGTCGATGTCGCTCGCCCGCACCGTGATGCTCACGGCCTGATCGCCGTCGAGACCGATGCCGTCGGCGAACGTGTCCCACGTGGCCGTGCACTGCACGCCGTCGGCGGTCGCATGGATGTCGGTGATGGTCGTGCCCGTGGCTACGCCATGCGTGCAGTCGACGAGCGTCGCCTGCTGCCACGTCTCGCCGGCGACGAAGTAGTAGACGTACACAGTGGTGAACGAGCAGTCCGCGTCGGACACCGTGAAGTTGATCTGGACGTTCTGTGAAGAGCCGACGGTGGGTGTCGCGTCGAACTCGATGACGGGTCGCTCGCCGAATTCGCCGTCGGGAATACACCCGCCGCAGGTCACGACGAGGGCAACGACCGAAGCGAGCGAACCGATGTTGATGGTTCTCATTAGACTCATCCATGCGTACGCGATCGACGACGGCTTGCCTGGCGAGGCGCGGCGCCATCCTTCCCGTCGCGCCCTCATAATGCGAAAGTGAGTCAAAGTCCTTGGCAGAATTCCCAGTTCTCTCAGGTCTCGACTGCCCACCATGTGCGCCCGTTGACAGCCCTGGCCGCAGCCCCGCACAGTATTGTTGCACGATCGCGGTCGTATTGACACGCAAATGGGCCGGGGACTGGCGCGAGGCCGGCACACAACACATCTACGCGCCACCACTTACATCGCCACGAGCCGGTCATTGCCGAATCGCGCGTGGTCCGCTGTACGTTGACACGCACGACAGGCAACACTATCTAGGTGTGGTAGTCCACCTGCATCTCGCCGATGGAACACAATGGCGTCTCAGATTTTCTGAGGAGAAGCACCGGCGATTCCATTAGTACGCCGCGATGGTAAGTGAATGCAGCGATAGCGGGGAGAGGTGTATGAGTCCAATGAATCGTCTCGTCACGGCGACGGCAGTCATGGGGGCCCTGCTCTCGGCCGCCGCCGCGGGCGCCGAGAAGCTTCCGGTCGCGCAGCGGTTCAGGCAGCTCGCGACCGAGCACCTGGAGAAGGCCCAGGCGGGCGGCGACGCCACCGCGGAGATCCGGCGGGCCGTCAACTACCTGAAGGCCGCGCTGCGGATCCTCGATCGATACGACGAGCCGCGGCCGCCGGAAGTGGAGCAGGAGGTACAGAGCATCAACTCGATGCTCTACTGGGCGAAGAAGATGACGCCCGTCACCGAGGCCGACGCGCACAAGGAAGACGGCGCCGAGGTCGAGGTGACGGCGGCCATCGAGGAGATGGCGAAGGAGTTCTACCGGCGCGCGGAGCAGTACGCCGCCGCGCACCCCGACGATCACTTCCTTATAGCTATCCGGTTCTTCGAGGTCGCCGACCGGTTCAGGGGCACGAAGCTGAGCCTCAAGGCGCAGGGGCTCTCCCTCAAACACCAGCAGCTCTCGCTGACGCCGCCCGCGGCACGCGCCGAGGCGAAGCCGGTCCCCCGCGCGGACGCGAGCGGCGCCAGGACGGCTCCCCCCGTCGACGCCAACGAGGCGGTCGCCGAGCTCGCCGGGCAGCTGGAGTCGGCGGGGTCAAAGCAGCAGCACCTCGCCCTGATCGACGAACAGCTCGCGCGTCTTCGCGGCACCCCCGATGAGCGCGTTCTGGAAGACCTGCGGAACATCTACACGGCCAGCAACGAGATCGCACGAGTCGCGATGGCCGATGCGTTCCTCGCGACGCACCCCAAGACGCCGTTCGGTCGCATCGTCGACCGCGTCCGCACCCGCGCGCGGTCGTTCCGGGACTTCGGCGCGTTGAAGGCGACACTGCACTCGAACGCGTCCGTGCAGCGCAAGGCCGGCGCGTGCGCGAAGTTCGTTCGCGAGTATCCGAACGCCACGGAGAAGGCCGAGGCCGAGGCCCTCCGGGCCGCGTTCGCCGCCAGGAGCGCGGACGAGCGCGCCCTGGCGTGGGCCGGCTACCTGTCGTCGTTCCCATCGGGCATCCTCGCCTCGCAGGCGCAGAAGGAACTCGAGCGCTCGGAGGGCGTCGTGGTCGGCGGCGTCGCCAAGGCGCTTCAGGCCGGCGACGCGCAGCGGGCGCAGAAGCTGGGCAAGGTGTACCTGGACCTGTTCCAGCAGGGGACTTCGCGCACCGAGATCCGCTCGCTTCTCGCCGCGCTCGGCGCGGCGAACCCCGCCGAGCGCCTGAAGGGGATCGCGGCGCACCGCGCCCGATACAAGTTCAGCGTCTTCGAGCGTCCCTTGCAGGAACTCGTTCGACAGTGGAAGGACGAGCGGGCGCGCTCGGCGTTCGAGAAGCTCGTCAAGGACCTCGAGACGGCGAAGTCCGACGCCGATCGCGGGTCGCTCCTGTCGGCCTACCTCCTCAGCAACCCGCGGGGCGCGAATGCGGCCGAGGTGAGAGCGCTGCGCGACGCGTACCGGTTGCGCAGCTCGCGCGCGCGCGCCGCGGCGGCCCGCAAGTTCGGCCGGGTGTACGCGGGAGGCCGCTTCGCGGGCTACGCGCGGGAACTCGAACAGGCGGCACTGACCGAAGTCGAGAACGAGGCGTTCAGGCTCGCGGCCGAGTCGGCGAACGACGACACGCGCGGCCTCGGCGCGCGCCTCGCCGCGTGCGAGACGTACCTCGGCGAGTTTCCCGACGGGGCGAACGCGCCGGTCGTGCGCGAGCTCGAGAGCGGCTTGCGCGAGATGATCGCCGGGGAAGCCGCGGCGTTCGCGAAGCTCTCGGCGAAGATCAAGTCGGTCGCGTCGCCCGAAGCGGGCATCGGGTTGTGCGAGGCGCACCTGAGGGCGTACCAGGGCGGCGCGCACCAGCAGTCGGTCCTCGAGTGGAAGCGCGGCTTCGACAGGCGTATGGCCGAACTCGATGAGGCGCGCGCGTACGGCCAGCTCCGCGAGAAGCTCGAGGGGACGACGCTCGACGCGATCGCGAAGGCCGACGCGTGCCTCGCGTTCCTCGATGCGCATCCGGCCGGCAAGCACCGCGGGGACGTCACCGCCGCGGTGAAGAAACACCGGAGCCTGAGTCTCCCGATCGACTTCGGCGCGGTCGAGTGGGCGTGCTTCAGCGATTCGTCGGATGCGCTGCTGGTCGTCCAGCACCACGAGGGGCGCAACGAGACGATCGTGTCGCTGTTCGCCGTTCCCGGCCTGCACGTGAAGCAGCGCTTCCGACTCGGCCCGGCGGCGCGCGTGTCGTCGGCGACGCTCTCTCACGACGGCTCGGTCGCATACGTGGGCGACGCGTCGGGTGGCCTGACCGTGATCGACGTCACGTCCCCGGCCGTCGAAGGTCGCTTCCGCCTCGGACGCGGCGAGGTGGTCGCCGTCATCGCCGCCGCGGACGGGACGGTGGTCAGCGCATCGCGCGGGGAAAAGCTGCTGCGCTCGTGGAACGCGGGCTCGTGGACCGTCGACGAGTCGGTGCGGTGTGGCGGGGCGGTGGCCGCGTGCGCCGCCGACTCACGCGGCGCCGCCTACGCCGTCGCGGACACGGGCGGCGGACTGGCGCTCGTCGCCTTCGGTGACGAGGCGCCGCGGTGGTCGAAGGCCGGCGCACACACCGGAGCGGTGGACGCCGTCGCGATGTCGCCGCACGGCCGGTACGTCGCGACGACGAGCGTCGCGGACAACTCGGCGAAGGTGTGGAACGCGCAGGACGGGTCCGAGCTCTGGCGCGACGATGGCGCCGGCGGGAGCGTCGCCTTCTGTGGCGAGCGCTACGTCGTCACGACCCGCGCCATTCACGCGGCACGATCCGGGGACCGCATTCTCGAACTGCGCGGCGCAGACCGCGTCGCGGGGAGCCCCGACGGTCGGTTCGTCTTCGCCTCGGGCGACGACGGCACGGGCACGGTCTGGTACATGCCGGCCGTGACGGCGCGATAGGGAGGCCGGATATGAATATCACACGCACGATGACGATCGCGCCGCTGGCCGCGCTGCTCCTCGCCGGATGTTCCGGCGCGCGGTATGTCGACGTCGCGCCCGGGGTCACCTCGACGGCGCCCGGACAACTCCGGCCGCTCACGGTCCTGGCTTCGGCCGACGGCCTCGACGACGTCCCGCTGCTGGACCTCCCGCCCCTGCCGAAGTGGCCGCGCACGCTACGCTCTGGCGGCGCCGCGTACGCGATGCTCGATCTCGCGCCATACGTGGGCCAGCTCGGCGTGCTCTCGCAATACGAACGCGCGGACGCAGGAGTGGGCGTCGGCGTGACGGCCGGCTACCGCACGCCGCTGGCCGGCGCGAAGACGCTCGGGTTCGAGTTCATCTTCGAGACGAGCAACCACTACAACGCTGCGGCGGGCGTCGACGCGACGGCCACGCGTCTCCTCGGCGCGGCGCGGCTGAACATGAAGATGGACACGAAGCTGACGCCCTTCGCGCTCGTCGGCGGCGGCCTGTACCAGCTCCAGTACGCGCAGCTCGATCCGCGCTTCGACCTCTCGGGGCTCGGCCTGCTCTTCGGTGGCGGCGTCGACTTCACGCCCAACCCGAAATTCACGCTGCGCGCCGAGCTGGGCGCGCACGTGTGGGCGGCGGCCGAGGAGTCGGGCGACGGCGGCGTCGCGGGGACGATCGCGATCAACCTCGGGGCCGGGGTGAGTTTCTAGGTCGTACCGGAGTCCTGGTCGATGAAGACGGCACGCACACTCACACCGCTGGCGCTCGCGCTGTCGCTGCTCGCAACGGCGTGTCCCAGCGGCCCGTTCGGCGAGCGGCCCGTCGTCACGTTCGGGACGCCCGAGACGACGGGCGCGGCCGACCTCGTCACCGTCCACCTCGCGGTGTCGGATGCGGATGCGTCGTACGTCGACCTCACGCTCTACTACAGCGCCGACGGCGGCCTGTGGCAGCCAATGACGCTCGCGTCTGCCACACTGGGCGCGGTCGCCGGCAACGAGGTCGTCGACCTGCACGCCACGCCCGACGGCGTGACGCTCGACGTCGTGTGGGATTCGTGGGCGGACGACGTCGGCAAGGCCGGCGACGCGCTCGTGCAGATCATGGTCCTGCCGCGCGACATCGACGACCGCGGCCTGTCGGCCCTGCTCATCGCGCCCATCACGGTGAACAACAACCTGCCCGAACTCGTGGTCTCGACCACGAGCATCGACTTCGGCGAGCGGCTCGCGGGCGTCGCCGAGACACCGGCCCAGGACGTCGACATCACGATCAGAAACGGCACGGGCGCGAACGGCACGACGCTCTACTGGGAGGTCGCGTCGGATCAGCCGTGGCTGGTCGTCGGCACGGCGTCGGGCACCACGCCGTCGACGCCGCTGTACATCAGCACGATCGCGCTCACCGCGGACGTCGACGGCACCGCCCTCGCTGCGAGCCCGACGCCCTACGAAGCGACGCTCACGATCACCGGCTACGACACCGACGCGGCGGGCGCGGACGCGCACGGCTCTCCCGTCGCGGTCCCGGTCACCGTGACGGTTCGCGATCCCGAGGCGGAGATCTTCATCCACAATGGCGACGGCGGTACCGAAGTGACTTCGCTCCCCACGTTCGTGATGGCCCAGGGCGAGGCGAACCCCGCGTCGCAGAGCTTCTGGATCAAGAACGCTGGCGACGTCGGGTCGGTGCTCATCTGGTCGGCAATGGACAACCTCATCACGCCCGATTGGATCGTCGGGTTCGACGGCGGCAATTCCGGTGAGATCGCAGCCGGTTCGTCCACTGAGGCATCGGTCGCGATCGACGGATCGACGCTCGTCGCGGGCACCTACAACGGCACCATCACGGTCAGCGGCACCGAGAAGACGAGCGGCGCGGCGGCGGCTGGCGGCAACCGCACCGTCGCCGTGACCCTCACCGTCACGCCGCCGCCCGGGCCTGAGATCGGCGTCACGCCTACGCTGCTGACATTCGTCGCCCAGACGGGCGGCCCGGATCCCGCGAGCCAGACGGTGTCGATCACGAACACGGGAGGAACCGGCACGTCGCTCTCGTGGTTCGCGTCGACGGACAAACCGTGGCTGCGCGTCTCCCCCGCGATCGGCGCGACCACGGTCGAGACCGACACGCTGACGGTGTCGGCGGTCGTGACGCAGCCGGAGTCGTGGTCGGGCGTCTCGACCGGCGGCGCGCCCGAGGAGCGAAAGCACATCGCCGTGGCGTGGACGGGCGAGTACGTCGTCGTGTGGGGCGGCGAGGCCGGCAGCGGCACCGGCGACCGACCGCGGGCGACCGGCGGCCTCTATGACCCGTCCACGAACGCGTGGGTCGGCGTGACCAACATGACCGGCGCCCCCACGGCACGCTGGGGCGCGAGCGCCGTGTGGACGGGCTCCGAGATGCTCATATGGGGCGGCTACGACGGCACGGACGTTCTCGCCGACGGCGCCGCCTACGACCCCAGGACCGATTCCTGGCGTCTCTTCACGGGAAGCAACCCTCCCGCGCGCATCCACCACGGCGCCATCTGGACGGGCACGGAGATGCTGATCTGGGGCGGCAACGACGGAACCCAGCTGCGCAACGACGGCATCTTCTACGATCCCGCCACCGATCAGTGGCACGGCACGACCACCACCGTCGGCGCCCCCACGCCGCGCGGGACGCACGCGATGGTGTGGACGGGCTCGGAGGTGATCGTCTGGGGAGGCAACGACAGCAGCGGGACGCCTCTCGGAACGGGCGGGCGATATCAGATGGCCACGAACACGTGGCTCGGTCCTACCTCGATGACCAACGCGCCCACGGCCGTCAAGAACGTGACGGGCGCGTGGACGGGCGCGGAGATGGTCGTGTGGAACGGCTGCCTCGGCGGATGGAACTTCACCAACGCCGGAGGGCGGTACGACCCGACGACCGACTCGTGGACGGCGACCACGACCTCCGGCGCGCCGGGCGCGCGCGACTGCGCCGAGGCAACCTGGACCGGCGAGGAGATGTTCGCCTGGGGCGGCTACGGCGGCGGCACGCTCAGGAACGACGGCGGCAGATACCGTCCGCCGATCGACCTCGCCGAAGGCGTCTACACCGCCACGATCACGATCGTGGACCCCGGGGCCTCGAACAACCCCGCGACCGTGACGGTCGAGTTGAGCGTCTTCGACGAAGTGACCCAGCCCGTCATCACGCTGTCGCCCTCGTCGCTCGCGTTCGCCGCCACGACCGGCGGCGCCGACCCCGCGGCGAAGACGTTCCAGATCACCAACACCGGCGACGGCGTCCTCGAATGGACGGCGTCCGCGGACCAGGCGTGGATCGATCTGTCGGTGACTTCCGGCACGACGACCATCGACACGGACACCGTGAGCGTGACCGTTGCCACCTCGGGCTTGCCCGCGGGGACGCACACGGGAACGATCACGGTCACCGACCCCGACGCGGCGAACGACCCGCAGACGATCCCGGTCACGTTCACGGTGACGGACCCCGGCTCGGGCGACCTGGTGATCCACTGGACGTTCGACGAGACCTCGGGCACGACGGCCGCCGACTCGTCGGGCAATGCCAACGACGGCGCGTTCGTCGGCGCGCCCGTGTGGCGCCCCGGCGAGGGTGCGATCGGCGGGGCGCTCGAGTTCGACGGCGTCGACGATGTGGTCGAGTCGATCGCGAACGTCGGCATCTCGGGGGCGCAGGCCCGGACCTTGTGCTTCTGGTTGAAGAGCGCGGACAAGGACTACGCCGGCCCCGCGGGGTGGGGGGCGTATGCGGGCTCCCACTACTTCCACATGGTCACCGTCATGGGAGCGTGGCGACTGGAGACCGGCGAGACGGGACTCGGCGCCGACCTCTGGGCCGAAGAGGGCACCTGGATACACCACGCGGCGACGTATGACGGGATCAACCTGAAGTGGTTCGTCGACGGAATCGAGACCAGCTCGATGGCACACACGTGCGCCACCGTCGATGACGTGCTGCGCGTCGGCATCGGCCAGGACTACGAGTACGCCGGCATGGTCGACGACGTGCGCGTCTACAATCGCGCCCTGGACGCGACCGAACTGACCGCGCTCGTCGCCGCCGGCGTCGAGTCGGGCCTCCTCGTACACTGGCGGTTCAACGTGGTGCTGGGCACCACGGGATTCGACGCGTCCGCACACGGGACACACATCCCGTTGTTCAACGGCGCCGAACAGCAGTCGACCGGCCGGCTCGGCGGAGCCGTTCGGCTGGACGGCTCGGACGACTACGGCCTGCTGGACGTCGCGGACTGGACCGCGACCGACTACTCCGTCGCCCTCTGGGTCCGCGCCACGTCGACCGGCCAGGCCGAAGGTTCGGCCGCGTTCGCCAACTGCAACGGCACGGCGACGGATGCGAACCTCCAGATCGACGTCGACGGCGCAAGTCCCGGCAACTACACGGTCAACATGTACGGCACCCGCGTCGCCATCGGCGCGGTCGCGATCGACTGGCACCACCTCGCCGTCACCTACGACGGCAGC
>Ga0272442_10011183_pt1 | contig 10976 bp, 6 predicted proteins | sample SSMForm2O_FD_200262 | JGI IMG/M metagenome (GOLD analysis project Ga0272442, IMG submission 200262) | Marine sediment archaeal communities from Little Sippewissett salt marsh, Falmouth, MA, United States - SSM-Form-2O | ecosystem: Environmental > Aquatic > Marine > Wetlands > Sediment ... | reverse complement strand
GCCCACGGATCCTCGAGGATCCCGCCCTCGAAGCTGATGTGCAGCAGGTTCCGGTCGCTGCTGTAGGGCTTCTCGGCGGTTACCGGGACGGGGATGCCATGCTCCTTCGCATAGGCGATCAGGTCGCTTCGGCCCTTGAAGCTCCACTCGCGCCACGGCGCGATGACGGTGATGTCCGGCTTCCGCGCATAGTAGGTCAGTTCGAACCGGACCTGATCGTTGCCCTTGCCCGTGCAGCCGTGCGAGACCGCGTCGGCGCCTTCGGCCTCCGCGATCTCGATCTGCCGCTTGGCGATGAGGGGCCGGGCCAGCGACGTGCCCAGCAGGTACGTCCCCTCGTACACCGCGTTGGCGCGGACCGCCGGAAACACGAAGTCGCGGACGAACTCCTCGCGCAGGTCGTCGATGACGACCTTCGACGCGCCCGTCGCCAGCCCTTTCGCCTCGACCGGCTCGAGCTCCTCGCCCTGGCCGAGGTCGGCGGCGAACGCGATTACCTCCGCCCCGTACGTCTCGACCAGCCACGTCAGGATGATCGAGGTGTCGAGCCCGCCGGAGTACGCCAACACGATCTTCTTCACGTCTGCCATCGTCCCACCTCGCACAAAACGGGAACCGCCGAATATACCGCCCCGCGTGCCCTTCGTCAAGCACAACGAGCGCCCGGAGTGGATACTCCGAACGCGGAAAGCCGGGACAGCCAACGAGTGGCCGTCCCGGTTTTCCCGCCCGCACGGTGCGTGGGCAAGGGCGAAAAACGGTGACGGGCACCAGCGGAGCGAGTTAAACGAGCGGAGACGTGCCTGTCACTGCTTTTCGCTCGGTCCGGCCCCCGTTCAAAATATCCACGCGCGCATGCTTATACGCACCCGCGCACGCTTCTGGCCGGGGCCGCGAGGACGCGCGAAGCCGTCACCCGGGCCCCGTCGCGAGGTCTCGTGTACCATATGGTACACAAAACTTACCCTCCTCATCGTGCGAACTCGTCTGTAGCATATGGCATACGAGACTTCGCCCCCGTGGGTGTGACGTTTCTGATCTTGAAGCGCCTTGCGGGCCACCGGCCCGCTGCTATAATTCCGCGTCATCTTTTGCGGAGAGATACGGCGTGCTGACCGAACGCGAGAATTACATCCGAACGGTCCGCTTCGGCGGGCCGGAGTGGATCCCCATCGGGATCAGCATGCTCGACGCGCTGTGGTATGAGCTGGGCGAGGAGCTGGAGCGAATCGTCCTCCGGCATCCGGTCCTGTTCCCGGACTACAAGAAAGGCAGCCGCGACTTCAAGACCTGGCAGCCGGACCGGATGACGGGGACAACCGAGCGCGATCCGTGGGGCGTGCTGTGGGAGTTTGACTACGACGGCATCGAGGGCCAGGCCATCGAGCATCCGCTCGACGACTGGGCGAAGTTCGACGCCTTCACCCCGCCCGATCCGGCGAAGTACACCGACCGCGGCGAGATCGACTGGCCGGTGTGGCATCAGCGCATCCGCGACCGGAAAGCGCGCGCCGACCTGACCGGCGCCGGCCTCGACCACGGCTTCTTCCTGATGCGGCTCTGGTACCTCCGCGGCTTCGAGAACCTGATGCTCGACTTCGCCACTGACGAGCCGCGGCTCCGCGACCTCTGCGAGATGGTCACGAAGCGCAACCTGTACTTCGTCAACGAGTTCGTCAAGGCGGGCGTCGACCGCGTCTACTTCGGCGAGGACATCGGCACGCAGACGGCGTCGATCATCAGCCCCGCGGACTTCAAGGAGTGGTGCGTGCCGCACTACAAGAGAGTGATGAGCCCGGTCCGCGAGGCAGGGATCATCGTCGACACCCACCACGACGGCTACGTCATGGAGCTGGTCGACCTGCTGCTCGAATGCGGAGTCGACGTGCTCAACCCGCAGGACCTGTGCAACGGGCTCGACAACATAGAGAAATACATAAAGGGGCGGTGCTGCATCAAGCTGGACATCGACCGGCAGAAGATCGTGCCGTTCGGCACGCCGCGGGAGATCGACGAGCTGATCGAGGAGGAAGTGAAACGGTTCGGCTCGCCGGACGGCGGCCTGTCGATGGTGGTCGGGGTGCTCCCGCCGACGCCGCCGGAGAACGTCGAGGCGTTGTTCACCGCGTTCGACAAGTACCGGACGTACTTCTGGGAATAGGTCCCACCGGCCCCACTTAGTCCCGCCACAACCCCTCGCGCAGGCTGTTGCCGTGGCGCCGGTACCTCTCCGGATGGTCGAGGCGGTGGTGGACTTCCTGGATGACGACGTCGGCGGCGGCCTCGAGGGTCTCGCGGCCGAACTCGGCGTTGGCGTCCTGCGGCGCCATGCGTCCGCCGGCGCCGATCAGCGTCTCGCCCTTCGGCGGCAGCAGGCTCAGGTCGACCGACCCCGGGTGCAGGTGCATCAGGTGCGAGGTCTCCCAGCCGCCCGCGTGGTCGCCGGCGCAGTCATACTGGTCGGCGACGAGGAGGTGGTCGATACACGCCCAGGCGAGCATCGTGTTCGGGCGGTTCCGCCGGCGCTGGTTGTGCAGCCCGACCGCGGCGCGGGCGTGGTCGATGAGCGGATAGTGGCCGGGCACGAGGACGCCGACCTGGAAGCCGAGCGTCTCGACCTCGGCGAGAATGTGCAGCAGCAGCGTGTTGTAGGTCTGCGTCTGCTCCATCGCGGAGAACGGGAAGTTCTCCGGCTGGAAGTTCTCGGGGGGCAGTTCCATTTGCTCGGCGATGAGCTCGCGGTCGCCGGCGTTCGACTCCATCAGCGCTTCGAGCCGGTTCTCGCCGTAGTAGAGCGGCGGGAAGGCGAGGCCGCCGCCCTTCTGTGCACAACGAATCGCGAGGCCCTCCGCCTGGAGCGTGTCCGCGCCGAGCGGGTTGTGCACGCCGTGCCACTCCAGGTTGCCGGTCGGGACGTAGGCGACGGGGCATTCGTTCCGCCGCGCCACGGCCTGTGCCGGACGCAGCAGGTGATACCGTACTTCCGGTTCCATGCCGAACTCCTTTTGGAAAGGGTCACGTGTCCGCTGCGGATCGTAGTATTTCTGTTGTCTCCGCGCCACAGAATTCCTATGCTATGGTCCGGAACGCGCCGGATCGCCGCGAGAGAGCACGTGTCTGTCGGGGAGGGGCTGAAGCGATGGGGCGGGATCTCAGCCGGCGCGAGTGCCTCACAGTGCTGGGAGGTGGACTGATCGCCGCGTTGTGTCCGGCATGCGGGCAATCCCCGCAGGACGACTCGGATCCCTCTCCGGGGCCCGCACTCAAGACGGGCATCGTTGCCGGCCCGATCTACAAGCAGCACGACGCCGGCCCGTACCACCCCGATTCCCCGGAGCGCCTCGACGCCATCACCACGGCGCTGGCCGCCCCCGAGCTCGCCAAGGGGCTCGCCGCCATCGAGCCGCGGCAGGCGACGGAACGGGAGCTGGCCCTCTGCCACACCCGCCCGTACATCGACCTGGCCAAGCAGGAGGCCGAGGCGGGCCGGATGCGCCTGAGCACCGGCGATACGCCGATCTGCGAGAAGTCGTTCGAGGTGGCCTTGTGGGCGGCGGGCGGAGTGCTCCGCGCCGTCGACGCCGTCGCGGACGGCCGGGTGAGGAACGCGTTCTGCGCCGTCCGGCCCCCCGGCCACCACGCCAGCGGCGCCCGCGGGATGGGGTTCGGCGTCTTCAACAACATCGCCCTCGCGGCGCGGTATGCCCAGCGAACGCACAAGCTGCCCCGAGTTCTCATCGTCGACTGGGACGTTCACCACGGCAACGGGACCCAGAGCATTTTCTACAATGACGGATCGGTCTTCTATTGCAGCACCCACCAGTGGCCGTGGTACCCGGGCACGGGGCGGGCCGAGGAGACGGGCGCCGAGGCCGGCATCGGCAGCACGCTCAACATCCCGCTCCCGCCCGGCGCGGGCCGGATGGAGGTGCTGGGCGGGCTGGAGAGCAAGCTCGTTCCGGCGGCGGACAAGTTCAAGCCCGACCTGGTGCTGGTCTCGGCGGGATTCGATTCACGGGTCGGCGATCCGCTGGGCCGGTTGACTCTTACGGATCGGGACTTCGCGGATCTGACGGCGCTGGTGCTCGGCATCGCGGGGCGCCACGCCCACGGGCGGCTGGTGTCGGCCCTGGAGGGGGGATACGATCTGGAGGGGCTGGCCTCGGCCGCGGCCGCACATGTAAAATCTCTGATCGGAAGAGAAAAACGTTTCGGGCCCGCGCGGGTCTGACGTATAATTGGGTGATCCGGCCGATGGCCCGGCCATTTCTGTTCACCTGCGTCAATGTCCCGGCCCGTGCGTTTTCATGGGAGGAGGTGCTGCATGAGCGCGAGGATGTGGAGTGTGGTGTTGGTCGTTGCGGTCCTCGGCGTGGTGCTGGGCTCGGGCGCCGCTCCGGCGCTGGAGGCGAAGGGGAGGATCGACTCGGTCACCCTCTACCGGGGCCAGGCCCTCGTCACCCGGCTGATCAAGGTCGAGGACGGCAAGGGCGCCGTCCAGTTGGTGGTGACGGACCTTCCCGAGCGGGTGCGGTCGGACAGCCTGTACGCGGCGGCGGACGCCGGGACCCAGGTCCGCGCCGTCCGGTTCCGGACCAAGGTCGTGGCCGAGGCCCCGCGCGAGGACGTGCGCAAGATCGAGAAGGACATCGAGGCGATTGAGAAGGACACGCGGAAGAACCAGCAGGAACAGCGCATGCTCGCCCACAAGACCGGCTACCTGGACAAGCTGGAGTCGTTCGTCGCTCCCACCGTCAAGGTGGAAATGTCGAAGGGCGTGCTCAACGCCGAGACCTTGAAGACGATCACCACGTTCGTGTTCGAGCAGCGGGTAAAACTGGCCGGGGACATGCTGACGGTCACCGAACAGGAACGGGACCTGCGCAAGAAGCTGACCGACCTGGGGCGCCGGCGAGCGCTGCTGACCCGCACGCGGTCCAGGTCGCTGCGGCAGGCGGTGATCTTCCTGGACAAGGCGAAGGCGGGGGCGACCGAGGTCCGCCTCAGCTACGTCGTCGACGGGGCCACGTGGTCGCCGTCGTACAACCTGCGCGCCCAACCCGGCCGCGAGAGCGCCGGCCTCGAGTACAACGCGGTGATCACCCAGATGAGCGGCGAGGACTGGAAGAACGTGGCGCTGACGCTGTCCACGGCCTCCCCGCAGATGACGGCCGACGCCCCCGTCCTGGCGCCGCTCCTGGTCACCTTGCGGTCGCGGGACCAGGGCCTGAAGCAGCTCGACCGGCTCCGGCAGCGGTTCAGCGAGGCGTCGTCGCAGCTCCGGCGCCACGAGCAGCGCCGCCAGAAGGCGTTCGATCGCGGCTCGCAGATCGAGGCCCAGTGGTGGCTGAACCAGGCCGCCCACGGCTTCCAGATCTGGGAACTCTACGTCCCCCAGCCACTGGCCCGGGTGGCCCGCGAACTGGTCCGGCAGGAGTTCTCCGGCCTCAGCGTCAACTACGCGCTCGAAGGCCGGGCCAACGTGGACAGCCGGCAGGACCAGCAGATCGCCCGCATCGCCAACCTCACCCTGCCCGCCGAATTCACCAACGTCGCCATCCCGCTGCTGACCGAGCACGTGTACCGCCAGGCGACCCTCACCAACAAGAGCAAGATCGCCCTCCTGTCCGGCCGCAGCAACGTCTACCTCAACGGCGATTTTGTGGGCAAGGGCACCGTGCCCATGGTGGCCAGCGGCCAGCGGTTCCTGGCCGGGTTCGGCATCGCCCCACACCTCCGCGCCTGGCGCGAACTGGTCAGCAAGAAGGAGAAAACCCAAGGGGCCAACCGCGAGGTGACGTACCACTATCGGCTGGTGCTGGACAACTACAGCGACAAGCCGGCCGACATCCGGCTCTTCGACCGGTTGCCTTACCCGCAGGAGCAGATCCAGATCGCCGAGATCGAGGGGTTCAACCTGCTCTGCAAGGACCCGGAATACCACCGCATCTTCCGCCCGCAGGGGATCCTGCGGTGGGACATCCTGGTGCCGAAGCAGTCGGCCGCCGCGACGGCGAAGCTCCTCGAGTACCGATTCGCGATGGAGTACGACAAGAACACGGACATCACCGCGGCCACGGGCACCGAGCGAGAGGCCAAGGTCAAGGCCCTGTTCGAGAAGCAGCTCCGCGCCTACTGAGAGCGGCCGGGCCCACGTCTAGAGGCCGTCGATCATGGCGCGGGTCGACTCCATGCCTTCGAGGACGAACCCGGAGTCTGAGCCGACCAGGAACAGGCGGAAGCCTCGGTCCATGAAGAGGCGGACGTGCTCCGTCTCCGTGGCGATGGCCATGCAGGCCTTGCCGTGCTTGGCGGCCGCGGCCCCGACCACGTCCGCCGCCTCCAGGATCTCCTTGCCCGCCAAGCTCCCGGTGCGCGGCACCCCGATCCGCAGCCGCAGGTCGTCCGGCGCCAGCATCAGGACATCGACTCCCTCGACCGCCGCGATCGCCTCGGCGTTCTCCACCGCCTGCGGGCTCTCGATCTGGGCCACCACAAGCTGGCGCTCGTTGGCCCGCTCGTTGTAGTCGCGACCGTTGCGGAACAGCACCCGCGGCCCGCCGTAGGACCGGTCGCCGACCGGGGGGAACTTGGCGGCGCGGACGACGTCCGCGGCCTCCTCGGCGGTGTGGACCTGGGGGACGATCACCGCGCCGGCGTCCCAGTCCAGGATTCGGCTGATGAGTTGGCGCGCCTGCCCGGGCGGGCGGACCAGGGACGAGACTCCGATCAGGTCGCAGGCGCAGAGCAGGTGCTTCAGCGCGTCCTCGGTCACGTAGCCGTGCTGCAGGTCGATCCAGATGAAGTCCCAGCCCGGGCCCATGACCTCGAGCAGCGCCGGAGCGGCGAATTTCAGGCACACGCCGAACACCGGCTCGTCGTTCCGGAGCTTGTCCAACAATTGCTGTGTGATCACGCCTGGTCCTCCTGATCCGCGGGTCCCCCGGCGTGGGACGCATGACTGCCGGGGCGTCGCACTATGGTATCGGCGGAATGAAACGCCTGCAAGGCGCGAGGATCAGGGAGCCTTGGTCAACCACTCGCCGTCGTCATCCTCATCGACGTCAGTGGCTTCTGCGGGAATGAGCTGCGGGGCGGTTCCGACGAGGACGGTGCGGGCCTTGGTGACCAGCCGGCGGGCGTCCTCGGCCATCAGGTACAGCGATGGGACGATGCAGAGCGTGATCAGCGTGCCGAACACGATGCCGAACCCGAGCGACAACGCCATGGGGACCAGGAACCGCGCCTGGCGCGAAGTCTCGAAGATCATCGGGGCCAGCCCGAAGAACGTGGTCAGCGTCGTCAGCAGCACGGGCCGGAAGCGCTGGATCGCCGCCGAGTGGATCGCCTGGCGCGGGGTCCGCCCCTCCTCGCGGCGGCGCCGGTTGGCAAAGTCGATCAGCACAAGCGAGTCGTTCACGACCACGCCCGCCAGCGCAACAATGCCGAACATGCTCGGGATGCACAGGTCGTAGCCCATGATCAGGTGCCCGACCACCGCTCCGACGATGCCGAACGGGATGCTGATCATGACGATGAGCGGCTGAACGTAGCTGCGGAACGGGATCGCCAGCATGACGTAAATGGTGAGCAGGGCGAGGATGAACGTGACGCGCAAGCTGGCCATGCTCTCGCGCATGTCCGCGCGGTGGCCCTCGAAGCTGTAGGTCAGGCCCGGATACTTGTCCATCAGGGCCGGCAGGGCCTCCTCGGTCAGGTCGGCCAGCACCTCGCCCGCCTTGCTGCGCGGCGTCACGTCGGCGGAGACCTCGACGACCCGGCGGCCGTTGCGGCGGTCGATGGTTGTGTACGCGCGGCCCCGCTTGTACGTCGCCACCTCGCGGAGCGGGACGAACGTGCCGGCGGGTGTCCGGATCATCAGATCCTCGATCGTCTGCTCGCTCGACCGCTCGGGCTCGGGCAGGCGGACCATGACCTTGATCTCGTTCCGGCCGCGCTGCTGTCGGACGGCCTCGGCGCCGTAGAAGGAGTGTCGGACCTGCGTTGCGATCTCGCTGGCCGTCAGCTTCAAGCTTTTCCCCTCGGGCGTCAGGGTGAAGTCGAGCTGCGGCTTGCCCGGCTGGAAGCCGTCGTCGACGTCTTTCACGCGCGGGTACGTCCTCATCGTCTCCGCGAGTTCGCGGCTGGCTCGTTCGAGGACCGGGATGTAGCGGTGGCTGAGTTGGACGGAGGCGGCGCGGCCGCGGCCCCCCGGCCCGCCCGAGTCGTCCGCGAACTTCATGTACTCGACCCCGGGCACCTCGCCGACGATCTCGCGCCAGCGGTTGGTGAACGCCTTGGTCGACATGATCTTGTTGCGGATCTCGGGGGGCGCGAGCTCGACGCGCATTCGGCCGTTGTGCCCGCCGCCGCCGCGGCCGACGTCCGAGATGATCTGCTCGACCAGTTCCGGATGGCCGCCCTCCTCGATCACCTGCCGGGCGCCCGCCAGAAGCCGCTGCATCACCGCCTCGGTCTTCTCGACCGGCGAGCCGTACGGCAGCAGGACCGTCGCCTCCGACCGGTCCGACTCGACCGCCGGGAACAGCCCGAACCCCATCCGCCCGCTCAGCGCATACGAAAGGGTGACCGCCAGCACCGCGATCGCGAGCGCCACGGTGATCGTCCGGTGCCGGAGCGTCAGCGACAGGAACGGCCCGTACCGGTCGCGAACCCAGTGGCGGAACCAGCGGCTGAACGCCTGCTGCCGGCCGTGGAGCCAGGCGAAGATGCCGCGCCGGCGCCGGTCCTTCTGGTGGCCCAGGTGCGCGGGCAGAATGAACAGGCACTCGCACAGCGAGATCAGGAACACCACGCAGACGACGATGGGGATCATCTTGAAGATCTTCCCCATCGTGCCCGGAATCACGTAGATGGGCATGAAGGCGACACAGTTGGTCAGGATGCTGAACGTCACCGGCATGACGACCTCGCGGGTGCCGCGGACCGCGGCCTTGAGGAACGGCACGCCCTGCTGGTGGTAGTAGTACACGTTCTCGCCGACCACGATCGCGTCGTCCACCACGATACCCAGCGCGACGATGTACGCAAAGAGCGACATCATGTTGATGGACACGTCTGCCGCGGGCAGGAACAGGAACGAGCCGAGGAACGAGATCGGGATGCCCATCATCACCCAGAAGGCCAGGCGTGCCTCGAGGAACAGCCCCAGCACGCAGAGAACGAGGGCCAGGCCGAACAGCCCGTTCTTCAGGAGCAGGTTGACCCGGTCGCGGTAGTGCTCTGACCGGTCGTGGTGGATGGCGGCGGCGACGCCCGGCGGCAGCTCCGCGCGGATGTCCTTCAGTTCCTCGCGCACCGCCTCGGCCACCTGGATCGGAGTTTGGTCTCCGACGCGGAACACTTCGAGCGACACGGCCGGCCTGCCGTTGAACCGCATGTACCGGTCCGAGTCCTCGAAGGTGTCGCGGATGGTGGCGATGTCCCTGAGCAGCACCTCGGTGCCGTCGGCGGTGGTGACGATGGGCAGGCGGGCGAACTGGCGGCCGTAGTCGCGCCGCTCGGTGACGCGGACCAGGATCTCGCCGCTCTTCGTCTTCAGCCCGCCGCCCGGCCGCTCGACCGAGTCGCGCCCCAGCCGCGTCCCCACGTCGCTCAGCGTCAGCCCGTACCGCCGCAGGTTCTCCTGCGAAATCTCGATGCTGATTTCGAGCGGCGGGACGCCCTGGATCTCGACCTGCGTGATGTTCGGGTTGTTGAGGAACTGGTCGCGGGCGCGTTCGGCGAGCTCGTGCAGCGTCGAGTCCTTCACGTCCCCGTGCAGAACCACCTCGAGCACACCGCGCGAGTGGGAGACGATGGCAACCTCCGGCTCCTCCGCGTCGCCGGGGAACGTCCGGATGCGGTCGACCTCGCTCTGGATGTCGTCGTGCAGCTTCTGGATGTCCGCGCCGAGCAGCGCCTCGACGCTGACCCGACCGCTGCCCTCGTTGGCGACCGACGTGATCTCATCGACGCCTTCCAGCCCCTGGATCACCTCCTCGATCGCCAGCAGAACGCCGCGCTCGACTTCCTCCGGGCTGGCCCCCGGATACGCGACGGAGACCCGGATCACGTCGCGCTCGATGTCGGGGAAGACCTCCTTCTTCATGTTCCAGAGAGCGATGAGCCCGCCGACCAGGCAGCACAGCATGAGCAGGTTGGCCGCGACGGAATGGCCCGCCATCCACGCGATGGGGCCGTGCCTGTCACGCGGGCCGAGGGGGTCGGTCACGGCTTCGCCTCCTCGTCCGGCTCTTCGGTGACGGACTGGGCGGTTCGGAGCGCCATGCCGGGGACCGGGGCGCCGAGGTCAGACGTGATCAGCCGGTCGCCCGCCTTCACGCCGTGCGAGAGGTACACGTCCTCTTTGTCGCTCCACGCAATCGTGACGTCGCGGACCTCCAGCTTCTCGTCTTTGCCGATCACCCAGACCTGGTTCCCCTCGCGCAGCGAGGTCCGGGGCAGGCGGACGATGCCGGTCAGCTTGCAGCCGACGATCTCGACCCGGACGTACGAGCCCAGGATGAACGGGTGCCGCTTCTCCGGCGCCGCCTTCAGACCCAGCGGGTCGTCGACCGTGACGAGCAGGCGGGCCATCCGGCCCTGCGGCTCGAGGTCGGTCATCAGGCGCTCCACCGTGCCCGTGCGCTGCACGCCGTTGCCCCACGCAGACTCGTGGAAGACACGGACGGTCGAGCCGGTCTTGCTGTTCACGCCGGGGATCCGGACCCACTTGAGCTGGCTCAGCGGGAGGAGGGCCTGGATCCAGTACTTGTCCGTGCCGGCCAGCGTGGCGAGCGGCGCCCCGGCCGAGACCTGCGAGCCGAGGTCCACGTGCCGCGTCTTGATCACGGCGTTGAACGGCGCCCGCACGGTCGTGCGTTCGAGGTCGAGCTCCGCCTCTTTGAGGGCGACGTCCGCTACGTCCTTCGTCGCCCTCGCCGAATCGCGCGCCGCCTGTGCCGCCAGCAACT
>Ga0272442_10011182_pt1 | contig 10976 bp, 3 predicted proteins | sample SSMForm2O_FD_200262 | JGI IMG/M metagenome (GOLD analysis project Ga0272442, IMG submission 200262) | Marine sediment archaeal communities from Little Sippewissett salt marsh, Falmouth, MA, United States - SSM-Form-2O | ecosystem: Environmental > Aquatic > Marine > Wetlands > Sediment ... | reverse complement strand
TATGACACAATAAGATGGTATGAAAACGATGGAACACCTGAAGACGGAGGATGGACAACACACGACATATATACAAACGCAGATGGAGCAAACTCAGTATACGCAATAGACATAAACAAAGACAGTCACATAGACGTGTTAAGTGCAGGTTTTTATGATGGTGTAAAGTGGTATGAAAACGATGGAACACCTGAAGATGGAGGATGGACAACTCACATTATTGATGATACTATTAGTGCAGCTCTTTCAGTTTACTCAATTGACTTAGACAAAGATAGTGATATAGATGTTTTACTTAGTTCAAATGAGTATGTGAATTTTTATGAAAATGATGGAAGTCAGAGCTTTACAAAAAATAATATATTTAAGAAGGAATTGCCTGCAGATTTTTGCGCGACATCAGTTTATGCTGAGGATTTAAATAATGATAATAATATTGATGTACTAAGTGCTCAGGAATGTGAACCATCACTTAGATGGTACAAAAATATTGATGATGGAGATAGTTTAACTTTAAAGGTATCAGATTATTATGATCTTGATGAAGGATTAACTGGACCTGACTATATATGGAGTTTTTCAACAGGTTCATCTGGCCCAGGAAATAATTTACCAACACAACCAACAGTTGATGTAACACCAGATTTTCCATCTGAATCTGATGACTTATTATGTACTATTACCATTGCAAGTACAGACCCCGACGGCGATCCAATTACTTACACATATGTTTGGGATGAAGATGGAACAACTATTCAAACCAATTCAAAACCAGGTTTGACTGATACACTTGATAGTTCAAAAACCTCTGACGGATCAACTTATACTTGTACAGTAACACCAAACGATGGAATAGATGACGGCCCATCAGATAGTGATAGTGTTACAGTAATTTCAGGAGGAACAAATCCAACAGCATCATTTACATATAATCCACTAAATCCAACGACTAACGATATTATACAATTTACAGATACTTCAACAGATGATGGAACAATTATAAACTGGGTATGGGAGTTTGGAGATGGGATTACAACCAACATACAACACCCAAATCATAACTATATGAAATCAGGAACATATGAAGTAAATCTAACAGTAACAGATAACGATGGAAATACTGATACAACACAGCAAATAATTACAGTTACTGATCCAAATTGGCCTATGCATCATCGAAATATAAGAAATACATGCTTTACAAACAAAGTTGGAAATATTTCTGCACCAGTTTTAAAATGGGATTATACAACTGGTGGAAATATTTTATCCTCTGCATCTGTTGACAATGTAGATAGTGACTCTGATTTAGAAATAGTAGTTGGCTCAACTGATGGATTTGTTTATTGTTTCCAAGGTTATGATGGAGCATTAGAATGGAGTTATTTAACAGGTGATGTAATTAGATCTTCACCAGCGATTTATGATATCGAAGGTGATGGAGATATTGAAGTTTTAATCGGCTCTGATGATGATACTCTTTATTGTTTTGATGGTGACTCAGGTGCAGTTGAATGGACATTTATCACCGGCGATGATATTCGTTCATCTCCTACAGTTGCCAATGTTGACTCAGATTCTCAAGCTGAAATATTAATTTGTTCAGATGATTATCATCTATATTGTATAGACGGCATTTCTCATAATACACAATGGAGTTTGCCAGTACCATTCTGGGGAACATTACAGGATTCAACCGCATCTGTTGCAGATGTAGATAATGATGGATACGTTGAGGTAATGATTGGTAGTCAAGATGCAAAACTTTATTGTATTAATGGATCTAATGGTTTAGAAAAATGGAATTACACCACTCATAAAAATATTTTAAGTTCACCATCTATTGGTGATGTAGACAATGACGGCATATTAGAGATAATTATATCTGACTCGGTATGGAGAACTCATTGTGTTGATGGTTTTGGAAACCTTGAATGGGATGTATCTCAGGGTAATGCATTATTTGCACCTGCCCTTGCAGATGTAAACAGTGATGGGTTTTTAGAAATATTTATAGAATCAGTTTGGGAGGTTAGATGCCTGGATCATAATGGAAACATGATATGGTCATATGATACTGGTGATCATGTTAGAACTGCACCGTCAGTTGCTGATATTGATGGCGATAATGATTATGAGATTTTATTTGGTTCATATACAGATCGTTTGTATTGTGTAGATGCGTTAACTGGTGCTTTTGAGTGGGATTATACAACCGCTGGAAATGTTAGATCATCTCCAGCATTAGAAGATATAGATAACGATGGAGAAATTGAAATAATATTTGGATCAAATGATGATAATATTTATTGTTTAGATGATACTTCATCTAATAACCCACCAAATATGCCAAGTAACCCCGACCCATGGGACGGAGAAAACAATGTAGATATAGATCATGATTTAAGCTGGACAGGAGGAGATCCTGATGGAGACACAGTAACATATGATGTATATCTAGACACAAATAATCCTCCAGCAGTATTAGTAAGCCCAGATCAAATAATTACTAACTATGACCCAGGATCTTTAAACTCTGATACTGATTATTACTGGAGAATTGTAGCCACAGATGAACACGGAGCAGTAACAGTTGGTCCAATATGGCAATTTACAACACAATCTAGTGGTCTTTTGATAAATTGGCCAATGTTCCAAAACAATATAAGACATACAGGTTATATCAACGAAGTTGGAGATATCACAAGCCCTAGCCTAAAATGGACAGCAACTAACAAAGGACCTCATGGACAAGTTACAAGTTATGATGTAGATGGAGATGGAGAAATTGAAATTGTTTCAAATTATTGGGGTAGAGCCGTGTTTTGTCTAGATGGAGAAACATTAACTCAAGAATGGAAATTTGATTCTGGAGAAGCAGCAGGTACATGGTCAGCACCAGCAATAGGCGATGTAGATGGAGATGGAGAAATTGAAGTATTAGTAGAATTTGGAGCATCAGCAGAACTTGGAAGTATATACTGTATTAATGGACAAACAGGTTTAGAAGAATGGCATACATCAAGAGAGTTTGTTTGTGGACAATGTGATCCTGTTTTTGCTGATGTAGATAACGACGGAGATATTGAAATATTTGCAGGTTCATGTATCGGTGAAAACATATTCTGTTTTGATGGATCAACTGGTAGTAAGTTATGGTCAAAAACATATGAAGCTGATAGCACATGGCATTCCCCTGCATTAGCAGATATGGATGGAGATAATATTCTAGAAGTATTTTTTGGAGCCGGAAATGACTTTTACTGTCTAAATAGTTTAAATGGCAATATAAAATGGAGTCAACATACAAATGGGTATTTTTATGGTGGAGCAGCAATCGACATAGACAAAGGAAGAGTATATGTATCAACAGCAGGATCTGGTGAAAAATATCTTTATTGTCTAGATCTATCAAATGGTAATGAACTATGGAACTATGAAACTGGAGGAAAAATTTGGACTGCCCCGGCAATAGCCGATTTAGATAATGATGGAGAAACAGAGATAATTATTGGGTCAAGTGATAATTTTGTTTATTGTTTAAGTGGAAACAATGGAGCTGTTGAATGGTCATATGACACAGGTCAGAGTATACGTCCTTCTCCGATCATAGCAGATATAGATAATGATGGAAACCTAGAAGTTATAGTTGTACCATCAGATGATAATAAAGTATATTGTTTAAATGGAAATAATGGTAATGATGAATGGATATTTTTATTACCGGAAAGTTTAGATGGTGCTTCTGAAGGCGTGTCATTTGCAGATGTTGATGGAGATAATAGATTAGAAATATTAGTATCCGTCCAAGGTTCTAATTTATATTGTATCGACAGTTAAAAATATTCAGAGAAGTTTTTAAATGAAAATTTAATTTAACAATTGAGGAGAAAAACAAATAATGAAAAATGATCCTATAACTATAAAATTAAAAAAAAAAGGTATAGGAGTTTTTCCAGATTATAATATTACAATCTATGGTTCAGGTAAAGTTATTTATGAAGGAATAGAAAACGTAAAAGTTGAGGGTAAAAAACAAAAAAATATTAATAAAAAAGAAATTATCGATTTGCTTAAAGATTTTAAAAACTCAGGTTTTTTTTTATTAAAAGATGAATATCTATCCGAGGGAAAAAAAGTCAGTTCATCTACAATTTTAAGTATAAAAATTAGAGACAAAAATAATAATGTAAAATATAAAAATATAAAGTACTCATATGATAATAAAAATATTCCAAAAGCTTTAATTGATTTGGAAGGAAAAATAAATAATATTGTTGATTCAAAAAGATGGCTTGGTAACCCTAGTAAAACACCTATAAAAAATAAAAAAACTTATGATAAAAAAATTGAATCTATTGTTAGAAAACATGAGACTTCGTCTAAGATAAAAAAAGTATATAGATCAAATAAATTTCCATTTATTGTTTTTGTAATTTTAGTTTCTTTAATATTGATTTTAGGATTTTTTTCAGGTATTTTTACCAATATTTTTGAAAACTCTTCTGATAAAAACAAAAAAATTTCTAATAATATAATTAGTTATAGTAAAAATTCTGGTTATGTTCCATTAGTTGTTAGTTTTAACTGTTCAAATAGTTATTCTAAAGATTCTAATTATTTATGGGATTTTGGTGATGGTGAAAGTTCTAGTTTAAAAAACCCTGTTCATGTTTTTAAAAATGTTGGTAATTATAATGTTAGTTTATCGTTAAATAATAAAAAAGATGATGTTTCTAAAGTTGAAATTATAGTTTTAGATAGAGCTCTAGTGCAGACTTTGGATGTTGATTTTGATATATCTCCAGGTATTAAATCAGGTTATATAGCTGGTAATATTCCTCTAGATTTGTCTATTTTAGTTACCATTGAAAATGGTCAAGGTCCTTTTGATTATTTTTGGGATTTTGGTGATGGTAATATTTCTTATTATAAAAATGTGAATTATACTTTTAATAAAAGAGGTTTTTATACTGTTAATTTTTATGTTTCAGATCTTAATGGTTATTCTTTTACTGATAGTTTTGAAATTGTGTGTAGTTAGTTTTTTTGTCATTATGACTAAATATCACAATAAGTTTAAATATTATAAATAATAGAGTATATCTTATAGTTAATTCTAATAATAAAATAAGGAAAATAAGTGGTGAGGCAGAGTAAGTTGAAAGCTAACAAAAAGACAAGACAAAAAAAAGCAGTGACATCTACAATTGGCACTGTACTAATGATACCTGTTGTAATGATGATAATCACAGCGATGCTGCTATGGTCACAAAACATTTTTTCAGAACTAGAAGATGCAAAAAGAGTAGTAAGAGACATAAGAGCAGAAATGGAACAAGACGAACTAGATTTAGACGTACTAATCTCCGAAGGAAGCATTGTAAGATTGGACGACTTCGAAGGAACACAACAATGGTATATACAAGCACCAGGTTCAGGGTTAGATTTTTCACATTCAAACAATTTTTATACAAAAGGACACAGCCTAGAAATTGACACAGAAGCAGAAATAAATCGACCATTCTCAGCTGAACCATTTGAAAAAGTATGCTTTGAATTCAGATTCACAGTAGACCCAGATGAAGAATACAAAAACTTTAGCATATATGAAAATAACAATAACAACAAAGGCGTAATATCAATTGATTTAAAAAACAACAAATTACTTGTTTTAAACGGAGTAACAGATACGTTTTTTTGCTTTAAACATAATATACAACTCAACGCTGATAAATATTGTTGGCATCATATTAGGATAATAGTTGATTTTGAAACAGAGAAAAACTCAAAAGAATCACATTATGTTGGAATAACCTTAAACAACGATTATTACAGTTTAAACAAATATAAACTAAAAAACCCAACATATGATGGTATTTCTTCAAGTTCTATATACATATCATACAAAACAACAGATGGAGTCAATCCTCACTACATTGATGATTTTATTTTAAGAGATCTAGAAAGAGTAGATTAAAAAAATGAAAGCAAATAGGAAAATAATTGAAAACAATAAAGGAGTAACTCCTGCACTTACAATGCTACTAGTCATACCTGTAATTCTAATGTTAATTAGTGCTGTAGCATTATGGTCACAAAACTTTCTAGGAAGAATTAAAGATACACAGGAAAAATTCAATGAACTAAGAGACGATATAAGTGATTTAGATTTTGCATCAGTATTAAATGGATCGCTATTGGTTTATGCAGATGATTTCGAAGACTCGCAACAAAATAATCCGCAATGGCAAACAAAAAGCGGCAATGGGGCTTCAAAACTGGAAATAAGTCCAAATAGCTACTACTCAGGCAAAAAAAGCGGTTATTTAAACCTAGGAAATAATAATGGTTATAGTAGCATCAAAAAAACATTTTCAGATAAATGTTACGGCAATATAAGTATAAAATTTGCTTTTACAACTGATGTAAACGAAAATGAAAAAGTAATCAGCATTTATCAAGACAATGAACAAAATAATGCAACAATCAAAATCATAAAAATTGGCCCTAATCAATATCAAATAAAATATTTTACACCTGCAGGTGAACAAACTCTACCAAATAGTTTATATCTTTATTCAGATGAAAATGATCTTTGCTGGCATACTTTTGAATTAATTATTAATTTTGACTCAAATAATCTAAATTATAAAAACCTAACAATAGATGGTACAAAATATGATAGTATTGATGGAGACAAATTACAAAATCAAGATACTAGCTCTAATTATAATACAATAACTGTTAAATATACATCTAAAAAAACAGGCGCAGGAATTGCAGATTCATACATTGACAGCTTTATTTTCTTGAATCTTGAACCATTTAAAAATCTAGGTATTAATATTGTATAAATAAAGGAAAATAAAAAATGAAAGCAAACAAGAAAGCTAGAGAAAACCTCGGGGTTACCTCGATCGTCGGGACATTGCTAACTTTACCTATAGCTCTAGTGATATTAACAGCTGTAATGCTATGGGCAAATAATTTACTTGAACCCGTTAATAGACTGCAAAGAAATCTTGACGAGATAGACATCAAAATTGATAGTTTGACTTGTAACGTTTCATTTAATTACTCAAATATAATAGAATATGAAAAAATAATTTGGCAGGATGATTTTGAATCAACAGTCTTACAATGGTATAATACTAGTAATAATGGTGGTGGTAGCACATATGTTCATCATCATGAAGAATACTATACAAAAGGACATAGCATTAAAATCAGAACTCAAAATACAAATGATTTCCGTGGTATATACAAACCCTTCGCAGGTCAACCATTAGATAATATAAGCATTGAAATTTGGTTTACAATAGATTCGCATAACAGGGAAATATATAAAAATTTTAGTATAAGCCAATTAGATAATGGAAATGTATACAACAAAGCAACTATCTCTGTAGATTGTGAAAATAAACAACTTTTTTATCTAAACGATGCAGGTAGCTTTGTAAATTTTGCATCAGGAGTTCATCTGTTTGCTCATGATAACTGCTGGCATCAAATAAAATTAATAGTTGACTTTAATAGTTTTGAATTAAAAGATCCAGAATATGTTAGTGTAATATTAGATGATTACAATTATAGTTTAAACAATTTAAAATTATATAATTTTGATAGAAACGTTGCACAAAACCCTGATATGATAAATATCTCTTATATAAATGTTAGATCATCAGGTGGATCTGGTGATTCTAAATCATTTATAGATGATTTTAAATTTAAAAAATTAACAAATGCGCCTATTGGTGGACCCGGGCCATCAAATAATCCTCCAACAGCCCTTGATAAGACTGTTATGACATTACCCGATACAGATTACACATTTTCAGAATCAGATTTCAGTTATTCAGATGCTGATGGGGATTTGATGAATCATATAGAGATAACAAATATAAATAAACCAGCAGGTTCATCATTACAATTATCAGGTGTGGATGTAAACAATGGAGATACAATATCAACTGCTCAAATACCAAACCTTGTATTTACACCAGCAGCAGGTGAAGATGGAGCAAATTATGCAACTTATGATTTCAGAGTTCATGATGGAACAGAGTACTCTACTCTGACTTATACAATGACAATTGATGTTATTTGTTTACCATGGCCAATGTATCATCATGATATAAGAAACACTGGTTTTAAAAATGGAATTGGTGACATTAGTATACCATCTATGAAATGGAGTTCTAACGTTGGAGGTATTTGCATGAGCTCACCTGCGTTAGGAGATGTTGATAAAGATGGAATTGTAGAAATTGTAATAGGTTCAGATGATAAAAATGTGTATTGTTTTGACGGTTTCAATGGTAATGTAGAATGGACTTATACAACAGGTGATTTTGTTTGTTCGGCACCCGCAATAGGTGATGTTGATAACGATGGAAATCTTGAAATCATTGTATATTCTTCAGATACATACATTTATTGTTTAGAAGGCGACACAGGTAATAAAAAATGGGATTTTGATGTAGGATCTTCATGGCAGGCTCATTCATCACCAGTAATTGATGATGTTGATGATGATGGAAATAAAGAAATTATCGTAGGAACAGGTGATGATATTGTTTATTGTTTAAATGGTAACGATGGCCTTAAAAAATGGGATTTTACAACTGGAGATCCTATACATTCTTCACCAGCAGTTGCTGATGTTGACAATGATGGAGCTAAAGAAGTTATTATTGGGTCAAATGATAACTATTTGTATTGTTTAAATGGCGCTACAGGTATTAAAAAATGGGATTACAAGGCTAATAATACAATAGCTCATTGTTCTCCTGCAATTGGTGACGTTGATAGTGATGGTGATTTAGAAATTATTTTCAGTGACGTTGACCATATGGTTTACTGTTTAGAAGGAGATGGAATTAAAAAATGGGATTATACTGCTTCTTATTACCAGGTTACAGCTTCTCCTGCTATTGGTAATGTTGATAGTGATCCTGATATAGAAGTAATTGGTTCATCTGCAGATGGTATGACATCAGATGGCGATGTCTTCTGTTTAAATGGAAATAACGGTAATGAAGAATGGACTTATGATGTTGGAATTGAAAACACAGCATCGGCTCCTGCTCTTGGTGACATAGACAACGATGGAGATACAGAAATAATCTATGGTTCTTTAGATTCAAATTTTTATTGTTTAGATGGAAATAATGGCAACAAAGAATGGGAATATACTGTAAGTTCAGGTACAACCTCTTCACCGGCTATAGGTGATGTTGATAACGATGGAGAATTAGAATTAATAGTTGCAAGTAATTTAGGAGATGTATATTGTCTTGATTCCAGCAGTAACAATCCACCAACTCAACCAACAGTTGATGTAACACCAGATTTTCCATCTGAATCTGATGACTTATTATGTACTATTACCATTGCAAGTACAGACCCAGACGGCGATCCAATTACTTACACATATGTTTGGGATGAAGATGGAACAATTATTCAAAGCAATTCAAAACCAGGTTTGACTGATACACTTGATAGTTCAAAAACCTCTGACGGATCAACTTATACTTGTACAGTAACACCAAACGATGGAATAGATGACGGCCCATCAGATAGTGATAGTGTAACATTATTATCAGGAGGCCTAGATAATGGCCCATGGCCACGATTCCATCAAAATAACAATAATACTGGTTTAAGCCCACATGATACCAGTCATGTAGATGGAACAGTAAAATGGACATATACAACAGCTGGTTCTGTTCAGTCTTCTCCATCTATTGGATCAGATGGTAGAATTTATGTTGGATCTATTGATACTAATCTATATTCGATAAATTCAGATGGTACTCTTAATTGGATATATTGTTTAAATCATATGGTTTGTTCTTCTCCTACAATAGGTATAGATGGTACGATATACGTAGGATCATCTAATGATGGTAAATTCCATGCGATAAACCCTGATGGAACACAAAAATGGACTTATTCACTAAATTGTCCAGCTTGTACCGCTGCTATTATCGACAATAACGGAGTAATATATATTGGTGATTCATGTAGAGATAGATTATGGGCTATAAATTCTGATGGAACATTAAAATGGTTCCATAGTTTTGCAGATGGAATTGGTAATTCTCACCCTGCATTAGCAGATGATGGTACAATATATATAGGATCATCCGACAATAATTTGTATGCAATAAACCCTGATGGAACAGAAAAATGGCATTACACAACTGGAGATAATATATACTCCACTGCTGCAATAGGATCAGATGATAAAATATACATTGGATCTTATGATAACAATTTGTATTCAATAAACCCTGATGGAACACTAAACTGGATGTTCCCAACAGGCGATAGAATTTATTCTTCACCGGCTATTAATAGCGATGGTACAATATATGTTGGATCTTATGATAATAACTTATATGCAATAAACCCTGATGGAACAGAAAAATGGCATTATACTACAGGAGATATAATTCTTTCTTCACCAGCAATAGGAGCAGATGGAACAATATATGTAGGATCTGATGATAATAACTTATATGCAATAAACCCTGATGGAACAAAGAAATGGAACTATGCTTCTGTAGATGATTTTTATTCTTCTCCGGGTATAGGAGCAGATGGAACAATATATGTAGGATCTGATGATAATAACTTATATGCATTTGGCGGTTCAGGTAATACGCCACCATTAGCGGACTTCTCTTATAACCCTGCAAGCCCCAAAACTGTTGATATTGTTGATTTTACAGATGCATCAAGTGATTCTGATGGAACAATATCTAGTTGGAGCTGGGACTTTGGAGATGGCGCAACAAGTTCTCTTCAAAATCCTTCTCATCAATATACTGTTGCTGGGACATATACTGTAAGTTTGGCTGTTACAGATAATGATGGAGCATCAGATACTCATACTGAATCAATTATAGTTATACATGTTGGTATTGGAACATGGCCCACATTTAATCATGATATTAGACACTCTGGAT
>Ga0272442_10011181_pt1 | contig 10977 bp, 8 predicted proteins | sample SSMForm2O_FD_200262 | JGI IMG/M metagenome (GOLD analysis project Ga0272442, IMG submission 200262) | Marine sediment archaeal communities from Little Sippewissett salt marsh, Falmouth, MA, United States - SSM-Form-2O | ecosystem: Environmental > Aquatic > Marine > Wetlands > Sediment ... | reverse complement strand
CCAGATGAAACGCTGTTCGCTCCGTTTGATGCTGCTGAAACCGAGAAATGCGGTCAAAACCAAAAGACCCAGGCCGCTGAGGGTGAAATAGGGCAGGATGAGCAGCCGCGTGATCAGTTTGGAATCGCCGTAATAGAGATAATTGATGATCTGATCTTCATAGGTGATGGGAACCGGTTCGTTCTCCCGGCGCAACTTGTCAATGATGTTTCTGACCTGTTCGAGAGTTTCAGGCGAGCGGTCATTCTCAGGCACATTGATATCGATCCAGGAGGTCGGCATGCCCGAGGCGTCGGTGAGGATCAGGGGAAAGTTGGTTTTTTGAGTGATATTTTCAAACAGCCACCCCAGGGTTTCCGAATCGATCTGCTCCGAAGCGATGCGCTGCAATGTTTTTGCGTAGAATTCGACGATCCCCCGGGCTTCATCGCGCAGATCCGAGACCAGAGTCTGGGTATAGAGCACGATGACGAGAATGCATAGGATGATGAGCATGAAAAAAATGCCCCGAAGGGTGCCCGATTGCATGTACAACGTGCGACGAACCGACATGTTTGACCTCAAATGTTTATACACCACGCCAGCGCTGCCAGCCCTGCGTCACCAGAAGCGCGAGCAGGAGGACGACGGTGAGCAGGCTCAGGACCGAGCCCGTTACCAGGAGAGGCGGACGGTATATCCATTCGATTCGATGACGGCCGGACGGCAGAAACAGCGCGCGCACCAGGGCGTTCGCTTTGAAATCCACACTGCGCTGGCCGTTGATATAAACCCTCCACGCCTCGGGATAATAGAGCTCGCTGATGAGCAGGATCGACCGGCCCTCGCTCTCCGCCTCCGCCAGAATTCGATGTCTCGAATATGAGAGTATCGTTGCCCGGCGTTCTCCGGCATCGGTGCGGCGGAAAGGCGGTTGACGCTCCACAAAGGCGAACCGGGCCGGATCGAATTCGATTGATCTCATGGCGTGATAGATGCGCTGCGCCCCGGACAGGACGGCCACGCTGTCGACGAAAAAAAGCCGGGGGAGTGCGGTTCGGTTCCGGTAATGCCAGGATCCCTCGCCGCTCACCAGCTGGTAATCCGGGTCATTGACCGGCAGGTCGCGGCTGACCACGGTTTGGACGTTGAGAAGATCGAGCATGGCGTTTTCAAAATGGCTGCGATCCTGCGGCAGGTTCGGCAGCGGGACCATCAAGGGGACGATTTCGTTTTCACGTATTCCAAGGCGCCAGAATTTGTCGACAAAAGGATTGTCCGCGACGCGGTCGAAGCCGGTTTGGTTTAAAAATTCCTGGAAGATCCCGAGTCGCGCCCCGCCCTCTCCCAGCAGGCTCTGTCCCTCAGCCTCTACGCCGATATTGAAAATTCGCTCAATCGCTTCCGCCTGTCCGATCTCCCCCGCAGCAGGATAGACCGCTCGGCGGCCGGTCAGCCAGCTTTCTCCCATGACGAGCAGGAGAAAAAGCGCAGCGACCAGAACAGGACGGCGTTTGATGTTCAACAGCGCCAGGACGGCGAGCAGCACACCCAGAGCGATCCAGCCGTCAATCAGGGCGCCCTGATAAAAAGTGCTCCTGTGCGATATAGTGCCCAGATGGGAGCTGACGGTATAAAACGTGGACGGCATCAGCAGCAGAAGAAGCAGGAGCGCGGCTGAAAAGGAGAGCAGAATATAGACAAAGATGCGGATGCGCCTGATTTTTTTTCCGGGACGCCGCCCTCCCAGAGCGGTCCAGCCGCTGCCGGCCAGACGCGCCAGGGCCCAGAGCATGATGATTTGAAAAGACGCAGCAGCTTTCGGCACAGCAGTGCAGGCGGCCAGAGCAGCGAAAAAAAGTGCGAGGTGCCAGCGTATGTCCATTCTCTCGCTGCGGATCATGGCGCAGGCCGCGAGCGCCATCGCGGCAGTACCGGTATAAAGTGAGAGCGGGGTACCGGGGATCAATCCCGTTGTCACCGAAGAATGGAACAGAGAGAGCAGAACCAGCGGTGAAACCGCGGCCGTACCATCTGATCCGGGACGGATCACATCGCCGCCCGCTGCCAGGGCCGGCAGCCAGCGCACCGAGGCCAGAATCAGCCCAAGCCCAAGGGCGGCCAGCAGATAGCAAAGAGAGGGCAGGCGTTTTGCGCGCGCCATTCGCATCCCGTCCTGAACCGCATAAAAGGCGATCAGAAGCAGGGTGATCCCCGTGACCTCCGCCGGACCTCGCAAGATCTGCCAGGCGAACAGCACGGCGGTCGGGACCAGCAGGGTCACGGTTCTTCGTGCTTGAAGCTTGTTGCACAGGAACAGGGTGAGCGGTACAAGCCACACCGCGTTTCCGGCCGCAAGAATAAAAGGATGAAACAGAAGGACCGCCGAGGTCAGGATGGCGCTCTTCCATGCGGATCGTTTCGAATTCTCCAGCAGCAGCAATCCGGCGAGAAAAAGCAGCTGGTTGAAGGCGAAAAACAGCGATGGCGGCAGCAGGCTGTCCAGAATTCTGTCGATGATATTTACATTGCATGCATCGAGCAGCGGCCGTCCGCAATAGTGATCGGGATCCCAGGGCGGATAGATCGTGTCACCGGTGAAAAGGGGCTGCGAGCCGGCGGGGGGATACGTTTTAAGCAGCGGATAGAGCAGGATAAAACCCGCAACCGCGGCCGCCAGCAGGCCTTCCCACCCGATTCGAGCCGTCAACCGGACGAGACGTTCGCGGATAGCCGCGCGAATCTTCCCGGCCTTTGAAGAATACCGACGTCCCCGCTTTTTCCCGCGTCCCGGATCGGGTTTTTGTGCGTTTTTTGCAGTAACCATTTGAATCACATGAGACCGGCAAACCGGTAGCTTGAGAAATGGCGCACCGGATCATCGATTTTCAGCGGTTCGCGCACCACAAAAGGTTCGCCGTATTTCGCCCCGATTTTATTTCCCCAGTATTGACCTCGAACTAAAATCGAATTGAGAAATTCGGGCGTGCCGATGTAGGTCGCGCCCTCGTCCGCTGAAGACGGCTCGCCGGTATAGAATTGAGACTCGTAGGCCTGGATTGCCCGTACCTTGTCGTCGAAGGTGTCAGAGACATCGACGATGAACGAGGGTGTGAAATCGTACAGCTCCATGTAATAGAGCACCCTGGCGGGACGGTGAGGCGCCTGCTGGGTATCGATGCGCTTCAGGCCGGAAAGGAATGCAGCCTCGCGTGCGAGAACCGAACAGTGGCCGTGATCAGGGTGTCTCGTCTCCCAGTGGGGAGCGAGCACCAATGCGGGCCTGTAGCGGCGCAGGACGCGGATGAGCTTCTCGATGGCGGCCTCGTTCGGCCGCAGCTTTCCGTCGGGCAGATCCAGAATCTCGCCTGCAACGACGCCGAGCAGACCGTTGGCGCGTTCAAATTCCCGCCTCCGGATATCCGGCGCACCGCGCGTGCCCATTTCGCCGGCGGTCAGAGCGACAACGCCTGTACGGTACCCTTTTCGCGCCAGTTTGATCAGAGTGGCGGCGCAGCTCAGCTCGATGTCGTCGGGATGGGCGGCCAGGGCCAGTACATCCAGGGCCTCGTCTTCCATATCAGAGCTCCACAAATAGGTGATGGTCGGCCTCGAGATCGATCCGGCGCTCGAGCGTATCGATCAGAGACCAGTCGTATTTGAACAGAAAGGGTGTGATGTTCAGCTTTCTCTCCTGAAGCTCTCCGGCCGGCCGCAGGTTTTCGATTATGACCCGGATATGTTCAGCGGTGTTGTGCTCGCGCTGCTCGGCCGCTGTGATCGCCCTGTTCCTCAATAGTTCCACCTGTCTCATGATCTGGGCTTTGCCCCGGTCGAGCACTTTATCCAGCGATCGGTCCAGGCCCGCGATTTTGGTCCGCAGTTCTGACCAGGTGCGGTCCGTCGACGCGCGAAATCGCTCCAGTTTTTCCTCGAATTCCGGCGGCAGTGTGGCGCCGAGGGTGTTCTTCCTGGCCTCCTCCGGATCGAGAACCATTGACAATGGCGACAGGGACAATTTGTTCAGGCGCCGTTTGATCCCGGGCTCCAGCAGGGTGAATCCTGCACGGGGTTTGACAACGGGCATGTGAACTTGGAACGCTTCGAATACCCCTTTCAGCTGGGCCCAGTAGGCGATCTCTCCGGGTCCACCCACGTAGCACAATGCCGGCAGCAGCGCCGATTCGACGACCGGGCGAAGGGCGGCTTTGGGACTGAGACGTTCTGGACCGAGCTCTGCCAGTCCGTGAAGCGCATCGTCGTTGAGGCTGCGCCACTGGCCGTCATTCTCGCGCTGCAGGGCGTGCCGGCCGTTGGACAGCAGGAAGAGGCTGGGACGGCCGTGCTGGTAGGGGATCTGTTCATGATACCCCATGCGGCGCAGCTCTTCGTTGGTCGACCGCATCGCCCTGCCGCTCAGATCCTCACGAAGTTCCCGTTCGAACAGATCCGCGGCCCGGCTTTTGAATCCGGGATCCGAGGCGTCGAGCACGACGATGGGCCGCGGCTGAAGAAGTTTGATCATCCATCGGGCGAACGCAACGTGATAGGGCACCTTGCCGGCGTAGCATGAGCCCAGCTGTTCGAGAACAGCGGATTTGAATTCCGAAGCCGGGGTCATGGAATCGAGCTCGTCAATAACGCCGTCTATGCTCCGGTCCAGCGACCGGGCGCATACCGGTAGACGGGAACCGGGATGAGGATCCGTGAACTCGATGGTCCGGAATGAATGGCCGGCGTCGAGCAGTCCGGCCCACTGCACCTCGGCGAAATCGTGATCCTCGGAGACCAGGTAGAAAAGGGGATAGACCTCGGTCTTTAGCCGGCGGGTCAGCTCTTCCGCCAGCCGGACGGCGGTCAGGGCCTTGTAAAGGGTGTAGAGCGGACCCCCGAAAAGTCCCGTTTGCTGCCCGGTGGTCACCACAAAGGTCGATTCCGAGGCGAGCCTTTCTATGGCGCTCATGGTTTTTTCATTGGCGCCAAAAGTCCGGTTCTGCCTCTTCAACAGCTCCACCAGCTCTGTTCGCGGCGGTGAGGGACGGCGCTGCAGACGTTCGGCGGCCCGGTGGTAATTTTCCCACTGGCGGTGATCATAGCAGAAAAAGCGTTCAACCCGGGAATAGTCGGCGAGATAGTCGCGCGCCAGCGCGGAGAGGCCCGGGATCCTGGCCATAGGCAGGACCATGCGTCACTCCTCCTTTCGCCCGATCATGATGAGTCGGGCGGAGCCGGCGGTGAAGGATGATCCGTCGTAATCGCCGTAGACGGCGGTGCACTTTAGGCCCGCTTCGGAGAAAAAATGTCCGATCTCGACGATGCCGTAGGCGCGCACTGATTCGAGATAGCTGCGCGTGCTGTCCGCGTCGTGGACAGTTATTTTTTTTTCCAGTCGAAAGGAGCGTTCGTCAAAGGAGCGTTCCTGGTGGACCAGCAGACCCTGTCTGCGCATCGAATCCCGTGATTTTAGCGACGCCAGTGTGGAACGGATATTCAAATAGTCGAGAAAAAAAAGGCCGCCGGGTTTGAGGATTTTTGCCGCTTCCACGATCACTCTTTCATTGCTCGAATCATTCTCAAAATAGCCAAAGCTGGTGAAAAAGCTGGTGACCGCGTCGAATACTCCCTTGAAAGGCAGGTGGCGCATATCTCCGCGTATGAACTGCACGTTCAGGCTGCTGCGGCGCGCGTGACCGGTTCCCAGCTCGAGCAGCACGCTGGACAGATCGTAACAGGTCACCACCATTCCGCGGCGAGCCATTTCCATGGCATGCCGTCCGTAGCCGCCGCCGAGATCCAAAAGCCGGGCACCGTGCTCAAGCTGTAAAGCCTTTTCAGCGAACCGGACATGCCTTTTGGCCTCGGAACGCGTGCGGTGCGAATATATTTTGAGGTAATCTTCACCAAACGCCTTCTTGTACCACGACATGGACGCTCTCCGCAAACCCCCTGAATTTAAGCAATAGCCGGCAAATGTAAAAGAGTTTTCGCAGCTTTTCAGCGCTCTTGCTTTTCTCGCCGATTTGAGTTACATTACAATTTTGATTTTTCAAGAATAATTCCTGGTACGATGATGGGCAATCCTTTCGACCTTTACATATTCGACCTCGACGGCACTCTGCTCGACACGCTCACGGATTTGCACCTCTGCATCAACGGGGCTCTCGAGCAGATGGAACTTCCCGTCCTGCCGCGTCATGTAGTGCAGGAGGCGATCGGTCCCTCGGCCGAAGCCTTCGGCCGTGTCACACTCGGCGGTGAAAATCTGCATCGCCTGAGCGAGCTTCTCGAACGTTTTCGCGTACTCTATTACCAGCGCTGTCTGGATCATACCCGCCCGTTCCCCGGCATTCCATCCGTGCTGGAGCGTCTCGATTCATCGACTCGCGCTATTGCCACAAACAAACCCTTGCGCGGCACTCGGCACATTCTCGACGCGCTCGGTCTTTCGCACCACTTCGACACCGTTATCGGACCCGAGACCGTCGAGCGGGTCAAACCTCATCCGGACATGATCCTGTACGCTCTGGACCGGGCCGGGGTCGAGGCCGGAAGGACGCTGATGATCGGTGACACTGAAAATGATCTCCAAGCCGCGGCCGCGGCGGGGGTCTGGAGCTGCCTGGTGGAGTGGGGCTATTCACTGCAGACGGATAAATTGCGCGAGTCGGCCGATTTTGTCATCAGCACACCCGAACAGCTGCTCGAATTGAATCCCTGACCGAGCTCTCGGAGCAGGTCGGCATCACACTCGCTAATCTGTCCATCCTGAAAAGAGGCAAAGCGCGCGCGATCCGCTTCACGACGCTTGAAGCCCTTTGCCGGGAACTGGAGTGCCAGCCCGGCGACCTGATGCACTACACTCCGGAGGCTGAATCGCAGGAGGGCTGAAGGCTCCCGCGCAAGACGGGATTTTGTGGCGGTCCGGTTGAGCGGACGGATATCCGTGACATGGCCGTAAAAGAGCGGCCCGGCTTAACGGGAGGTCATGAAGTCATCGCCTTTTCGATCTTGGCCCAGGTATCGCGCAGTGAAACGGTCCGGTTGAAGACGAGGTGCTCCGGCCGGCTGTCAACGCTGTCAACGCAGAAATAACCCTGCCTCTCGAACTGGAAACGGCTGCCGGGTACGGCCTTTGCCAGTCCCGGCTCCAGACGGCACTCTTTCAGGACGACCAGAGAGTCGGGATTGAGATATTCGGTGAAATCTTCGCTTTCCCCTTCCAGGGCTGGATTGGCCACGCGCAGCAGGTGGTCGTACAACCGCACCTCCGCCGGCAGGGCGTGTTTTGCCGCAACCCAGTGCAGCGTCCCCCTGACCTTGCGGCCGTCCGGCGTGGCTCCGCCGCGCGAATCCGGATCGTAACGGCAGCGCAGCTCGATCACTTCACCGTTCGAGTCCTTGATCACCTCTTCGCAGGTGATGTAATAAGCGTAGCGCAGCCGCACCTCACGGCCCGGAGCCAGGCGGAAAAACTTTTTCGGAGGGTCCTCGCGAAAATCTTCGCGTTCGATATAGATCTCCCTTGAGAACGGCACCTTGCGCGTTCCCATCTCCGGATCTTCCGGATTGTTGACCGCGTCCAGCGTTTCGCTTTTGTCCTCGGGATAATTGATCAGCACCACTTTTAACGGCCGCAGCACGGCCATGGCCCTCTGCGCGCGGCGGTTCAGATCCTCTCGCAGGCAGTGCTCCAGCAGCGCGATATCGACCATGCTGTCGCGTTTGGCGACACCGATGCGGTCGCAGAACGTTCGAATCGATTCCGGAGTATAGCCCCGCCGTCTCAACCCGGAAATCGTGGGCATGCGCGGGTCGTCCCAGCCGCTGACCAAGCCCTCCTGGACAAGCCTGAGCAGTTTTCGTTTGCTCATCACCGTGTAACTCAGATTGAGACGGGCGAATTCGATCTGCTTCGGAGAAAAGATTTCCAGTTTTTCCAGAAACCAGTTGTACAGCGGGCGGTGGTCTTCAAATTCGAGCGTGCAGATGGAGTGAGTTACGCCCTCGATAGAATCGCTTTGACCGTGGGCGAAATCGTACATCGGATAGATGCACCATTTGTCGCCGGTGCGGTGATGGCTCGCATGCAGAATCCGGTACAGCACCGGGTCGCGCATGTTCAGATTCGCGGACGCCATGTCGATCCTGGCGCGCAGCACACGAGAGCCGTCCGGGAAATCACCGGCCCGCATTCGCTCGAACATCTCGAGGTTTTCATCTATAGACCGGTCCCGGTAGGGACTCGGGATTCCCGGCTGGGACAGTGTGCCGCGGTGTTCGCGGATCTGCTCCGAGCTGAGATCGTCGATATAGGCCAGACCCTTGCGGATCAGCACAAGGGCGTACTCGTACAGCTGGTCGAAATAGTCGGACGCGTAATAGAGCCGGTCATCCCAGTCGTATCCGATCCATTTGACGTCCCGTTTGATTGATTCGACGTATTCCGCCTCCTCCTTGATGGGATTGGTATCATCGAACCGCAGGTTGCAGAGACCGTTGTACTGCCCGGCAATGCCGAAATTGAGGCAGATGGCCTTGGCGTGCCCGATATGGAGGTAGCCGTTGGGTTCGGGGGGAAATCGCGTCATCACGCGGCCGCCGTAGCTCCCCGCCCGCAGGTCTTCCTCGATGATGGTCCGGATGAAATCAGTGGTTTTCGATTTGCCTTGATCTTCCGCCATATCCTTCGACCTCTATGCTCTAATTATCGTCATGGCCGCCGTCCGCTGCGAGTGCAAAGCGGCGCACCTCTTCGATGCGGTTGATGCCCCGCCGGGTCAACTCGGTCAGCAGCCGGGCGGCCGAAGCCTCCTGCTCCTCTGTGACCAGCTCTCCCTGCACCTGCCGGCCGCCGTCGAGCCGCCACAGCGGCTGATCGTACTCGTACACGGTGTCGATCTGCCGCACGGTCCGCCATCCCGTTCCGCGGCTTACGCGCAGATAGATCTTGAGGGCCACGGCCTCGAGCGCCTTGGCGCTCACTCCGCTGCCGTGGCACAGCTTTTCATAGGTCTGCTCCAGGGTGTCGGCGTGCAGATTCGAGGCGATCAGATCTCCGTTCAAGACCAGATCGAAATAATCGCGCGCGTCCTCTCCCCAGAGGTAGGCATAATAGAAGGCGTTGTTGATTTCATGCGCCAGATAACAGACGCTGCCGTGCTGCAGCGTTTCGCGGGCTGCTTGCAGCACCGAGCGGCCGGAGACCGTGCAGATACGGACCGGGCCGGGCAGAAAATCGAGCAGGGCGCACATCACCGTGGTTTTACCCGCCCCACCCGGGTTGGCCCCGACCAGCAGGGAGACACCCCGGCGCATGGCCGCAATCAGGTAGGCGGCCAAAGCCTGATCGATCGTGCCGGCCGCTACCAGATCGATCACGGAGAGCATGCGCCCGCCGCGCTGGTTGCATTCATTCAATGCCCTGACAAAAGATTCGAAACCGTCATCCAACACGGCGGGATCCGTGACCGGTGAGGGGATTCAGAATAAGAAACTGAAAGTATAGGCGTGCGTGGCGCCGAGCAGTCCGAGATCACGATAGGAGTAGTTGATCTTGACCGCGGTATTGCCGAGCGAGCGAATACGATAGAACACCCCGGCCCCGTAGGAGAGACCGTATTCGGAATCATGCATAAACAGGGCTTTGTATCCGGTGCGCAGATAAAAGGTGCCGAACGAGTGGATGGTGTAGGCGTATTGAGCGCCGAGGTTGATGGACTCGCTGTTATTGTTCGGGTGCAGCGCATCCACCTCCAGGGTGAGTTTTTGGCTGGGTGTGGCTATCGGATTGATCGCCATTCCGAGCCGGAAAATCAGCGGCAGCTCCCAGCCCTGCGTCTTGTATTCTCCTTCGACGCTGTCATAATTTCCGGCACTGGCCGGATCCGGATCGATCGGCTGCAGCAGATCCATGCCGTTGTATCTCATCCGGGTGCCGTAATTGGCTATGCTCATGCCTATGGCGAGGCCATCCATTCGTTCCCCGGTCGGCGAGAAAAAATGGGTGTTGACGATGGCGCCGACATCGAGGGCAAATGCATTGGCCGTGGTGTGCCAGATCGAGGACGCCACCATCTTGGCCGAGGCGCCGAACGCGAACCACTGGGCCAGCCTCCGGCCATAGGAGAAGGCGACGCTGTAGTCGTTGGCTGAAAAGTTCTCACCCGTGCCCTCCTGCATCTCCATGGTGGTCACCTCCTCGCGGCCGTAATCGACCTGGATGAAGCTGACGGCAAAAGTGCCCAGGTTGCCGGCGTTCAATCCGGCGGCAAAAAAGGCGGTGTTGATGTCCGCCACCCACGGCTGCATCATGAACTGGACTTCGTTCTGCCGCATCAGGGCCAGGCCGGCGGGATTCCAGTAGGTCGAGGAGATGTCGTCAACCGTGCTGACCACGGCATCGCCCATGGCATTGCCGCGGCTGCCGTAGCCGATCTCAAGGAAATTGGCGGTTGTGGTTCCAATACGGTAGGGTTCCTGAGCGCCGGCGGTCATGGCCAAAGCGCAGAGGACGCCTAATACCCGGTGATCTATTTTCATGTCAACCACTCCTACTTGATAATGGCAAATTTCCCGATTTTCTCGGCCTGGGTCTCTCTGGCCTTGACGTGATAGAGGTACATCCCGGCCGCCACTTCCAGTCCCTCTTCCGATTTGAGGTCCCAATGAATGGTGCCGTTGGGCGCGGGGTTGTCAACCGGAATCTCCGCTACCAGGACCCCGCTCATGGTGAAGATCTTGATGTCACAGCTCGCCGGCAGGTGGGTGAACATCAGCCGGCGTCTCTGGTTCAGGGACCAGTTGGCCACCACCGGTTCCATGATATTGCTCGCCACATAGGGATTGGGAACCACCTTGATCCGGTCCATGTTGTCTTCGATCTCGGCCAGGTTGACCGGACCCTCGGGCAGAACCCGGTAGGTGAGCGAGTCCGTGGAAAAGAAGGGCCGGTTGAAGGTGAGGTAGTAGACGTCCTGAGGCTGGGGCTCCTCATCGAAT
>Ga0272442_10011180_pt1 | contig 10977 bp, 8 predicted proteins | sample SSMForm2O_FD_200262 | JGI IMG/M metagenome (GOLD analysis project Ga0272442, IMG submission 200262) | Marine sediment archaeal communities from Little Sippewissett salt marsh, Falmouth, MA, United States - SSM-Form-2O | ecosystem: Environmental > Aquatic > Marine > Wetlands > Sediment ... | reverse complement strand
CCGAGCACAGCCGCGGCCACGGCCGTTGGGCAGTTGGGGATTGGAGACACGTTCGAGGGCGGCCTCGCCATCGACCCCAACGGCAGAGCCTTTGGTACCAACCAGGGCAACAACCAGGCCTGTGTGCTCTTCACCGTGAATCTGAGCACGGGCGGAGCGACCACCATCGGGATGATCGGCAACGGCAACCACGACATCAATGGTCTGGCCTGGCGCAGTGACGGCCAGCTTGTGGGTCTCGACAACCTGACCAACGCGCTTCTGACGATCGACCCGACCACGGCGGCCACCACAACCATCGCCACGCTCACTCCCACGGTGGGGAAGGTCGGCGGGTTCGCCTACGATGGTCTGAACTACTACTACTCGACGGCCTGTGCGAGCGGATCGAACTCGCTCTACTCTGTGAACATCAACACGGGGGCGAGCACGCTGATCGGGAGCTTCAGCCCGACCATCGACGGCACCGACATCGGCATCTCGGGCCTGGCGGCGACGCCGGGTGACGAGCCGATCATTCCCGAACCCGCGACGCTTTCGCTCCTCGCCCTCGGCGGCCTGCTCGCCCTGCGGCGCAAGCGCAAGCGCTGACCTGATCACCCACGCGCAGCAATGCGCCGAAGGCGCCCGGCCTCAAGCCTGGGCGCCTTCGTCATGGTGTCGCCGCGCCGTGTCTGCTGCCTACTACGGGCCGCTCACGGCTTCGTCTGTGCGGGGAGGTATCGGGCACGGATGGCCTGGACCTTCGGGCACTCGGGCATGGCGGGCTCGACCTTGATGAGGCGGGCCGTGCGCCCGGTGACCTTCTCGCCATCCCAGGTGATCACCACCTCGCCGATGTGCTGGCCGAAGAACCCCGAGTGCTGGAGCACCGTCTGGTGCTTCGCGTCGTAGTTGAGCTTGGCAAACCGCTTGTGGTGGTGGCCGCCGAAGAGGACATCCACCCGCGGCATCGCCGCGATCAGCACCTTGTCGTCCGGCGGGCCGAGGTGGGTCAGCAGCACCACGATGTCCGCCTCCTGCCCCAGCTTCTCGACGAGGGGCTTCACCGAGTCGGCGATAGGCCGCACGGTGAGCAGCGGCGCGGACGCATTGCCTATGTTTGGCGTGGCCGTGCCGATCACGGCCACCTTCACGCCGTCGAAGGTGAGGATTTTGAAGGGCCGCACGCCCTTGGGCGTCGCCCCCTCGGGCCACGAGCAGTTCGCGGCGAGCACGGGCAGGGAATGCTTGTCGATCAGCTCGGCCAACCGGTCTGCGCCGTGCGCGTAGTCGTGGTTGCCGGGGATGATGGCGTCGTAGCCCATCGCGCCCATCAGCGTGGCCATCGCCTCGCCGCGGGTGCCCAGGTCGGTCAGCTCGCCCTTGTTGAACCAGTCCCCTGTATCCACCAACACGACGTTTTTGCCCGCCGCGCGCTGATCCTTGACGAACTGCGCGATGCGCGCGAGCGGGGCTGCGTGTTCGTGGATGTCGGAGGTGTGGTAGAAGGTGAGGGTCACCTCGCCCGCGGCGGCCAGGCCCGCGGCCAGGAGAATCGCGCACGCCACCCACGCTGCCGCCAGTCGTCGCCTCATTGGGGTTCCCCCTGTAGTTCGGCGTGTTCCGGATCCGCGATGCGAGCGGCCCGGATGGTAGGCGCATCGGGCGGGGATGTCAAACGGGGAAGAGGGCATGCTCCGCTTGGCCGGCGTGGGGCCTGGTCCTTGACTTGCCGGAACGATGGGGGCTAGAATCGCCCGCGGAAGGGCGCAGCGTATGGGATCCGGGCAAGCAAACTCGGGCGCGGCTGGGACGCCGCTATGGCGGCGCGGCCTCACGTGGCGTTCCCTGCTCATCGGGCTGGCGCTGGTGGGCGTCGAGTCGGTGTGTGCGCCGAACGCCATCTGGGGTCTGGCCTCCTCGGAGCTCACGTGGTCGCACATGCCTGTGATCACGGTCTTCCCGTTCTTCGTGGTCGTGGTGGCGGTGAACGTGGTGCTCAAGGCGTTGCGGCGCCGCTGGGCGCTGCGGCCGGCGGAGCTGGTGGTCATCTTCGGCATGGCCCTGGTGAGTGCGGGCACGCCGCTGTTTCTTGTGGGCTTCATGCTCGCGCTCATGGGCTCGCCCTACTACTGCGCGTCGGCCGAGAACCGCTGGGCGGAGCTTCTCCACCCCTACCTGCCGCACTGGGCGTTCCCGCGGGACGATGCGGGGGCGATGCGCGGCTTCTTCGAGGGGCTCCGCCCCGGCCAGGGAGTGCCGTGGGACGCCTGGGCCGGGCCGCTCGCCTGGTGGCTCCTGCTCGTGGGCACCTTCTACTTCGTGTGCCTGTGTATGGTGGTGATCCTGCGGCGGCAGTGGGTCGAGCGCGAGCGGCTGGTCTACCCGCTGCTCGCCGTGCCGCAGGCGCTCATCGAGGATGCGGACGACGGCCGGCTGGTGCCGAAGCTCCTTCGCAACAAGCTCTTCTGGTGGGGCTTCGCGATCCCCATGGGCATCATCGCGTGGAACGCCATCAGCTACTTCGAGCGCGGCTTCCCCGTCATCCCGCTCCAGGGCACGTGGCTGAGCTTCGGGCGCGGGTTCCCCGGCCTGAACATCGTGGTGCTCTTCACCATCCTGGGGCTGGCCTATTTCGCGAACTCCGAGGTGGTCTTCAGCGTGTGGTTCTTCTATCTGCTGGGGGTGATCCAGGAGGGGGTGTACAACCGCATCGGGTTCAGTATCGGGAGTTCGACGGTCTTCTGCTGGTCGCAGGCGGCCACGGGCTGGCAGAGCTTCGGGGCGTTTGCCGTGATGGTGCTCGGCGCCCTGTGGATGGCCCGCCGCCACCTGCGCGACGTCGTGGCCACCGCACTGGGCCGCCGCCGGCTCGACGATTCGCACGAGATGCTCTCCTACCGCGTGGCCGTGCTCGGCTTCCTGGGCGGCTCGGCGCTCCTGGTGGGCTGGCTGTGCCGCTCGGGGATGCACGCCGGGGTGGCCGTCGGCTTCCTGGCCACCGCCTACGTCATCTACCTGGGCCTCGCGCGCATCGTGGCACAGACGGGCGTGGCCTACGTGACGCCGCCGCTCGTCGCCCAGCCGTTCCTGTTCTTCTCGTGCGGCTCGGCGGCCTTCACGCCGCGCGACCTGACGGCCCTCTCGTGTGCCTACGGCTGGCACGGCGACGTGCAGACCACCTTCATGGTCGGCGCGACCCAGGAGGCGAAGCTGGCAGACGAGTTCCGCGTGAAGGGCCGTTCGCTCCTGCCCGCCCTCGCCATCAGCGCCGTCGCCGGGCTCATCCTCTCCACCGTCTTCATCCTCGCCATGGCCTACGGCAAGGGGGCGGCGAACTTCGGCTCGTGGACCTTCCGCCCCGCCGACGGCATGGGCAGCCGCTGCTTCGGCATGGCCGTCCGCCAGATCACGGAGCCGAGCGGCCCCGACGCCGGGCGCCTCGGCTGCTTCGGCGCCGGCGCCGTGGCCATGGCCGCCCTGATGTTCCTGAAGTACCGCTTCGCGTGGTGGCCGCTTCACCCGGTGGGGTTGGCCGTGGCGTCGGTGTGGACGATCCGCCGCTCCGCCTTCTCGCTCTTCCTCGCCTGGGCGGCCAAGACGGTGATTCTCCGCTGGGGCGGAGTCCGCCTCTACCGCCGCGTCGCCCCCTTCTTCCTCGGCCTCATCCTCGGCTGCTGCACGGGCATCGCCCTCTCCCAGATCGTCGATGCCATCTGGTTCCCCGGCCAGGGACACCCCATCTACAACGCATGATCCCGTTTCCTGCACTCCCCCTGGAATGCGGGCTAGGCGCTTGCGGCCTCCAACTCCTCGTCGCTGATGCGCAGGGCGAGCCAGTCCATCTCCGCCTGCGAGAGAGCGACCGCAGAGGCCTGGACGCACGACTCGACTTCGCCCACGGTGGCCGGCCCCACGAGGGCTATGGTGGGTGCGGGCAGGTTGAGCACGTAGGCGAGGGCGATCTGAATGGGCGTGAGGCCCTTCGCCGCGGCGAGGGTACGCGCGCGGCCAAGTTTCTCGAAGTTCGCCTCGTTGTGGTAGACGCGCACGAGATCGGCGTTCGCGGTGTTCTCGGGCGAGCAGTCGTCGAGGAAGAATCCGCGCCCCTGGCTAGACCAGGAGACGAGCGGGATGCCCGCCTCGGTGTGCCACGCGATGTCGGCGTCGGTCGCGTGGGTGCAGTCGGGCCACCACGGCTCGTCGGGGGTTGCGAGACACACATTGGGGCTGGAGACGGCCATGCCCATGAGGCCGTGAGCGGCGGCATACTCGTTGGCCTCGCGGATGCGGGCGGCGGTCCAGTTGGAGCCGCCGAAGGCGCGGATGCGGCCGGCGGCCAGCTCCTCGTTGAGCGTCTCCACGATGTCGCCCACGGGCGTGGCCGGATTGTCGCGGTGGGCCACCCAGAGGTCCAGGTAGTCCGTCTCGAGCCGCTCGAGGTTCACGCGAATGGCGCGGCGGATGTTGTCGGGGGTCACCAGCTCCACCGAGGCGCAGCCCTTGTCCATGACGATCATCTCGTCGCGGCAGTCGCGCTCGGCGAGGTACATGCCGATGGCGGCCTCGGAGAGGCCGCCGCCGTAGACCTCGGACGAGTCGATCAGGTTCCCGCCGTGGGCTCGGAAGGCATCCATGAGCTCGAAGACGAGCTCCTTGCGCTCGGGGGCGAAGATCATCGAGCCAATGCCCAGGCACGAGGCGTCGCGGCCGAGCTCGGGGATGTGCACCGTCCTCACTCTTGCGGCTCCTTGCTTGTCCTGTAGGTGATGATGGCCACGCCGGGCTTGCTCTCGATGGCCACGGGCAGGCCGTCGTCGAGCAACTGGCGTCCGCTGAACTCCTGGGGCTTGCCCCCGTCGATGTGGGTGAAGGTGTAGCGGGCGGCGGGGTCGAGTCCCCGCAGCGGCAGGCGCGCGGCCACGTAGGGGCTCTCGGCGCGGCGGAAGGCCTCGACGACGCCCTCGCCCGTCTCGGGCTGGTGGAACTGCCAGGCGAGCCAGGCGGAGTTGTCCAGGGTGTAGCGCATGAGGGGGTAGAAGTCGCTGTAGTAGTACTTGCAGACCTGGCGCCACTGGGCGACGAGGCGTCGGAGCGCATCGTAGTCGAGGTCGCGCACGCGGATGTCGATGCCGAAACCGAGGCTGGGCGCGGTGTTGCTCCAGAAGGCGTAGGGCTCCACGGGGGTCTTGCCGCCGCCGTAGTAGCCGGCGTTGGCGCAGGCGACGGTGCCGGTGCCATGGTAGGGGAGCCAGAGCGAGATGCCGTGGGTCATGCCCTGGTGTCCGACGGGCTCGAAGGCATAGTCGGAGCGCCAGAGGGGCACGGAGCGTCGCATCGTCTCGACGTCGTTGCGTCGGCCGCCGCTGGCGCACGAGTCGATGAGCAGGTTCGGGTGGCGCCGCAGCAGCTCGTCCCAGTAGGCCAGGTAGCCCGTGACGTGTCGGATTTCGGTGATGCCCTGGCGGTCGGGCGCGTCGTTGCCGCGCCAGTAGCCGAGGGGGTCGAAGTTGAAGTCCTGGCGGTAGAGGTCGATGCCCTGCTCGGTGATCAGCTTGTCGACGTGGTCGGTGAGCCACTGGCGTGCCTGGGGGTTGCCGAGGTCGAGGAGCTTGTTGCCGCCGTCGGCTCCGAGGAGCCACTGGGGCCGGTTCTCGTAGAGCCGGGTGCCTGGGGCGACGCGCTCGGGCTCGAACCACACGACGATCTTCATGCCCTTGGCGTGGGCGTGGTCGGTGATGGGCTTGAGGCCGCGCGGGAAGCGTTTGGGGTCGACCTCCCACGTGCCCACCTGGGGCCAGCCCTTGTCCTGGATGTACCAGCCGGCATCCATCCACCAGTAGTCGAGCCCGAGGCGTTCCTCGAGGTAGCGGTCGATGTGCATGATCTGGTTGGCTTCGTTGGCCCCGATCATCTCGCCGTAGGCACGCGAGCTGGCGGCCACGAGCTGCGGTGGCGGGAGCTTGCCGGCGGGCCGCGGCATGCTGTGGGCCATCATCCAGCGACGCCACACATTCTGGGCGCGGAGCCAGTCGGCCCCCTTCCAGAACTGGAGGACGATGAGGGGCGAGCGGACCTCCTCGCCGGGCAGGAGCTTGAAGTGGGTGCGCTCCTGGCCGGCTCGGAGGCGTAGCGTGGCGCCCTGGTCGCGGGCGAAGGAGGCGGCCCACTGGCCGGGCCAGCCGACGGCCAGGATGAGGCCCTCGGCGCCCCATTCGAGGTTGAAGTAGGACCATTCGCCGTTCGTGGGCCGCCCACCGCCGGGGGCGATGCGCTTCGTGGCGCCCGCGCGCAGCGGCGTCTCCAGCGGGCCGTAGTCCGAGCTGCTCGACCGCGAGCCCACGGCGTGGTGGAGCAGGAACTCCTCCTTGCCCTCGCGGGCCACCGCGACGTCGAGCGCCTGGATGTCCGCCAGGATCGGCGTGTCGGCCTTCCCCGTGTTCTTGAAGTAGAGCGTCCACTCGACGGTGGGGAAGTCGTGGTATTCGACGGCCACGCAGCGCACGACGAGCCCGGTGGCGGGGTCGGCGTAGGTGGTCGTATGCTCGGTGCGCTGGCCGTCGAGCTTGCGGCTCGCGTGCTTCGTCTCCCACCTGGGCAGGAGTGAGGCGGAGGGCTGGCCGCCGTAGGTGAACGAGAAGGGCGGCCCCGCGGCCAGGAGGCCGGGGTCCTTGACGAACGGGAGGTCGCCGAGCCACACCTCCTTGCCGTCGGCGAGCACGACGCGGGCGTCGGCCCAGTCGGACTGGTCGCAACTGATCCCGTCGCCGGCGTTGCCCACATCGAGGATGAGCTCCGTGGCCCCCGCGAGGTCGACGGACACGGGCACGCCCGCCATTCCCTCGCGCATCACGCCGGAGCGGAAGGCCTCCTTGCCGCCCACCGTCACTGCGAACACCACGCTGCCGCGGCCGGGGCGGGTCTGCTCGTTGCTGTCGACCCCCACGACGGCAGTGAAGGTCTTGCCCGGCCCGGGCAGGCGGACGACCACCTTGCTCACGGCGTGGCAGTAGAGGCCCCGCGTGTACTCTTTGCCAGCGATGGCCAGCGGCTTGTCGCCGCGGCTGTTGCGGATCACGGGGTCGTGGTTGGCCAGCACGAGCAGCCCGGGCTCGGGGGCCTTCGCGGGCGGCGGCGCCTGGAAGCGTGCCGCGGCCCACCCGCGCGCCCTGGCCAGTTCGTCGGCCGTGGGCACCACCGCCCAGGCCTGCTGTGCAGCCGTCATCACGAGAGCCCCCAACCAGAGAAAGCGCATCGCCATGCCGTCCTCGCAGCGTGTATGCGGCACTGGAACTACACTTCGCAGTCGAACGTGAGCCCCATGCTGGCGCGCAGGGCGTCGATGGTGCGTGCCTGGCCCAGGCTGTCGTCCCAGCTCATGGCAGGGCGGGGCGCCTGGCGTTCGTCGATGTGCTCGGCCACGGTGAGCGCCTCGTTGGCGTAGAGGTCGCGGCCGTGCTTCACCTCGATCGTCTCGGTCTCCCCGTCGGCACTGACCACCAGGCTGGCATTCTCGTCGCACGGGAACCACGGGTTGGTCACCGTGATGCTGCCCTTGCTGCCGTAGATGAGCGCGGTGGCGGGCACGGAGCACTGGAGCGCGCTCGTGAAGTCGGCCACGATGCCGGAGGGGAACTTCAGGATGCCGGTCATCTGGTAGTCCACGCGCGCCTCCGGCCCGATGTGGGCCACGGCCTTCGCCTCGCAGGGCTCCTCGCCCGCGATGAGCCGGCAGAAGCTCACGCAGTAGCACCCCACGTCCATGAGCCCGCCGCCGGCCAGGGGGTTGGACATTCGGATGTTCTCGAGGTTGAGGCCCATGTTGAATGCGAAGCTGCTTCGGAGCACACGCACCTCGCCGATGGTGCCGGCGTCGATGATCTCGCGCACCTTCTTCCACTGCGGGTGGCAGCGGTCCATGAAGGCTTCCATGTAGAAGACGTCGCACTGCTTGACCACCTCGAGCGCCGCCTCGAGGTCGGCGGCGTTGGCGGCGGAGGGCTTCTCGCTCAGGACGTGCTTGCCCGCCCTGGCCGCCTTGATCGCCCACTCGGGGTGCAGCGAGTTGGGTGTGGCGATGTAGACCGCATCGACCTCCGGGTCGGCCAGCAGCTCCTCGTAGGAGCCGTAGGCCCGCTCGATATGGTGCTCCTCGGCGAACTTCTGCGCCTTCTCCAGGCTTCGCGAGGCCACGGCGAGGCCCGTCGCCTCATCGGTCGAGTTCAGGCCGTCGGCGAAACGGCCCGCGATGCGTCCTGCGGCCAGCAGGCCCCACTTCAGATGCCTCATCTCCGTCTCCTTCACACAACGGATCCACACAAGGGTTCTTCCCGCGAAGAAAAAGCAGGACTGGACGCCCCCGGCCCAATCCTGAGGTCTGTACCACGGCGGCCGGAACTCGCCCGGGAGCCGCGCCTGGACTCGTTTGGGCGTGCGTCCTCGGCCGATGGACGCCGCAGAGCATGCCCCCTCGTCCGCCCGGTGTCAAGTCGCACTGAACCCTGCTCTCCCCAGGTTGGGAGGCCCCCAATCGATCTCGATCTCGCCCTCGATCTTGCTGTTGAGGCTCTCGATGCAGGCATTGGTGATCCGATGGCGCAGCCACCTCAGAATGCCATCCACGTAGTGCTTGAGCGTCCGCGCCGCCTTCACCGCCGCCGTCATTTCCTCTCGTACGTGCCGATGAGCTTTGCGGTGGCCAGGATGTGGCCTTTCATGGCCGCCAGGAGCTTCTCCTTGGTGGCACCCGGGCTGAGGGCGAGCTTGGCGTCCAGGGCGTAGAGGGCGAAGTGGTAGTGGTGCACGCCGTCGCCCTGGGGAGGCATGGGGCCGCCATACTCGTCGCGACCCCAACTGTTCCGCCCATAGAGCCCGCCGCCGGTGTCGTCCTCCCCGAGGGCCGAGCAGCCGGCGGGGATGCTGTGGACGACGGCATGGACCCAGGGCTTCGGCCCGGGGGCGTCGGGGTCGTCGCAGATGAGCGCAAGCTCTTTCGTGCCCTCGGGGACGCCGACCCAGGCCAGCGGGGGCGACACGTCGGCGCCCTCTCCCGTGTGCTTCTGCGGGATGGCCTCGCCATCGTTGAAGGCCGTGCTGCTGAGCACCAGCATGTTGGCCTTGGGGGCCGGGGTCACGGCGCCGTCAGGCCCCGCGCCGCCCGCGGTCGGCCCTGCTGACTTCTCGCCTTCGCTACAGCCTGCCACCACGAGAGCCGCGGCCGCGACCCACACCAGAAGCATCCGCATCGCAATGCCCTCCTGACTGGGGATTGGGGAAGCGGCCATCAGGGTAGCGCCGCCGGCGAGGCGGAGTCAAGAAGAACGGCTCGCCCGGCGGGCGGGTGGAACGCATCTCGCCCCACAGGGTATAATGAGCGTGGGGCGTACGCGCCCCGCGTCGCATGATGGACGGGCAGAACACGCGGAGAACACGATGCGAAGGACCTGGAGCGCGATCCTGTGCCTCGGGGCGCTGCTCGCCGCCGCACGGGCCGACGACCAGCCCCAGTGGGGAGAGCGCCACTCGCGCAACATGGTCTCGCCCGAGAAGGGCCTGCCCGATTCCTTCGACCCCAAGACAGGCACGAACCTGAAGTGGTCGGTGCGGCTGGGCACGGAGACCTACTCCTCGCCCGTCATCGCGAACGGCAGGATCTTCATCGGCACGAACAACCAGCGCCCCCGCGACCCCCGCCACAAGGGCGACCGCGGCGTGCTCCTGTGCCTCGACGAGAAGGACGGCTCGCTCCTCTGGCAACTCGTCGTGCCCAAGCTCGAGGACGATATCTACCTGGACTGGCCGCGGGCCGGCATCTGCTCGCCGCCCACCGTCGAGGGCGACCGAGTCTACGCCATGACCAACCGCGACGAGGCCGTGTGCCTCGACATCCATGGGCTGGCCAACGGCAACGATGGCCCCTACAAGGACGAGGGCAAGCACATGGCCCTGCGCGGCCAGCCGGCCATGGAGCCCGGCAAGCTCGATGCCGACGTGCTGTGGCTCTTCGATCTCGTCGCCGAGACGGGCGTGCACCCGCACGACTCGACCCACGGCTCCATCCTGCTCGACGGCCAGTTCCTCTACGTCAACACCTCGAACGGGCTGGACAGCACGCACCGCCGCAACCCCGCGCCCGAGGCCCCGAGCCTGATCGTGCTCGACAAGGCGACGGGCCGCCTCGTGGCACGCGACGACGAGGGCATCGGCGCACGGGTCTACCACAGCACCTGGTCGTGTCCCGCGCTCGGCGAGGTGGCGGGCCGCCCGCTCGTCTTCTTCTGCGGCGGCGACGGCGTGGTCTACGCCTTTAACGCCCTGCGAGCGCTCCCCCCCGCCAGGCAGGTCCTCCCGCTCCAGCGCGTCTGGCGCTTCGACTGCGACCCCTCCGCACCCAAGGAAAACATCCATAAATACAAGCGCAACCGCGAGGTGGGCCCGAGCAACATCAAGAGCACCCCCGTATTCCACAACGGCCGCGTCTATGTGACGGTGGGGGGCGACATCTGGTGGGGCAAGAACAAGGCCTGGCTCAAGTGCGTCGACGCCTCGAAGACGGGCGACGTGACGGAGACGGCCGAGCGGTGGTCCTACCCGCTCCGCCTCCACTGCTGCGCCACGCCGTCGGTTCACGCCGGCCTGGCCTTCGTGGGCGACTGCGGGCGGACCGTCCACTGCGTGGACGCCGAGACGGGCAAGCCCTACTGGACTCACGACGTGCGCGGCCCCGTGTGGGGCTCCACCCTGGTGGCGGACGGCAAGGTCTACGTGGTCACCCGCCGCGGCGAGCTCTGGACCTTCACGGCGAGCAAGGACAAGCAGGTGCTCGGCACGGTGCGGCTCGGCTCCACGGTCTCGAGCACTCCCGTGGCCGCCAACGGCGTGCTCTACATCGCCACCCACACCCGCCTCTTCGCCATCGCCAAGCCGTGAGCCCCCTCTCCAAGAGGCTCCACATTGGCTTCGGGATTCATGGCCGTTCCGCATGAACGGCCATGA
>Ga0272442_10011179_pt1 | contig 10978 bp, 9 predicted proteins | sample SSMForm2O_FD_200262 | JGI IMG/M metagenome (GOLD analysis project Ga0272442, IMG submission 200262) | Marine sediment archaeal communities from Little Sippewissett salt marsh, Falmouth, MA, United States - SSM-Form-2O | ecosystem: Environmental > Aquatic > Marine > Wetlands > Sediment ... | reverse complement strand
CGGTGCCGAGCGACAGTGCGCCAAGCACGAGAAAGCAGGCCCAGAACCGCGTCATCCAAGATCTTCCCATCGTCTACTCCTGCCTCATGCACCGCGGCGACGCGTTGTCAGAACCGAAAAGCAAGCAACACCCGATGACTGTCCCCGAGGTCCGATCGCGATGCGTACGCCCAATCCACACGTGCATTCCCGAATTCAATCGATAGGCCAAACGTGGCATCCGATCCGTCATGCCCCACCCGCGCCGCGAGTCCACCGACCCAGGCCTCGATCCCTCCGGACAGCGCGGGACGCACTCCGAACAGCCCCGACGCCTCGAAGGCCGCTTGCCATCGAACCCCGCTCATCGGGCGCAGCACGATCGCCGTTCCCAGGCGGAGGCTCGTCTCCCACGGCTCTTCGTGCCCGTCCGCGAAGGCGATCGCGTGGGAGATCGGGTTCTCCAAAACCACGCCGACACGGATGTTCTCCGTGGCGACGAGCAGCGACGGGTCGATCGCCCAACCCAACGACTCGAACGGATCCCGATGCCGGAAGACCTTCCAGCGGACACCGATCCCCAGAGGGCCGGCGGCAATACCGGACGCGAGGATCAGTCCCTGGCTTGCGTATCGTAGGTCGGCATCGTTCGTCGGAATCACGCCGGCGTCAAGCTGCATCACCGAGAGGCCGAAATAGGGAAGGGCCAACGTGACGTTCCCGTAGAAGACGCCGCCGAACAGCTGCGCCGCCATGGAGGACACGCCGACGCCCTTGAACCACCCGAGCCCTGCAGGATTGTGGAAGACAGCGCCTTCGTCATCCGAGATCGCGCAGAACGTACCTCCCATGCCCAGAGAGCGCGCCCCCGAACTCACGGAGAACAGCGGCGCCACGTTGCTGTACTCCGCCGCGCCCACACCCAACGATGCGCACAGCACGATGAGCAGCAGCGTCGTCCGTCTCATCGCTCGATCACCAGCCGACCGACCGCCGAGGTTCCCCGATCGGTGACGAGAACGTAGAGGACCAAGCCGCTCGCCACCGGGAGCCCGCCGTGATCCCTGAGATCCCACTCGACCTGCGCTCCCTCCGGATCGACCGGCAGTTCGGCCAGCGTGCGCCCCATGGCATCGTAGACCCGCAACGTAGCCTCCGACGTTCCGTTCGGGACCACGTAGCTGAACCGGACCGTGGCACGCGCGGGATTCGATTCCGGGGTCACGGTGACCGGCCCCGTCGGGTTTCCGTTTCCGTTGGGCGGCTCCACGCCTGCCACCGCGGCGTCGGTGGTCAGCTTGCCGTAGCCCGCCCAACCGTTCGGCGTCATGCCGGTGTAGAAGTCCCCGCTCGCCGTCTCCCTGATCCTCTGTCGCAGTTCGTCGAACGCCAGCAACGGATCGATCGCCAGCATCAACGCCAGTGTTCCGCTCACGTGCGGCGCAGCCGCGCTGGTCCCGGCGAGGTGCGAATGCACGCCGTCCGGGCACATGAGGTACCCGAACGAAACGGCGTCGGTGGAATGGGCCGACGCGATCCACGCTCCGGGGGCGATCACGTCCGGCTTCTGCCGGCCGTCGCGCGTCGGACCGCGACTCGAAAACGCCGATACGGCTCCGACCGGGTACTCCCCCGCGTAGTTCTGAAACCCGGACTCGGAGACCCAGCTGCTCTTCGTGTTGAACGAACCCACCGTGATCACTCGATTCGCGTTCCCGGGCTCGTCGATCGTGCGGGCCGTGTCGCCGCCAAAGATCGCGCCGTACTCGCTGGTGATCCATCCGTCGAACCGGCCGCCGCCGCCGCCGTCCGAGACGGTCACGTCCCACGCCGTCCCCGGTACGACGCCGCTGAGCGAGATGAGCACCTCGTTGTCTCCGTTGTTCGGGCTCCGACCGGTCGCCGCGTTGTCGATATGCACATTCCCGCTAGGCGTGCCGACGAACTGGCTGGAGCCCGGGGAAGCCAGCAGCGGCGGCCCCACCGGCGGCGAGAGCGTGATCACGAAACGGGATGCTCCCGGGTACCACATCTCGAAATCCACGGCGTTCGTGTCCGAGACGATGGAGAACGTGGCCGACCCGCCCTGCAGCGTCTCCGAGACGTGGATCTGCTCGTTCCCCTCGTTCCCGGCGGAGACGACGATCGCCCGTCCAGATCGATCCAGGAGTTCATCCAACCCTTCTTCGAACAGGCTGGTCCCGTCGTGCGGCCCGGAGTGCCCGCCGAGACTGAGATTGACGACGGCCGGACGCCCCAGAGCCGCCGCGCGGTCGAAGATGAACCGGACGCCGGCCAGGATGTCCGAGGTGTAGAACGAGGTCTTGACCACGATCAGATCCGCCCCCGGTGCGACACCGACCATTCCGGAGTCCGACGAGGAGCCGTCGCCCGCCGCGATGCCGGCGACGTGCGTTCCGTGTCCGTCGGTGTCCGCCTCCCGAACCAGGCCGGAACTCGCCCCCAGACCGCTCGCGATGTCGCCCTCGATCTCGCTGCGATCGTAGGTCGTCCCAAACAGCCCGTTCGTCTGGTCGTGAATGGCAAGGATGCGAGAGGACTCCTCGAAACCGTCTCCGTCCCCATCGTATCGGAAATCCAGGTGGGAGTAGTCGATCCCGGTGTCCACGATCCCGATGATGACGCCGTCCCCGCGGTTGGGCGGAACGTTCTGGTGGACGTTGTCCCCTCCGATCACCGGCAGGCTCACGTCGAGGGTGGGGACGGCCAGCCAGGCCGGCTCGACGTAGATCACGTCCGGTGAACTCGCGAGGCTGAGAAGCTCGTCCAGTGAAACGAACAGAGAAAGGATCGTCCCGGTGGACGCGCGAACGACACGCCCCTCAAAGCTCGCGCTCGAGACAGGCCGCTTGACCCGGACAAGCACACCGATGATCTCCTCGCCTCGCAACGATCCGTCAGGGGGCACGCGCAGCGCACCCAGCCGGCCGTCCGCTGACAGCCATTGAAATCGGGATACGAGCCCTTCGATGTCATGGAATCCTGGGACATCGACCTCCGCCGCCAGCCTCCGCAGCGCCGGGTGGAGGCGGTCGAACTCTGCGAGGACGAACTGCGAAGCCAGGCAGCAAACCGTAGCCGCGAGCAAAGCCGCGATGAGCTTCCGCATCCACAAACCCCCTCAGACGAGTGACCGATTCTACCATACGGCACCACGGGCCTCAAAGCGATAGGACGTCCCCGCGACGACCGCCCAAGATCGACGGGCAGCGCGCGGCGTTCGAGCAGGCGAGTCCTGCGAATCCGCGTCGAACCGCCTTTACAAGCCCGGAGGCCCTGTGCTATCATCACGCCAGGCGGGAAGAGGCCTTCCGCGTTGCCGAACGTCGCAAGGCACCCGCCTCGATGCGAGGACACCCGCGTCAACGCACGACCAAGCCAAGAGGAGGAGGACGGGCTCCGTTGAGTGCTCCTGAGGAGGATCCGATCACCCCAGAGGACATGCGAGAGCGCTACAAGGCGGCGGTCGAGAAGGCGATACGAGCCGTCCCTGTGAAGAACGGTGTCGTGGACATCGACTCGATCTGGGTGGAGACCTCGGTCCCCTACGATCTTCTCCAGGAGATCCTCTCGAGCGCCGATCTGACGCTCCCGGAGAACGTAGAGCGGGTCAACACGAAGTCGAGGCGAAAAACGGGAGAGACGGGTGCAGGACCGAAGCGCGGCAAACCGAGAAGAAGAGGTTCGATTCGGAACTGACGGATGGCGCGGCGTCATCGCCCGCGACTTCACGTTCGCGAACGTCGGACGAGCAGCCCAGGCGATCGCCGATTTCCTCCGATCCGAGGACCGCGGTTCCGACCCCATCTACACGGACTGGGGGAGTCCCTGTCGCGACGCGTCTCACGGCGTCGTCGTCGGGTACGATACGCGGCTCCTGTCGGAGGCATTCGCCCTCCATTGTGCCTCGATTCTCGCGCAGAACGGGATTCCCGTCGTCGTTTCCGACCGGTTCGTTCCCACGCCCGCCGTCTCCTACGCCGTTGTCGACCGACAGGCGGCGATGGGCGTCGTCATCACAAGCAGCCACAATCCACCGGAGTACAACGGCCTGAAGATCAAGGCGGAGTACGGGGGTTCCGCCCCCGGGTCGATCACGGATCAAGTCGAACGGCTGCTCCCCGAGCACGCCCCTTCGGCGCCCGACAGCGACACCGAGCGCGTCGACCTCGTCACGCCGTACATGGCGCGAATCGAGGAGCTGATCGATCGGGATCGGCTCACCGACTCCCCGATCCACGTCGTCATCGATTCGATGAACGGCTCGGCTCAAGGGCTCGTCGCCCGCTTCCTGGAAGCCTCCAACGTCCCGCTGACGGAGATCCGCAGCACGGTCGACGTCACGTTCGGCGGTCACGGTCCGGAGCCGCTGGAGAAGAACCTCGGCCCGCTTCGAGACGCGATGGTCGTCACCGGAAGCGCCGGGCGTCGAACCATCGGAGTCGTCACGGACGGAGACGGCGATCGGGTCTCCGCAATGGATGAAAATGGTGGATTCATCGACGCCCATCGCACGTACGCCTTGATCCTCCGCTACTTGGTCGAGGAGCGCGGCTGGAGCGGTCCGATCGTCGTATCGGTCAACCTCTCGGATCTCATCCGCCGGATGGCCGAGGCCTACGGACTCGAGGTGATTGAGACTCCGATCGGCTTCAAGCACGCCGCCGAGCACATCGTCAAGGGCGATGTCCTGATGGCCGGAGAGGAGTCCGGAAGCTTCGCGGTCCGAGGACACATCCCGGAGCGCGACGGCGTCTACCTCTCGCTCCTCCTCTCCGAGGTCCTTGCGACGTCCGACAGGGCGGCGAGCGAGCTGGTCGCCAGTCTGCACGAGGCATTCGGTCCCCAGGAGTACGCAAGACGGGACCTGCACGTCGAGGAACGGCGTGAGATCGTCGCTGACTTGACGGCCTCTCCCCCGAACGATTTCGGCGGCCGCTCGGTCCGGGCGGTCGAGACGCTCGACGGAGTGAAACTGCGCTTCGAGAACGGCTGGCTGTTGTTCCGCGCGTCGGGGACTGAGCCGATCCTGCGGGTCTACTGCGAGATGGCGAACGACGCCGCCGTCCAAGAGATGCTCGACGCGGCCGAGAACCACGCACGAGGAGCCCAGCGACATGCCTGACAGACACCACGAACCCTACGACTTCGCCGCCATCGAGAACCGGTGGCGAGACTACTGGTCCGAGCAGGGGACCTTCCGGGTCGACACGTCGTCCAGGGAGGACACGTTCTACTACCTCAACATGTTTCCCTACCCCTCCGGCCACCTCCACGTGGGCCACGGCCGCAACTACATCATCGGCGACGTCATCACCCGCATGAAGATCATGCGGGGCTACCGGGTCCTCAACCCCATGGGCTGGGACGCGTTCGGCCTCCCGGCTGAGAACGCGGCGATCGAAGAGGGAACCCACCCCTGGACGTTCACCGAGAACAACGTCAAGACCTCGAGGGAACAGTTCCGCGCCTGGGGAGTTCAGTACGACTGGGATCGCGAAATCACCACCTGTCTCCCCGACTACTACCGGTGGACGCAGTGGCTGTTCCTGAAGCTGTACGAGCGCGACCTCGCCTACAAAGCAAAGGCGAGCGTCAACTACTGCCCGTCCTGTGAGACGGTGCTTGCCAACGAGCAGATCGTCGGCGGCGCCTGCGAGCGCTGCGGCGCGGTGGCCGAGCGCAAGGACCTCGAGCAGTGGTTCTTCCGGATCACCGCGTACGCCCAGCGCCTCCTCGACGACCTCGCGCGGCTCGAGGGCTGGCCGGAGAACGTCATCAAGATGCAGGAGAACTGGATCGGGCGCAGTGAAGGAGCCGAGGTCACCTTCACCAACGAGGTGGGCGACCCGATGACCGTGTTCACCACCCGGCCGGACACCCTCTGGGGGGCGACATTCATGGTCCTCGCTCCCGAGCACCCCCTCGTCGATCGGCTCACCACCGCCGCGCAGCGACCCGACGTCGCAGCCTATCGCGAGCAGGCCTCGCGCGCGAGCGAGATCGACCGGATGTCGACGGAGCGCGAGAAGACCGGTGTGTTCACCGGGGGATTCGCGATCAACCCGGCCAACGGCGAACGAATCCCCGTCTGGATCGCCGACTACATCCTGATGACCTACGGAACCGGCGCAATCATGGCGGTCCCCGCGCACGACGAGCGCGACTTCGAATTCGCACTCAAGTTCGGCCTGCCGATCCTCCCGGTGATCGCTCGGGTCGACGGCCTCGTCAAGTCCGTCGTCCCGCAGGCTGCCGTCAAGGACGGCTTTGACGACACCCTGCAACGGGCAGGGATCCCGTTCGAAGCGCGAGACATGGCAATCGAGGTCACCCCGTCGGCCGAACAAGCCGACGCCTACCTCGAACTCGTCCAGGCGTCCCTGAGCCCTGGGTCCTGGGTCGACGTCGTCGGAGCGCACTGGGCGTTCGTGTTCGGCGATGCGATCATCGAATGGGACGGCGTCGAGGCGGAATCCGAGATCCTGAACCGCTGCCGTCTGCTCGATCCGAAGGTCGCAACGGCGCGAAGCGTGATGGAGATCCTGTGGAGCCGCGAGTTCTACCGCGACGCCCTCTTCCACGCGGACTACGGGGAGATGATCCATTCCGGAGCGTTCACCGGGACCCCGGGGAACGAATCCGTCGCAGCGGTCATCGCCTGGCTCGAGGAGAGGTGCGTCGGAGGACGCGCGACTACTTACCGCCTGCACGATTGGCTGATCTCTCGCCAGCGCTACTGGGGGGCTCCGATTCCGATCGTCACCTGCCCGACGTGCGGCGAGGTCCCGGTCCCCTGGGATCAGCTTCCGGTCCTCCTCCCGGAGGTCGAGTTCATCGGCAAGATGGGCCTCGGCGACATCCCGGGCTTCGTCGAGACCACCTGCCCAACCTGCGGCGGCCCGGCGAAGCGAGACACCGACACCATGGACACGTTCGTCGACTCCTCGTGGTACTACCTCCGCTTCATCAACGCCCGGGACCCGGAGCACGCGTTCGTCACCGAGGACGTCGACCACTGGCTTCCGGTGGATCAGTACGTCGGCGGCGTCGAGCACGCCATTCTCCACCTGCTCTACTCGCGGTTCATCACCAAGACACTGTTCGATATGAAGCTGGTCGGATTCGAGGAGCCGTTCGGTCGCCTGTTCACCCAGGGGATGGTCTGCCACACCGCCTACCGCTGCCCGGATCACGGATGGCAGTTCCCCCATCAGATCGAGGACGGTCGCTGCCCGCAGTGTGGGAAGGCCCTGGAGAGCGAGTACTTCTCGATGTCGAAGTCGAAGAAGAACGTCGTCAATCCGCAGACGATCATCGAGCGCTACGGTGCCGATACCGAGCGCCTCTACACGATGTTCATGGGTCCGCCGGACCGCGACATCGAGTGGTCCGAGGAGGGGATCCGCGGGGCGTTCCGCTTCCTGAATCGCGTCTGGACCCTGGTGATCGGACGCCTCGACCGCATCGGCCCACTGGGCGGGACCGCCGAGCCGGGCTGGCTCGACGAGGCCGGGCTTGCCCTCTGGCGACGCTACCACCGCACGATCAAGAAGGTCACGGAGGACATCGAGAGGCGTTTCAGCTTCAACACCGCGGTCGCTGCGATCATGGAGCTCACCAACGATCTCATCCCGTACGCGGGCGATACGCCCGACGCCGCCCTCCTCCGCGAGGTGATCGACGGTCTGATCCTTCTCCTGTCACCGTTCACCCCGTTCGTCTGCGAGGAGCTCTGGCGGCGCACCGGACACGAAGACGGGATCCTCAACCAGCCGTGGCCCTCGTACCTCGAGGCCGCCCTCGAGGACGAGACGGTCGAGATCCCCGTCCAGGTCAACGGGAAGGTGCGCGCGCGGATCCGCGTCGCCGCCGAGGTCGGCCGGGATCCCGAGCGGCTCAAGGCGGCTGCGCTCGCCGAGCCGAGCGTCGCGGAGCGGCTCGCCGGGAAGACGCTGGTCAAGGCGATCGCCGTCCCCGAGAAGCTGGTCAGCCTCGTGGTGAAGTGATCGCACCGGGTCGAACCGCCGTCTTCCTGGATCGCGACGGGGTGATCCTCGACCAGGTCGAGTACCTGAATCGTCCCGAGGACATCCGCCTCCTCGCCGGCGCCGCGGAGGCGATCGCTCGCCTGAACGCGGCCGGAATCCCTGTGGTCGTGATCACGAACCAGGCGGGGATTGCCAAGGGGTACCTGACCGAGGAGGATCTCGCGGCGATCCACGACCAGCTACGGGCCGAACTCGCCGACGACGGCGCGCGGCTGGACGCGATCTACTACTGCCCGCACCATCCGGCCGCGACTGTCGTCGCCTACCGCTGCGACTGCCCGAACCGGAAGCCGGGGATCGGCATGCTCGAGCAGGCACGCGACGATCTCGGGATCTCGCTCACGCACTCCTACCTCGTCGGCGACATGACGAGCGACATCCTCGCCGGGGCGCAGGCCGGCTGTCGAACGCTCCTCGTCTCCTCGGGATTCGGGGGGCGTGACGCCCGCTGCGCCGTCACCCCGGACCGGACGGTCGCGGACATCACCGAGGCGGTCGACGTCATCCTCACTGAGGTGGGCTCATGAAAGCCGTGATTCTCTGTGCCGGGAAGGGGGAACGGTTGCGCCGCCTGACCGCGAGCGTCCCGAAGCCCCTCCTCCCGGTGGACGGGGAGCCGCTCCTCGACCGCACGATCGCCTGGCTGAAGCGCCACGGGATCACCGAGCTGTTCGTCAACCTCCATCACCTCGGGAATCGGATCGTAGAGCACCTCGGAGACGGGGCGTCCCGAGGGGTTCGCGTGACCTACTCCCACGAAGAAGCACTTCTGGGAACCGCCGGCGCCCTCCGCGCCTTCGCTCCGCATCTCAACGAGACGTTCGTTCTTGTCTACGGTGACGTCGTCGCGGACGTCCTCGACCTCGCGGATCTTCTCGACTTCCATCGCACCCGCAACGGCATTGCCACCCTCGTCCTGCAACGGACCGACCGGCCTCACGACAGCGACGTCATCGAACGCTCGAAAGACGGTCGGATCGTCGGGTTCCACTGTACGCCTGGCGACTTCTCGCACGGCGACCTCGGCAACGCCGCGGTCTACGTCCTCGAATCCGGGATCCTCAACTACGTCCCGCCAAGCGGCGTCCCCGATTTCGTCGCCGACGTCTTCCCCGCCGCCCTCGCCGCGGGCGAGGCGCTGTACGGCTACGTGACGCCAACCGAGGTTCTCGACATCGGCACCCCGGAACGCTACCATGCCTCCGGCCGCGACGCGGCAAGGAGGGCGACGTGATCATCTCGCGCACACCGTTTCGAATCAGCTTCGCCGGCGGGGGCTCGGATCTCCCGGCCTACTACCGCGCCCACGGGGCGGCCGTCGTCAGCACGGCGATCGACAAGTACATGTACGTCATCGTCAACAAGCGATTCGACGGGAAGCTCCGCGTCGCCTACACCCGCACCGAGAACGTCGAGCGGTTCGACCAGCTCGAGCACGAGATCGTGCGCGAGGCGCTTCGGCGCGTCGGGATCGAGCGTGGCGTCGAGATCATGACGATCGCTGACATCCCGGCTGGGACCGGGCTCGGATCGTCCTCGGCCCTCTCGGTTGGGCTACTGAATGCCCTCCACGCCTACGCGGACCGGTTCAGCGGCGCCGAGCGGCTCGCTCGCGAGGCCTGTGAGATTGAGATCGACGCCCTCGCCAAGCCGATCGGCAAGCAGGATCAGTACGCGGCCGCGTTCGGCGGCCTCAACTACATTCGATTCGACCGCGACGATTCCGTAGACGTCGAGCCGATCATCTGCTCCCCGGTGACAAGACGCTCCCTCGAGAGCGCGGTCCTCCTCTTCTACACGGGGATGCAGCGCGAGAGCGCTTCGATCCTTACCGAGCAGACGAAGCGGACGCGCGCCGGCGACGTGCACGACAAGCTCGGTGAGCTTGCCGCCCTCGCCGACGACCTCCGCGATGCGCTCTGCAAGGACCGCCCCGAGGCGACCGGCGACATCCTGCACCGAGGCTGGCTGATCAAGCGGGAGATGGCCAAGGGGATCACCGATCCCGACATCGACGGGTGGTACGAAGAGGCCCGCGCCCACGGCGCCACTGGCGGCAAGATTGCCGGGGCCGGAGGCGGCGGGTTCCTGATGCTCTACTGCGAACCGGAACGACAAGAAGGCCTCCGAAGACGGATGGAGGCGCTCGGCCTCCAGGAATTCCCGTTCCGGTTTGAAGGACAGGGAAGCCGCATCATCTACGTAGAGGAGTGACGTGCAAGACGCAATCCGTGACTACATCGACCGACTTCAGCAGGGTCTACGAGCGATCGACCCCACCGAGATCGAGCGTGTGATCCGCGCGCTGGCCCAAGCGCGCCGCGAGGAACGCCAGGTCTTCCTGATCGGCAACGGCGGCAGCGCCGCCACCGCCTCTCACATGGCGAACGACCTCCAGAAGTTCGCTTCGCACGGGAAGGGCGTGCCGTTCCGGGCGATCGCCCTCACCGATAACGTGCCGCTCCTCACCGCGTGGGCAAACGACGACTGCTACGACTGCGTGTTCAGCCGCCAGCTCGCCGCTCTGTCCCGCCCCGGCGACCTGCTGATCGCAATCACCGGGAGCGGCAACTCTCCCAACATCCTGGCCGCGATGCGCTGGGCCGCCGAGCACGAGCTGACGACCGTCGCGTTCCTCGGATTCGACGGCGGGGCGGCCAAGGGCCTCGCCGACCACGTCCTCCTGTTCCCCGAGGAGCACTACGGCCGCGTCGAGGATGCCCACATGGTCCTCGACCACCTCGTGGTCAATCTCCTCCGCGATCTCCCCGACCCAGACGCTTGAAATGCCCTGTCCACTGGGGTAACAATGGATCACCAATCGGGGCCTTAGCTCAGCTGGGAGAGCGCTTGCATGGCATGCAAGAGGTCAGGGGTTCGAATCCCCTAGGCTCCACCCTGAGTGACTGATTGTAGAACTGGGGCTA
>Ga0272442_10011178_pt1 | contig 10979 bp, 6 predicted proteins | sample SSMForm2O_FD_200262 | JGI IMG/M metagenome (GOLD analysis project Ga0272442, IMG submission 200262) | Marine sediment archaeal communities from Little Sippewissett salt marsh, Falmouth, MA, United States - SSM-Form-2O | ecosystem: Environmental > Aquatic > Marine > Wetlands > Sediment ... | reverse complement strand
TCATCGAGAACCGTTTCCAGGTGTGCCGTGACCTCGCCGTCGACGACCTCGACGGCGACGGCGCCCCCGAGGTCCTGCTGCTCGCCGGAGAGAACGCCTCGCTCGTGGCCTGCGAGATTCCCCCCGATGCCTCCGTCACGCCGTGGCCACTGGAGGGCCGGCGCGAGATTCTTTCCGGCCTCGGCGCCGTCGAGGGCCTGGCCCTGGCCGACCTCAACGGCGACGGGCGGCGCGACGTCGTCGCCGGGCCGTTCGTCCTTCAACCCACGCCGGACGGCACGGAGTGGAAGGCCGAGCGCTACGCCCCCGCCGGGCTCGAAGTGACCGAGGTCGCGACGGCGGACCTGGACGGCGACGGGCGGCGGGAAATCGTCGCCTGCGAGGGCGATCGGGCGGACGGACGCCTCGTCTGGTTCAAGGGGCCCGCCTGGACGCCGCATCCCCTGTGCGACGGGCTCTTTCACCCGCGGACGCTCGCGGTGACCGACTTCGACGGCGACGGGCGGCCGGACATCCTCGTCGCCGAGATGGGCCTCGGTCGGCACCAGGCGCCGCGGATGCTGCTCTTCCGCAACCTCGGGGCCGGCCGCTTCCGGGAGACGCGCGTCGGCCTCGGCGTGGCGACCCGCGCTGCCCGGGCGGCGGATATGAACGGCGACGGGCGGCCCGACGTCGTCGGCGCCTCGTACGACCCCGCGCGGCACGTGGACCTCTGGCTGAACCTCGGTGTCTCGTCCGAGCCCCGTCCGTAGCGCCTCTTCTCTTTCGCCTTTGGCCGGCGGGCGGCCGATCGGCCGTCGCCGGGCAGCGGCGGATCGGTGATATCGCCCCTTATGAATACGACCGTGCGGGTACCGTCAACGGCCGGCGGTTGGACGCCAAACGGCGGGTGGCCGCCCCGACGCGACGTCCCGCGCGGCGGGTCGACCGACCTGCCGCGCTAATCACATGGCCACGTCCCGGCGCGCCGGGATGGCCATGCCACCCGGCATTGTCACCCTCACCCCATTCCTCTCCCACCGAGGGAGAGGGGGAGGATGCATCGGAGTCGGAAGGAGGTTCCATGTTCCACCGCCTGAGCCGGATCATCGTTTTGCTGACGGTCGCGATGACGGCTGTCGGCTTCGTCGCACCCGTCGGCATCGCGCGCGCCGAAGCGTATCCCCTCGTCCCTGCCGTCGAGTGCCGCGTGCGCGGCGGGATGCCGAACGTGCTCGCCAAACTGCGGGCGGGCAAGGCGGTCCGCATCGCCTATCTGGGCGGCAGCATCACGGCCCAGAAGGGCTGGCGGCCGAAGACCCTCGCGTGGTTCGGCGAGCAGTACCCGGATGCCCGCGTCAGCGAGATCAACGCGGCCATCGGCGGCACGGGGTCGGACCTCGGCTGCTTCCGCCTGGCCCACGACGTCCTCCGCCACGACCCGGACCTCCTCTTCGTCGAGTTCGCCGTCAACGACGGCGGGGCGCCGCCCGAGAACATTTACCGGTCGATGGAGGGCATCGTCCGTCAGACGTGGCGGCACGATCCGACCACGGATATATGTTTTGTCTATACGATCACGAAATCGCTCGTCGGGCCGATGCTCCAGGGCCAGTTCCCCCGGGCCGCCAGCGCCGACGAACGCGTCGCCGAACATTACGCCATTCCGTCGATCCACATGGCGATGGAGGTGGCCCGGCTTGCCAAGGCGGACCGGCTCGTGTGGGCGGCCGGGAAGCCGAAGACCGACGCCGAGCGCGAGGCCCTCGGCGGCAAGATGGTCTTTGCCCGCGACGGCGTCCATCCGTACCCGGACACGGGGCACGAACTGTATCTGGAGGCGGTGGTCCGCGGCGTGAAGGCGATGGCGGGCGTGGGCCGGCCCGGCCCGCACGCGCTGCCGGAGCCGCTGCGGGCGGACAACTGGGAACGGGCCACGATGGTGCCCCTCAGCCGCCTCGACCCCGGCGACGGATGGACGCATCTCGATCCCGCGTCCGACGGCATGGCCAAGCGCTGGTCGAACCGTTTGCCGGAGGTCTGGAAGACGCCCGCGGCCGGGGCGCGGCTGCACTTCCGGTTCAAGGGGACCACCGCCGCCGTCTACGACCTGCTCGGCCCGGACTGCGGCCAGGTTTCGGTTACGCTTGATGACAGGAAGCCCGTCGTGCGCCCGCGGTTCGACCGGTACTGCACGTACCATCGGCTGGCGACGCTGCCCATCGGCCGCGACCTGCCGGACGCGGTCCACACGGTCACGCTCCAGCTGCTGCCCGACCCGCCGGACAAGGCCGCCATCTTCAAGAAGGGGCACCAGGACGCCGAGGACCCCGCCACGAATCCCAAGTATCGCGGCATCAACTGGTACGCCGGGGCGGTGTTGCTCGTGGGCGAACTGGTGGAGTGACCTTTGTTGCCAAAGCGAGGGCGCGGTGGTACGGAGACCCACCGCGCCTGCAATGGCTATCTCGTGCTGAAACGAGCGATACGTAGGCGAGGCGCTTACGTCTCGCCGTGCGGGCAGGGTTTCAGAACCATGAACCAGTCGAGGACCTTTGTGTCCTTGGCGGGTGTCTCGGTCCGCTCCTTCGCCGTGCCGCACGAGCCCGGCGGCGGGATGATGACGTCGTCGCCCGGCCGCCAGTTGGCCGGCGTCGCCACGTTGTGCTCGTCGGAATGCTGGACGGCCTGGAGGAGGCGCTTGATCTCCTCGATGTTCCGCCCGTTGGAGAGCGGGTAGTAGAGGACGGCGCGGACGGTCGCCTCCGGGTCGATGATGAAGACGGCGCGGACGGCCTGGGTGGTGCTGGCCTCGGGCTGGAGCATGCCGAACGCCTTGGCCACGTCCATCGTCAGGTCGCTGATGACCGGGAAGGTCACCTCGACGTCCTTCATCCCGTGGTACTCGATGCGTTCCTTGATGGTGCGCAGCCACGCGATATGGCTATAGGTGGAATCGATCGAGAGGCCGAGGAGTTCGCAGTTGAGTCTCTTGAACTCCTCCGCCATGGAGGCGAAGGTCATGAACTCGGTCGTGCAGACGGGCGTGAAGTCCGCCGGGTGCGAGAAGAAGACGACCCACTTGCCCTTGTAATCGTCCGGGAACGCGATCGGGCCCTGGGTGGTCTCGGCCGTGAAGGACGGCGCCTTCTCTCCGATGAGGGGCATCCGGTTCTCGTTACACATACGCATCTCCTTTCTTGGATTCTTCGGGTTCGCAAACGGCATTTGTCATAGATGAGTATTCCGCGCGGTGGGGCTTCTGGCCCACCGCACAAACAACTTGGCCCCACGAGGCGCCGGGTGCCACTGGCTGCTTGTCAGCCAGTGTTCCCCGAGACCGAAGCGCAGTGGCGGGCAAGCCGCCAGTGGCACCCGCGGAATCAAGCCTGACAGAACACCAAGCCCCTGGGGCACGGTGGTTACGGAGAGCCACCGCGCCATGACTCGAGCTGAACCGCGCTCACGGACGCCTCAGGCCGACGTCGCCGCGACGCGATCCTCCTGCGACATGCCGGCCAGCGTCTCGACCTCCGCCACGTCCAGGCCCAGCCCCTCGGCGACGCCCCGGCCGTAGTCCGGGTCCGCCTTGAAGAACAGGGCCGCCTGCCGCTTCTGGATGCGCCCCTGGGCCCCACCCAGATGGGCCACGATGTTGCCGACGAGGTGCTCGCGGTCGGTCTCCGTCATGACGTCGCGGAAGAGGTTGCCGGCCTGGACGAAGTCGTCGTCGGCCAGGTCCTGCCGGTGGCGTGCGGCGTGACCCTCGAGGTCGAACGGCGGCTCGGCGACGGAGGGGTCGGGCGAGGGGCCGCCCATCGAGTTGGGCCAGTAGTTCGGCCCGCCGCCGCCGTTGTCATCCAGCCGCATGGTCCCGTCGCGCTGGTAGTTGGCGGCCGTTGCGGCCCGCGGCGCGTTGATGGGCAGCAACTGGTAGTTCGGCCCCAGCCGGTGCAGGTGGGCGTCGTGGTACGAGACGACGCGGGCCTGGAGCATCTTGTCCGGCGAGGGGGCGATGCCCGGCACGACGTTGCCCGGGCTGAACGCCGACTGCTCCACCTCCGCGAAGTAGTTGGCCGGGTTGCGGTTCAGGGTCATGCGGCCGATCTCGACGAGCGGGTAGTCGGCGTGCGGCCAGACCTTCGTGATATCGAAGATGTCCCACCGGTAGTCGGCGGCGTCCTCGGCGGGCATGATCTGGACGCAGACCCGCCACGACGGAAAGTCGCCCGCCGCGATGGCATCGTAGAGGTCCTTGGTGGCGTGGTCGGGTTCCTCGCCGGCCAGGCGGCAGGCCTCCTCGCGCGTCAGGTTCTCGATGCCCTGGTCCGTCTTGAAGTGGTACTGCACCCAGTGGATCTTGCCCTCGGCGTTGTACCACTTGAACGTGTGACTGCTGTAGCCGTTCATGTGGCGGTAACTGCGCGGGGTGCCGCGGTCCGAGAAGAGGACCGTCACCTGGTGGATGGACTCGGGCGTCAGGGAGAGGAAGTCCCAGAACATGTCGGGGTCGGGCGCGTTGGTGGCCGGGTGCCGCTTCTGCGTGTGGATGAAGTCGGGGAACTTGAGCGGGTCGCGGATGAAGAAGACCGGCGTGTTGTTGCCGGTCATGTCGTAGTTGCCCTCCTCGGTGTAGAACTTGACGGCGAAGCCGCGCGGGTCGCGGGCGGCGTCGGCGGAGCCCTTCTCGCCGCCGACCGTCGAGAAGCGGGCGAAGACCTCCGTCCGCTTGCCTGCCTCCGAGAGGAACGCCGCCCGGGTGTACGCGCTCATGTCGGCGGTGCACTCGAACACGCCGTGGGCGCCGGCCCCCTTGGCGTGAACGACGCGTTCGGGGATCCGCTCGCGGTTGAAGTGCGCGAGTTTCTCCGCCAGGTGCACGTCCTGCATCAGGACGGGCCCGTGCGGCCCGGCCGTCAGGCTCTGCTGGTCGTTGTCGACCGGCATCCCGGAGGCCGTCGTCAATCGTTTCTTGTCTGCCATGGCAGATCTCCTTTCTCGCAAGAGTTACGAGGTCGTAAGTAGTCCTAGAAGGGCGGTAACAAAAAATCCCCCCTCCGGCACGTTCTCCCTTTTCAGGCCTTGCGGCCGAGGCAGTCCAAGCAGACGCCCCGCACCTGCACGTGGGCCGAGGCCACGCGCCCCAGGGCCCTGGCGGACCGCGGAATCGACAGGCCGTCGAACGCCGCGCTGCGGAAGTCCTTCACCGCCCCGCACACCGTGCAGACGAAGTGGTGATGCGGCTCGGTGTTGGCGTCGTAGCGGGCGGGGCCGCCCAGCACCCCCGCGCGGGTCACCAGGCCGTGTTCCTCCAGCGTCGCCAGGGTCCGGTACACGGTGTCGCGCGAGACGGCCGGCACGCGCTCCGAGACGCGCTGGTACACGGTCTCGGCGTCGGGATGCTCGTCGGTGGCGGCGAGTTCGTGGAAGATCTCCATCCGCTGGTGCGTGACGCGCAGGCCCTTCTCGCGCAGCGTCTCAGCCGCCTCCTGGATGCGCCGCTCGACTTCTGCATTCGCCACGGCCACGGCCGGCCTCCAATCGGAAAGATTACGACTTAGGAAGCATAGCCTGGGAGGCGGGGCGGCGTCAAGCGGCTTTTCAGATAATTCGCGGCCCGGCCGCGCTGGGTGCGCCAAAATCCTCTGGCAAGCCATACGAACGGGGGTGGCATGGCCACGCTTGCGTGGCCATGTGATTAGCGCGGCGGGTCTCCGTACCCGCCGCGCGGTGCCCAAGACGGCCCGCCGCGCGATATCGACCCTTTGGGACCTCATGGCCACCCGACATCGGGTGGCCATGCCACCCTAAAAAGACTCCCGGAATCTTTTTCGGCTCAGGTCCCGGGGCGCATCGCGGCGAACCGCTCGAGCCACGTCTTCGTGATCGCCGAGGCGATGTCCGCCGGCTTCTCGCCGTACTCCGCGACCGTCTTGCCCCAGTAGAACGTCATGTACCCGTCCGCGACGGGCCGCGACCGCTCGATGAAGTTCGCCAGTTCGTCGATGCCGCACTTCAGCGGGAACATCTCCTCCACGACGACGGGTTTTCCGACGTCGTAGACCGCCAGGGCCGCGAGGGCCGCGTCCACCTCGCCCTTCCTCGGGTAGACGTGGACGCTGACGAAGTCGAGCGGCCCGGCCACCTCCGGGGCGTAGAAGACCGGTTTCGCGTTAGGCCACACGTGCGCCCACGGGATGACGCCGACCGTCACGAGGTGCCGCGGGTCGCGGGCGCGGATCGCCGCAACGAGCCGCGCGACCCACGCCTTGGCCACCTCCTTCCGCGAGCGGCCGGCCAGATCCAGGGCGATCCGCTGGACGAAGTACTTGCCGCCGAGTTCGCCCGCCAGCCACTCCGTCTCCGGCTTCTTCGCGCCGGGCAGGACGGGCTCGTTCATCAGGTCGTAGCAGAAGACGGCGGGGCTCTCGGCAGCGGTGTGGGCGACGGCGTCCCAGAAGCGGGCCTGGACCGCCCACCGGTCGGCCTCGCCCATCGCATCGTACCACGCGGGCACGTCCTGCTTGTGGTAGCAGCCGAGGCCCGTGAGGTCGAGGTACAGGCCCGTCGTCTCGGCCAGGCGGACGAGGCGCGCGAGGCGCGCCAGGGCGTCCGCGTCGGCCTCCTCGGGCCCGGCCATGAAGCGGCCGAGTTGCAGATGGATGCGGACGACGTTCGCCCCCAGGTCCTTCATTTCGCGGAAGTCGGCGGCGACGGTCGGCCACGCCTCGGCCCAGTACTCCTCGATGAGCCGGCCCTGGGCGTCGTGATCGTAGTTGAAGCCCCAGGGATGGAACGGCCGGCCCGTGTCGCCGAGGACGAAGCGGCGGCCGTCGTCGCTGAGGCGGACGGGCTCCAGGGGCGACGCCTCCGCCTTCCGCCCCGTCTTGTCCTCTGCCTGCGCCGGGGGCGCGCGACCGGCCTTCGCCGCGGCCTCGCGATTTGCCTTGGGCGGCGGCTCACGGGCCGGGGCCAGGGCCGGGTCGTCCAGGTCCAGACGGTAGAGGACCTGGTTGTAATCGTATCGCGGCGTCGGCTGCGGGTCGTCCGCGAACTGCTGCGTGTACGTCCCCTCGAAGAGGAGCACCGGCGAGTCCGGCGGCGTCAGTTCCGGATGAATCCGCGGGTTGTAGAACGTGTAGTTGTCATGGCTCAATACCTTGACGGCCTTGCCCCACGGGCCCGTGGGCGACCCCGCCTCGGCGTACCACAGTTCGCCGAAGACCGACGGCTTGCCGAAGTACTGCATGAACACCGTGACGTACCGCTTGCGGAACGGATTCCACGCCACGTTCCCGCTGTGGGGTTTGACGGGCTTGCCGCCCTCGGCCGAGGCGAGCGACTCGGGGGGCGTGAGGACCTCCCACGTGGACGGGTCCTCCCACGCCTCGAACGTGGCGGGGCACCGCAGCCGGGGCAGCGGGTCGCCGAAGAGCACCCACCGTTTGCCGGCCGGGTCCGTCCAGAACAGCGGATGGCCCGTCGGGACGGGCGGCGGCTTCGGGGCCGCGTCCGACTTCGTCCAGACGGTCTTGTGCGGCTCGAAACGGGCCGCCTCGTCGTTCCACACGCACAGGCCGTACAGGTACGCCTCCAGCGGCGGCTTGATCTTGGCGTACGTGGCCACCAGGTGCGGCGTGCCGCCCGAGTCCGGCAGGCTGACGTACCCGCTGGCCCAGGTGGGCCCGTCGCCGGGCATCTTGCACACGCCGCGCGGCCGGCCGGCGTCCGTCCGGAAATAGTCGTACGTCAGCCGCACGGGCGGCTCCAGAGACTGTAGCGGGCGGACGGGCGTCGTCGCGCTCGACATGTGGAAGATGCCGAGCGGGTAGTGCGGCAGGGTCGTGTCGCCCCAGGCCCAGAACATCTTTCCGCGATGGACGGCCGTCTGGACGCTGTCGCATCCGAGGACGCCGGTCTCCGCCGGACCCGCCTCCCGGCTGCAGCGCCGGCTCTCGGCGAAGAGGCCGCCGCCCGTCAGCCGGCCGAGGCGCTTCGCGATGATGGTCCGCGCAACCTCGATGCGCACCGTCTTGCCGGGCTCGGGCGTGATGCGGACGCCGCGGTAGCCGAAGCCGTCCTTCGGCACCTCGTAGCCGGGGCTGTGGACCCAGAGCCAAGACTCGCGGCCCATGAGTTCGGGCAGGTCGAGGGCGACGATGCCGGCGTTGTCCGTGACGAAGCGCACGTTGTGCGTGGTCCGCAGGATGACGAGCGGGACGGGCCAGCCGGTGCCTTTCTCGACGACCTGGATGCAGCAGGGCTTCGCGGTCCCGGCGTCCGCGGCGGCGAGGGCCGTCGGCGCGACGGTCGTCGCGAGAAGCACGGCGGCGAGGGAGAGGATCAGCGTTCGCGTCGGCGTCATGGGGGCTCCTGCGCGCAACGTCCCGCGCGGCGGGTCTCCCGACACGCCGCGCACGATCAGGATGGGTGTTTGCGGCGCGGTGGGTCGGGAGACCCACCGCGCGGCATCTATGGCGCGGACGGCGTCGCGGCAGGCGGTTCCGCCTCGGCCGCGCGGAACGTTTCCTCCGGCACGAGGAGGACGCGGGCGGTCAGGCGCCGGCCGCCGGGGGCCTCGTCGACGAAGACGCCCCACCGCATCCCCGCGTGGCTGGGCTGCGCGTCGTAGAGGACGAGCCGGCCCGGCTGGTCGGGCACGCGCACGCCGGCGGGCTCGTATACATACGGCCGGCCGGAGGCGGGGCAGACGGCCGGCGTGGGGTTGGCGGCGTCGAGCGGGGGCAGGGCGTCGAGCGAGGCCGGCAGCCGGCCGTGCTGCGCGTAGTAGAGGAGCAGCCGGCCGGAGAGATCGTGCAGCCGCCGGGCGCACGGATCCTCCTGGAGGCTGGGCCGGCGGACCTCGGGTTCGGCGTTCGTGGCCCGGCCGCACCCTCCGGCCGCCAGCGCCACGGCCATAGCGAGACCGCCGCACAGGCACGCGACGGCGACGGCGTTACGGCTGGACCTCATCAGGCTCCCTCTCCGAACGGGCTTTCCGTGCGGCCTCCAGTGCGTCTTCCAGAGTGGCCTGCGGTGCGAGTTCCGGTGCGGGCTCCGGCTCGGGCTCCTCGGGCGTGGCGCCGCGTTTCATGGACTCCACGTGTTCCTCGAACGCGCCGGACCCGCCGGCCTCCTTGACGGCCTGGATGTTGGCCGTCTCGTCCTCCGACATGGCGGTCAGTTGGTCCGGCCGCTCGGCGACGTGCGGCGTGAGGAAGATGAGCAGTTCGGTCTTGGTCTTGTCCTTGTTGACGCTCTTGAAGAGTTCGCCGAGGAGCGGGATGTCGCCCAGTATAGGCACTTTGCGGACGGTGTCCACAATGCGGTCCTCCATGAGGCCGCCGATCACGATCGTCTGGCCGTTGTGGATCGCCACCTGTGTGCTGGCCGACCGCTTGGCGTAGACCGTGGCGTTGACCGTCTCGGAGATGGGAACGGTGGTATCGGTGATGCTCGAAATCTCGGGTTCCACGTCCATGATCACGAGGCCCTGCGGGTTGATGTGCGGCGTGACGGTCAGGATGATGCCGACGTCCTCGTACTCGATGGTGTTGATCGTCTGTCCCTCTTCGGTGAGCCGCGAGTTCCGGATGAACGGCACCTCCTGGCCGACCGTGATGGTGGCCTCCTGGTTGTCGCTGGTCAGGATGTAGGGGCGGGAGAGGACGTCCATGCGTCCCTCGCGCTGCAGCGCGTTGAACGTCTGGGCGAGGTTGGCGGTCATGGTGGCGGTGATGAGCCCTCCGGCCTCGGTGTCGCTGGAGTTGATGATGCCGTTGACCTCCAGGTCGGTCCCGTACTGGAGGTTCAGGACGGAGAACTCGGTCCCGAGGTCGAGTTCGTCCTCGTGGGTGACCTCGGCCAGGAGCACCTTGATGAGCACCTGGCGGATGGCCCGGTCGAGTTCCTCCAGGATCTCGCGGACCCGGTCGAAGTGTTTCGTGGCCGTCCGCACGATGATGGAGTTGGTGTCCTCGTCGGCCACGCAGTACACCTGGCCGATGAGGTCGTTGGCCGAGGCCGCCGTTTGCCGCGTGAGCGTGGTCCGCCCGCTGCGCGAGGTCTGCCCCCGCTGGGTCGTCCCGCGGGCCCCGGTCGTCGTCCCGGTGGTGCTGCCCGTGCCCCAGAAGATGTTGTTCAGCACCTCTTCGAGGTTGACGGCGTCGGCGTTCTTCAGGGGATAGATGAAGTAGGAGTCCTCCTCGGTGGGGTTGGAATCGAGTTCCTCGATGATGCCCTCGATGACCGGCATCACGTCGGGCGAGGCGCTGACGACGAGGGTGTTGGTCCGGGTGTCGGCGGCGGCGATGACCTTCTGCTCGCGGCCGCCGTTCTCCTCGTTGCGGTCTCCCCCACGGCCGCGGTCCCGTCCGGGGCCGAACGGGAAAAACCGCCGGCGCGAGTCGCCGCTCTCCTGCTCGTCGCCCTTGAACAGGTTCGTGATGAGCGTCGCCGTATTCGAGGCATCGGCATATTCCAGCTGAAAGACCTTGACCTCGGCCTCGCCGGCCATGTGCTCGTCCAGCGCCCGGATGATCTCCACGATCCGGCGGATGTTCGCCTGCGTGTCCACCAGCACCAGGGCGTTGCTGGCCTGGTTCGAGGAGAGCGTGGCCGTTTCAGAGATCAGCGGCGCCAGGTCCTGCCGCAGACGCGTCGCGTCCGCGTACCGGACCGGGATGACGTGCGTGACGAGCCGGTCCGCCTCCGGAATCTCGTCCGGGTTGTTCCCCGAGTAGACGGGCAGGTTCTCCTTGGCCGCCTGCGTCAGGGGGACGATCTTCAGGTTCCGGCCCGTCCGGACGGCCGCGTAGCCCTTCTCCTTCAGCACCGAGTCGAGCAGGTCGACGGCCTCGTCGGTGCTGATGGGCTGGCGGCTGATGACGGTGATGCGGCCTTCGACGGGGGTCGTCGTCACGATCACCAGGCCCGTCGCCTCCGAGAGGTATTCCAGGACCGCCTGGACGGCGGCGTCGCGGAAGTTGAGGCGGAGGGGT
>Ga0272442_10011177_pt1 | contig 10980 bp, 7 predicted proteins | sample SSMForm2O_FD_200262 | JGI IMG/M metagenome (GOLD analysis project Ga0272442, IMG submission 200262) | Marine sediment archaeal communities from Little Sippewissett salt marsh, Falmouth, MA, United States - SSM-Form-2O | ecosystem: Environmental > Aquatic > Marine > Wetlands > Sediment ... | reverse complement strand
ACCTCGTTTTCCAAATCCGTCTTGGCGCGCTGCAACTTTGTTTTCTGGGACATCGTTATTCCCGTAAGGAGGACCAAAATCAGGGACAGCCCGCCGAGAGCCAAAAAAATCAACTTGACAGATTTGGACATATGGTCTCCTTTAAATATCTATTTACCGGGAGAATGACACAATGATATTTATTTTATTTTAAATATAGCTATCCTGAATATATCAGAGTCTTTTGTGGCACACAAGCGAAAATAATAAAAAAATAACCCTATCGCCTGAAGGGCCATAGGGTTATTGCGCTTATCGCTTTCCGTCCAAAGAAAAAATTATTCATAACGAATATCGTCTAAAAAAAACGTGCACTCCTCAGGGTTGAACTCAACGGTTGCCGACCAGGCAAAACCACCGCTGACATACGAAAGGTCCTTCCCCCGCAGATCCAGGGTGTACTGCCGCCATTCATCGCTCAAAATAACCGGGCCGATAATGGCCATATCGGAATCCGGGTAATCCCCGGTGATGCCGCCCATTTTAAATTCCTCGATCCGTTCGCCGCCTTTTTGCCCCTTCGCCCAGAACGTCAGCCGCGTATAATCCGATAAATTAAAACCGCCTTTGCGCCCCCCCCAATTGTTGGCGGGATTCAGCCAGTAAACACCGGCCCATTTTTGGTCATTTTGAGAACAGGCAATGTCATAATCAACTCTGATACATGTTTTGCCGCTGTGACAGCCCTCGGTCCACCGGTCATTGAAAGACAGGCACTTGCCATTAGGCATGAATCCGGATGGCACAAAATGGTTTGCGGCAGATCCCTTGTCTTTATAAACAAGGAACGGTTCCTGAGAAGAGGCCTGTTCGCCGCTTCGATCCGATGGGGCCTTCGCCCCGGAATTGGCCTCACACCCGGCCAACAAAAGACAAATAATCACGAATCCCAATGCGCTCTTTTTCATGAAATCTGTTGCCCTTTCTATCTTTGGTTTTAAAAACAGCGATCTAAAAGTCATATGAGCCGCTTTACCCACAATCAAAAATTTTTTGGCAAACGTTTGCGAGAATTTACGGCGACTGAGCAGCCGAGGCTTTTTTCGGCCAGCGAAGGAGCCGTAAATTGCAGCAAACGCCAAAAAATTTCGTGGGCAAAGCGGCTCATATGACTTATTCAAACAATCAATGATACGGAGGCGGACATTCGCCCTAAACAGACGACATCCGCCTCCTGTTTATAACAACCCTTTAGAAAATTTTATCCGGATAATTCTTCGATTTTCTGCTCAGCCGCATCCTTCGGCTTCCAAAACCAACCCTGGGGATCCCAGCATTGAGCGTACGAATAGGTGTTGACCACTTTCCGATAGGCAGCCAACGCTTCTTCGGTCTTTCCGGCCTTGCGAAAGGCTTCCCCTCGGATAAAATAACAGGTCCCCACATCATTCAGGGCCCAGTAGGAGAAAATCTTTTCCTGGGATTCCCACGGATACTCGGTCAACGACGCCTGCATCTCGAGGGCTTTGTCGGCGTAAAGCTCAATGCATTTTTTCGTGTACGCATCGACCGCGGCCATATCGTCGCTGTTAAGCGCCGCCCAGGCCTTGCCGGTCAAAGTTGATGAGGTATAATCGCCGAAATCGAGCGTCGAACCGGAATCAATCATGTCAATTTTTTCCTGCGCGGCGTCGGCCGGTTTCCAAAACCATCCGCCGACATCCCAGCATTGCCCGTAAGAATATTGGTCGATGATCTTCTGATAGGCGGCCTTGGCCTCGTCGTTCATGCCTTTATCGCGATAGGCCTCGCCCTGGATAAAAAGGCAGGTGGCCACGTCATTCAAGGCCCAATAGCTGTGAATCTCCTCGTTGGTTCCGGCAGGATAATCCGTCAGGCTGGCCTGCATTTTTTGGGCCGGCTCCTCATAAAGCTCCAAACATTTATTGGTGTAGGCCAAAACCGCTTCCAAATCCTTTCCTTTCAACGCTTCCCAGGCCTTGCTCGCCAAGGTAGCTGAACGGTGATCGCCGAAATTATACGCATACGATGTCGGCGACACCATTAAAACCAGTGCCAGTGTAACAAAAAAACTTAGGGCCCTGAACTTCTTCGACATGTGACTTCTCCTTTCGTAAAAAAACTGCTCTTACTCCTGTAAATACGTTAGAGATGACCTCTTCATCTCAACACTTGTGAAAACGTTTTCTTCAATGAATTATACCACTTTTTTTAAAAAAATGCCAATCCGCGCTCCCAGAGGAAAAAATCCGCAAACAACTCAATAAAAGGGCCTTTGGCCCCTGATTTATGAAGCGGGATTATGCCAAAACTCCTTATACACCTGATAGCTTTTTCTTAACTGCCTCAAAAACGGGCTGTGCTGGCCATTGCCCTGGGAGGTCAGGCCGAACCATTCTTCATAATAATACCCGCCCGGGAAAGGGCCGATCGCATCGGATTTGCGGTCATGATAAAACGGCTCGTAATTCTTCCACCATTCATCGGTCCATTCAAAAACCGCCCCCCCCAGCGCGTTGCCCACGCCGTCAGCGCTTCCGGCCATGTTGGCCTGGATATCCATGAGATTCCCCCGAAGATAATCCGCCTGGGCGGCCTCGGCCTCTTTTTTGCTCAAATGCCGGGCATACGCCGGACAGCCGTATTCCGTGATGAACGCCGGTTTCTGGGCGGCTTCTTGAACCTGCGCCCAGAAAGAGCCGAACCCATAGCTGCCCCGGTAAATATTGGCCGCGTAAATATCAACATCGGGCGCGTACTTGGCAAAAATATCCAGATAAAGCGTATCGCCGTTGCACACGGCCACGGGATGATTTGGGTCGATGGACTTGATCATCTTGGCGACCTCATTAACGAAGCGGAAATACGCCTCGGGTTTCTGGTCGGCATTCGATGCGACGCCATAATTATTCTCATTGCCCAGAATCCAGAAAAGGATATACGGCTCGTCTTTAAAATCCATGACCATCTGCCGGACGGAGTCCATCATGTTTTTCTGGTGTTCGGGATTTTCATAATCGGTGCCTTCAAACCACGTGGCGCCGGACCCGAGCGTGTATTTTCCCAAAAAGTCACCCATGATCACATAGAAGCCGAATTCCTTGTGCATTTTCCTTAACAACTCTTTGTCCGGTTTAAACGGCTGATGATACTCACGGATAGTGTTGACGCCCATCTCTTTCATCAGCTGAAAATCACCCACCACCGGTTCGTCGGGATCCTGCTGGTTGTTCATGTTGTTGTCAACCCAGGAATCATACGGCCCGTCGGGAAGTCCGTTGTCATTGGTGTCCTCATGCATCCAGGAAACCAATGTCCCTTTATCAGGACTCTGTCCGACTTTCGTCGGCGCGTACGTGATGGCGCGGACCGGAAAGGGCTTGTCTTGGACGAGCAACCGCCAATGACCGTTTTCATAACGGACGAGCCGCACGTCCCCCTGCCCGACGCTATGGACGATTCGCCCAAGCCGGACGCGGCGTTTGGGCAGATCAAGCCACGCCACGATTTTGTCCAGAAACGTTTTTTTGCGGATCCTTCCCGGATGGGTGATGAAAATATCATTCTTGACATCATTGTCAAATCCGTTCATGACGCGAATGTTCATATCTTCGACTTTAAGGTCCAACTCAGGGTGCATGCGGATAAGATGTTTGATCTTGGCGATCGCCGCCTGGGCGGGATACCACGGCGTCTGCCAATACGTCCAGGCGATCGTCTTCGGGAAATGGACGACCAGGGCCTGATAGGCCTTGATCGCCTCAATGGGCATGCCCGCTTTTTCCAGAATCGCGCCCAGATAAAAAAGCCGCACGCCGACCGGTTCGGTGGCGGTGGCCCATTTGTAAAACGCGGCTTCCATGTCGTCGCTGTAAACGTAATCCCAATGGTTGCCGTCCAGGCGGCCTTCCTTGCGGGCCCGGCGGCATCCGGGATTGCGCAGGACCGCGCCGGTGTTGGGATAAATGCCTTCGCCCACCGCCTTGGAAAGGCCGGCGGGGTCCGTGACGACGTATTTATAATCCCGCGTCCCGACATTTTTGAATTCCCCGTACTTGGTGTAATCGACCACATCAACGCCTTTTTCATGGAGTGACGGCAGGGTCTTGATCCTATCGACGGAGACCTCGGGCTCAACAGGCTCGAATTTTCCGGTCATGACATCAATGCTGTCCTGACTTTTTTCGGCAACCGACCAAAACCATCCCCGCGGATCCCAGGCCTGGGCCCACGGATATTTTTTGATAATATCCTGAAAAAGAGCGATGGCATCCTCGGTCTTGCCGTAATTCATCAGCGCTTCGGCCTTGATAAAAAAGACAGTCGCCACATCGTTCAACGCGCGGTATTCTTCCTCGCGTCCCTGCGTGGGAAAATCTTTCAGACCGGATTGCTGCATTTGCGCCAGCTCGCCGTAGGCCTCGAGAATCCCCTGGGCGATCTCGTCGAGCTTATCAAGATCCCCGTGATACGAGGCCTCCCAGGCGTCACGGACAAAATCAGCGGAAGGTTTTTTCGCCGCCGGCGTTTTCCCGGGCTCGCGCTTCGGCGCGGCCGTCGCCGCCGGGGCTTCTTCTTCGTCTGGCGCGATCAGCTCGGCATTGGATATCACGTCCGCGGCCGACAACACGCTGACGTTACAAATCAGTCCTAGAACAAAAAAGCAGCATCCTAAACGTTTAACAAAAAAAATCATTTTTCAAACTCGCTTTCCCAAAAAGATTATGTTTTCCCCGGCGCCCGAAGAAAAACCTTTAATAATCTGCTTTTGCATCACCAGATAAACCAGAATGATCGGCACGGCGGCAATGGTCAATCCCGCCATCAAAACGGGATAATCCACGCTATGCGCCCCCTGAAAAACCATCAGTCCCCGTTGAAGCGGCATCAGGGATCGGTCGTTTAACAACAAAGTGGCCAGAATGTATTCGTTCCAAACATTCAGGGCGTTGAAGATCACAATGACCGCGATCGCCGGCCGCGCCAGCGGCAGGGCCACATGCCACCAGATGCCCAGCTTCGTGCACCCGTCGATCCGCGCGGCGTCTTCCAGATCACGGGGCATTTTGTCGAAAAATGTCTTCAAGATCAAAATGCTTAACGATAACCCGACATTGATCATGCACAGAATATATCCGATCCGGGTGTTGACCAGCCGCAGCTTGTTCATCAACACCACCAGCGGGACAAAACCACCGGGCAGCGGGATCATCATCGCGGCCACGAACATGTAGAAAAAGAAATTCTTGCCCGGGAATTCAAGGCGCGAAAAGGCGAACGCCGCCAGCGACGCGATCAACACGATCCCGCCAACCACACAAACCGTGTAGATGATGCTGTTTAAAAAATACATCCCGAAATTCCCGTCCATCCAGGCGGCGGCATAATTCCCGATATGCATCTGCCCCGGAAAAAACGATTGGTCGGTAAAGATCGTCGCCTGGGTCATCAGGCTGGAGCGCACCATCCAGAAAAGAGGAAAAAGGCACGTGGCCGTCACCAGCAAAAGAAAGCCGTGAATGCCGGCGGCTTTGAAATTGTTTTTTATTTGATACCCGTTCATCATCCGGCTCTTTTGAAGCTACTGTTTGAAACGGTCCGATAACGTCTTCATGATAAAAGAAACCGCGATCAAAACGACCCCGAAGGTCACGCCCATGGCGCAGGCGTAGCCGAAACGGTTGCTTTCCAGCATCGCGCTTAAAATCCGCGTGACCGGGACCTCGGTATGGTAAACCAGCCCCTGGGACACCATCGAGAGAATCAAAATAAAGACCTGCATGGAGCCCAAGATCGTCAGGATCACCACCACCAGAATGACCGGCACCATCATCGGTATCGTGACGTTTTTAAAAATGCTCCAGGGCCCGGCGCCGTCGACGCGGGCCGCCTCGTACAACTCACGGTCGATCGTCTGCAGCCCGGCCAGAAAGATGACAAACCCCCAGCCGAACCCTTTCCAGCTGTGGACAATCGCGATCGTCGTCAACGCCGTGTTGGGATCGGACAGCCAGTCGTTCACCAGATGCGGCAGTCCCGCCGTGACAAGAAAATGGTTCAACAGCCCCAGCTGCTGGCCGCCCTGCGTGCCGGCATCCAGGATCCACCGCCAGATAAGCCCGACGACGATTTCGGACAAAATCGGCGGGATGAAAAAGACCACCTGATAAAACCGCTTCATGCGGATTTCGCGGTCGCAGGCCACCGCCAGGGCGAAGGCCAGCGCGTTTTGAAACGTGAGCGCAATAAAGGTGATATAGGCCGCGTGCCCCATCGACGACCACCAGATCTTGTCGACGGCCAGTTCACGAAAATTTCTGAATCCAACGAAGGTCTGGATTAAACTGATGCCGTCCCATTCGTGCAGGGACAGATTGAAAATTTTGTAAAATGGGTAAATATAAAAAACCGCGAAGATCGCCACCGCGGGCACGATAAAAAAAAGATTCCCGCACTTGTCTTTAAAATCCGAAAACGCGACTTTTTTCAATGTCAGACTTTCCATAATGTGCACCGCGAAAACCCATCTTCGCGCCCTTAAAACCGTTGCGGCATCAACGCTTTTTTTTCATCCGGCGTTCTTTGACCGCCTGGATCTCACGCGCGGCCTCATCGGGCGTTTTCTCGCCGATCACGATCGCCTGGATCGCTTTATCGAAAACTTCGGTAACCAGCGCATCTTCGTTATACGGCCATACCGTCGGATGTGTCGTGTGGTCCATCCCTTCGGCGAACTGCGTCAGCGCAGGCGTTACCGAAGCCCCGGCGTTGCGGTTGGCCGGGAGGTTATTGGTCGCCTCCGACAGATAAACCTGCTGTTCGCGGGCCGTCAGCCATTGAAGAAACGCGATGGCCTTATCCTTACGAGGGGATCGGGCGTTCACATGAAAAGACGACCCGGCCCCGCCCCAGATGCGCATCGGCCGCGCCCGGTTGACCGGCGGGGGCAGCATGACCCCGTAGGCGAGATCGGGATTCATGTCATGGTAAACATTGACGCACCACGATCCGTTAAAGGCAAAGGCCGCCCGTTCCAGAGCGAAATCCTGCTCGGCGTATTTATTGGCCTTGGTGACGATACCCTCGAATAAAATGCCGGACTTCCCGAGACGCTGAAAAACATTAAAGACCTTGATCCAATCGCCATCGGTGTAGGGAATCTCGCCGCGGTAGGTGGCCATGACCTTATCCTGCCCCATGATATTGAACGCGTAATTCGACGCGAAACATTCGACCATCCAGCGTTCGCCCCACCCGGTGACAAATCCCGTGATCCCGTGGATATTGAGAATTTTTCCCATTTCGAGAAATTCGTCAAAATCGCGGGGCACCTCAAAAATCCCGGCGTGAGCTAAAAGTTTTTTGTTATAGACCATCTGGATATTGGTCACATCGATGGGCACGCCATAGATGCCGGGAGGGACATTGAAGGAATTGCCTTTTTCAAAACGGTTCACGGCCAGCGCCTTAGGGAAAAGACTTTTTCCCCAGCGGCCCTCATCAGCCTTAAAATAATCGGTAAGATCGGCGACAAAGCCGCTGTCGATAAACGCCGCGAAAATCTTTTTCTTATCCAGAATCCCGTAAATATCCGGCAAGGTGCGGGCCTGGGCGGCGGCCACGATTTTCTGGGAGTAAACGTCCGACGGGGCGTAAAGTTCAAACCTGACCTTGATGCCGGTGGCACGTTCGTAACGGGCGGCCAGCACCTCGAAGGCTGGCTCGCGGTCGGTCATCCAGTGCCAGACGACCAGGGTATTGTCCGTTTGCGGGTTCCGCGCGCATCCGGTGATGCCCACAACGGCCATCAGACAAAAGCTGAAAATTTGAAAAAAATGCCGCATCATAAAATCTTTTTGGATGTTCTTAGCCCTATGCCAAAATGATCATGTCGCGCGTGTGACAAAAAAAAGTGGCGTCATGCGAAAAATGCGGTGAGAAAAATGACGGTGGCCGTCGGAGATGTGCCCCCTGCGGGGACCCTGCCCCCCTGCGGGGACCCTGCCCCCTATCCCATCACGACCTTCACGCGATGAACCTTCCCGTCACCGCAGGGAACGATGATCTGGCCGTCGATTTTTTGGCCGTCCAGAATGATTTCCTTAACCCCGCGCTCTTTACCTTTGGGGTTATGAATCTCGATCTCGTAAACATCCCCGCGGAACGGCCGGCGGATATAACATTTTTTCCAATTCTTCGGGATACACGGATCAATGCGCAGCCCTGAGAAATCCCGCCGGGCGCCGAGGATCCATTCGGTGGCCAGAAGAAAACTCCATCCCGCCGATCCCGTGACCCACGTGAAGGCCCCCTCACCGTAACGGTAAGGATTCTCGGGGCCGACCAGGTATTCGGCGAAAGCGTAGGGTTCGGTTTTATAAAGATCCATGTTCTTCTGCGCGCTGGGCATAACCTTGCGGATCGCCTCATAGGCCTTTTGCCCGTAGCCGCTCATCGCCAGCGCCACCGCCATGAAGGTGGCCGCGTGGCAGAACACGGCCGCGTTTTCTTTGGTGCCTTCCGAAAACATGCTGATCCGGCCCAGGCGTTTCACCCAGGAACTGTAAGCCGGATAAAAAAGCGCCAGCCCGTGCGGCCCGTCGAGATATTTATCCACGGCATTCACGACACGCTTCAAACGCTCGCCGCGCGCGTTGCCGGCAAGAATCGCCCATGACTGGGCGTTTAAGAAAATCTTGCCTCCCTTGTCCTTTTTGCTGCCGTAGACCTGGCCCTGATCGTCAAACCCGCGGGCGTACCAACTCCCGTCCCAGCCGACGGTGTTGATCCGCTCGTCCATGGTTTTGGCCATCTGCAAATATTCGTCGCGTTTGGACAGATCGCCGGTGACCTCACAGAGCTCGGCCAAAATCTTAAGCGACCGGACCAGCGCCTGGGCCAGCCAGACACTTTCGCCCTTGAGTTTAATCCCGGCGGCGTCAATCGCGTCGTTCCAGTCCGCGTGCCCGATCCGGGGCAGGCCTTTGGCGCCGACGTCGTTAAAACAAAACCGCAAGTTGGCCTCAAGATGTTCCAAAAGCGTTCCTTCGCCGTCGGTCTGGATGCCGCCCTTGTAATCGGGATTTTTTTCCCAACCGTTGATCCAGTGATCTTTGATGTAAGGGACATACTCGTTTAAGATGCCCTCATCGCCGGTCTCGCGGATGTAGGCGCTGACCGTTGAGGTCAGCCATATCTGATGATCGCGGTTGGGACGGAAGGCGTGCGGGCCTTTGGTCTCGGACCAGCCCGGCGCGGAGGTCCCGTCGCGGCGGATGAGCGAGGCGATTTTCAAAATCTTGGCGCGGGTCATCTTAGGATTGATCGAGACGATCGCCTCGGAATCCTGACAGGAGTCACGGTAGCCGCGGCCGCCGGAACCTTCGTGATAATAGCTCGGGGAGCGCGACCAGAAATTGCAGATATAAATCTGATATTTGACCCAGACATTGAAAAACGTGTCGAAATCTTTATCCGGGGTTTTGACGACAATGTTGTCCGCGACGCGCTGGCGCCAAAGCTTTTTGGTATTCTCCAACTCCTGGCGGGCCCGGCGGATACCGCGGTATTTCTTTAAAAGGGATGTGATCTCCGGCACGCCGCGCGTCTGGCCCAAAACAACACTGAATTCCTTCGTCTGCCCGGGCTTGAGCGTCACGGTGTGTTTGAACGATCCGATCGCGTCCTCGCCGGAACAGAGCGGAAAATTCTTAAAACTCCCTTTTAAAACCGCGTCGGGTCTTTCTTCCGTGTTGTATCTTCCCAAGAATAAGTTTTTCTGCGTGCAGCAGCCTTTGACCTTCAGCGACGAGGCGAAGAAAACCAGACTGTCAAAAGGCTGGATGTTCATCCCCTGCCACCGGGCGGTTTTCTTGGCAAAGACACTTTGATGGGATTCGTCGAACCACACGCGGTTATATAAATTCATGATGTTGCGGTAACGGAGTTCTTCGTGATAATCGCCGATCAGAAACTCGACGTAGGGATAAAGTTCCAGTTTCCGCGTTCGTTTGGATTCATTGGTAAGCTTGATAAGCCAGACCTCGCAGGGCTCATCCGACGGGACGAAATAGGTGGCCTCACTGCGGATGCCGTTATTGACCGCCTCAATGGTGGTGTAGCCGAGCCCATGACGGCACTGGTAAAAGGCGGGCTTCGTCCGCAGGGGCTGATACGTCAGGGACCAGGCCTTGTTATTCTCGCGGACGTAGATATATTTGCCGGGCCGGTCAAAATGAAAATTCTCCGGCGCCCAGCGGGTGAGGCGGTAGGTGCGGCAGTCACGGAAAAAGCTGTAGCCGCCGGCGCACTGGGAAATCACCGAGCAGTAGTTTTCATTGGTTAAATAATTGATCCAGGGGCGGGGCGTTTCGGGGTTGGTGACAACGTATTCCAGGCTGTCTTTCGAAAAATGACCGTAGGACATAAAAAGATTAGAAATTGTAAATTATAAGTAGTAAGAAGAGAATTAAAATTGAGTAAAAAGTTTAACATAGCGGCCCATAACGGTCAAGGCTTTTGTGGGGATGCGCCGCCGCAGGAAGCCCTTCTCTGCTCAGACGATCTTCGCGCGTCCGCCTTTAAAGCCATGGGCCATGGAAGCTTTTCACGCACACGGAATTTTTTGCCGTTGACTTCGGTTTACAGCTCCTTCGCTGGCCGAAAAAATCTTCGGCCGCTCAGTCGCTGTAAATCCTCGTCAACAGTTGGCAAAAAATCCCTGATTGTGTGCGTGAAAAACTTCCATGGCCAACACATCATTTATGGCCGCCCGGCTACCTTGAAATTTTAGAAAAGCCGGACGTGCGAGGCCTCTTTGAGCCGGGAAGGATTCCCCTTGGGCTTTTATATTAAACGCAAGAATAAATCAGATCCCATCGAGAAGGGAAAATTAATCGGGGCTGACATATTTGTAGATGCGGTGGACCTTCATGAAATCGACCTTGTGGAATTCCATGCCGATGTCCCAAAGGTCCGCGG
>Ga0272442_10011176_pt1 | contig 10980 bp, 9 predicted proteins | sample SSMForm2O_FD_200262 | JGI IMG/M metagenome (GOLD analysis project Ga0272442, IMG submission 200262) | Marine sediment archaeal communities from Little Sippewissett salt marsh, Falmouth, MA, United States - SSM-Form-2O | ecosystem: Environmental > Aquatic > Marine > Wetlands > Sediment ... | reverse complement strand
TGCGCAGGGAGGCGTTTTTGTCCACGAGGCACCGCTGCACGAAGGGCAGCGCTCCCCTCGCGCCCCGGCCGATCTTCCCGAGCGCCACGATCTTGGTCATGGAGCTGGTGTTAACGGCCACCAGCTCGCCGATGGCGACCTTGGCCTCGGGCCCGATGTCGCCGAGGGCGTGCACGGCCGCTCTGCGGTAGCCGCTGTCGGCGCTACGCAGGGCCGCCCTCACGTGCGGCAGGGCCTCCGGCCCGGTCTTGCCGAGAGACTCCAAGGCCGCGTACCCGAACTTCTTGTCGCCGCCCGCCATGATCACGGCGAGCGCCGGTATCGCCCGGGCCGCCCCCGGGCCGACCTCGCCGACGTACCGGATGGCGTAAGACCTGACCTTCTCGTCGGGATCGTCGAAGAGCGCGATCATCGACGGCACCGCCGCCGGACCGATGTTGCGGAGAACGCTGAGCGCGTTCAGTCGCGTGTTGAGGTCGTGCTCGTCCGACCTCGCGATCTCCACCATGGCCGAAATGGCCCCGGCCGCCCTGGGGCCGAGCCTCCTCAGGATCATGAACGCGCTGCTGCGGGCGAGCGAGTCTTTGTCACGGGCGAGGCCGGCGAGGCCGGGAACGGCCCGCTCGCCCAGGAACTCGAGGTTATCAAGCGCCCTGTTCCGGTCAGAGCTCCGCTTGGACCTCACGTCCTCGGCGAGGCCCGCGATCTCCGCGTCGGTGACGGGGACGTCTGCCTTTTCGCCACAGAGGGCCGCCGGAGTCCAGGCCAGGGACGCGAGGGCCGCCCAGGCAACGAGCGATGCTGTGGCGACGGCGTTCAGTGCCGGGGACATCCTCGGCGCCCTCCCGGAGGGGCTAGAAGGCCAGCCCGCCGTCGATGCCTATGACCTGCCCGGTGATGTAGGCGGCGGCGTCGGTTGCCAGGAAGCCGACGAGCGAGGCCACCTCCTCGGGCGATCCGAAGCGCCTGAGCGGCACACGCTCGCGCGTCCACTCGAGCGCCTCCTCCTTGATGGCCGAGATGAGATCCGTCTCGATGACCCCGGGGGCGACGGCGTTCGCGGTCACGCCGCTGGAGGCGAGCTCGCGCGCGAGCGACCTCGTCAGGCCCTCGAGGCCCGCCTTCGCCGCGACGTAGTGCGCGCGGCCCACGTCGCCGAGCCCGGCCGCCGCCGAGGAGACGTTGATGATCCTTCCCCACTTCGCCTTGGCCATCGGTCGGACGACCGCCTTCGAGCAGATCCACGCGGCCTTGAGGTTCACGGCGAGAACCTCGTCCCAGTCCGACTCTTTCATGAATGCGACGTAAGACTCGCGGAGCAGTCCCGCGTTGTTGACGAGCACGCCCGGGGGGCCCAGCTCCTTGCCGACCGCGGCCACCATCTCCTTGACGGCGGCCATGTCGGTGACGTCGGCCTGGAAGAGCTTCGCGTTGCCGCCGGACTCGCGGATCCCGGCCGCGACGGCCTCTCCGGCCTCGGCGCTCGCGCGGCAGTTGACGGCGACGGCGGCGCCGAGCCGCGCGAGCTCGACGGCGACGGCCCTGCCGATCCCTCGGCTCGAGCCCGTCACCAGCGCGGTGCGGCCCTCCAGCGGCTTCGTGTTATCGCTCAATCTTCACCTCCGGCGGCAATCTAAGGCCGCGCTGCCGCGGTGTCAAGCGAGGCCGGGCGTGCCGCCACGGGCATCTCTTCGATGGCGGCGACGAGGTCGCGGAGGAGTGCGCTCGCGGGGGCAGCAATGCCGTGCGCCTCGGCCAGGCGGACGAGCTCGCCCGAGAGGTACTCGTTCTCGGTACGCGCCCGGCGCGTGATATCCTGCAGCATCGACGAGCGGTTGTTGGACTGCTCCAGAGCCCGGTCGGTCGTCTCGGCGAAATCGCCGGCGAGCGTGACCCCCTCGGCGCGCGCGACCGCCGCGCATTCCTCGGCGACGCGGCGGCGGAGGAGGTCGAGCTCCGGGGTCACGAGCCTAGAGTTCCGCACGCCGAGCACCGCCGTCAGCGGGTTCCAGATGCAGTTCACCGCGAACTTCCGCCAGACGAGCTCGTCGAAGTCGCCCGCCACCTCGCACTCTATCCCCGCCGAAGCGAAGCTGTCGGCGAGGCGCCCTGAGTGCTCGCTTGGCCCCAGCTTCACGCCGCCCCCCCAGTACGAGACGTGGCCCGGTCCTTCTAGGGTCGCCCCGAACATCGCCACGCCGCGGACGACCGGCCTGCCGGGCCCCAGCCGCTCGCGGAGCCTTCTCTCGGGGTGGAGCCCGTTCATGACGGGCAGGACGAGGCAGCCCTCCGCAGGCAGCGCGGCGGCGAGCGCGTCGGCCGCGGCGTCGAGGTCGAAGAGCTTGACCGTGACGAGCGCCAGCGTGCCGGGGGTCACCTCAGGCAGGCTCTCGGCGGCGTCGACATCGGCCACGAAGTCGTCGAAGCCCGAGACGCGCAGTCCTCTCTCGCGGATGGCGCGTACGTGGCGGGGGCGCCCGACGAGCGTCACGGGCAGCCGACGGCTGAGCTTCGCGCCGATGGCGCTGCCGAGCGCGCCGGCGCCGAATACCACGACTCTCTCTGCGGTGAACGCTGCCATAGCCGATAGACGCCTCAGGACTCGATTATCACCGTGGCCACCGCGTGCATGAGGCCGTGGCTCACCGAGACCCAGAGCTTGGTCCCGCCGAGCTTCTTCATCCACTCGGCCGCGCCGCCGCCCATCCTCAGCACCGGGCGCCCGGAGGGCTGGTTGACCAGCTCCACCGACTTCCAGCTGACGCCCGAGCCGAGCCCCGTCCCGAGCGCCTTGAAGGCCGCCTCCTTCGCGGCGAAGCGCGCCGCGAAGTGCTGCATGGGGCGCGCGCGGGCGTTGCAGGTGGCGATCTCCCAGTCGGTGAAGATGCGCCTGGTGAAGAGGTCGCCCTTCTCCTCCATCAGCTTCTTGATGCGGTCGATCTCGACGATATCGACGCCCACGCCGACGATCATGACTCCCCCCCTGCCCCCCCCGCCCCCGCGTCCTTTGCCAGATGCGCCTCGACATCGTCGACGGTGATGGCCCGGTCGACGCCGAGGGCCGCCTTCACGTCGCCGAGCTCAACGCCGCGCTCCTTCGCGAGCCTGCGGGCGGCGGGCGTGGCCCTCACGCGCGAGGACCGGGCCCCCGGCACGCTCGAGACGTCGGAGGCAGCTCCGCCGGCCAGGGCCGCCCCGGCGGCGGTCTCCTCCCGGGCCTTCGCGAGGATGCTCTCGTTCTCGGCATCGACGTCCGGCACCTCGTCGGCCCCCGAGCCCACGACGGCGAGGATGTAGCCGACAGGCACGGTCGAGTTCCTCGCCGCGGTGATCCGCAGTACGGTGCCCGAGGTGAGGGGCCATATCTCGAACTCGGCCTTCTCGTTGACCATCTCGAGGATGGGCTGCTCGGCCTCGACGTGATCGCCCTCGGCCACGAGCCAGCCGACGACGGTCGACTCGGTGACGTTCTCGGCGGCCTTGGGCAGTCGGACGAGCTCCATCTATGCGGCCCTCCTGTGGGCGGAGTATACCCCTCTACGGGGGCGATTACAAGCCCCTCGGGCCTTCTGCGGAAACCGTCCGAACTTCCGGGCGCCAGCGGTGTAAGTGGTATAGACTGGACGCGGACCTTTAAGACCACTCCCGAGGAGCATGACATGGCTTCTGATCGCCCCCTCGCGATGCTCGTTCTGGCGGGGCTCCTTGCTTCGGCCCCCTGCGCGGCCGCATTCGGCGCCTACAAGCAGGCGCAGCCGAAGCCCGTCCCTGCCGGCGCCATCGAGGTCACCGAGCCCGGGATGCTCTCGAAGGCCGGCGCCACGTACGTGCTGACGAAGGACATCTCCTCCGACAGGACCGCGCTGTTTCTCGCCTCCGGCGTCACGCTGGATCTCAACGGCCACACCGTCACGTACGCCGACGCGAAGTACGAGCACGTTCCCAACTACGGTTTCGAGGAAGGGCTGAAGGGCTGGGACGTCTCGAAGGCGCCCGGCGCGAAGGTCATCCCCTCGTCGGTGCACCCGATGGTGGGCGAGAAGATCCTGCAGCTCAAGGCCGGCGACGAGATCGTCTCGCAGTACATCAACCTCCCGGTTGCCGAGCGCTCCTACGACGCCATGTGCGCGGTGGCGACGAACAAGATGCGCATCACCATCAACGTCGATGACGAGAACGGCAAGCCCATCTCCTGCAATTTCACGGGCGGCAGGGAGAGGCGCGTGACCCCGCCCGAGGTGAAACGCCATCCGGAGCTCGGCGGCGGCGTCATCTTCGCGCACATGCACCACATGAGCGCCGGCAAGTACCGCATCCGCATCAAGGCCGAGACGGACTGCCAGATCGACGAGTGCGACATCCGCCCCTCCCTCGACGCCGGCGTCGCCGTCGTGGGCGCAATCCAGCCGTGGGCCACCTACAACGACCACCTGAAGTGGTACCCCTGCGCCTTCTTCGACTACAACAAGAAGGGGGCCAAGGGGGGCACGCCGGCCGCCGGCATACCTGTCGTCAAAGGCGCGGGCACCGTCACGATCAGGAACGGCGTCATCAGGAACGGGACCGTCGGTATGAGGACCCTCGGCGTCCAGTCGAACGCGAAGGGCGTGACGGTGGTCCTCGAGAACGTCAAGATCCTGAACGCCGGCATCAACTGCAACTCCGCCAGGATCGCCAAGGCGACGCTCAGGAACTGCCGCTTCGAGGTCGACACCCCCTTCATCATCAACCGCCACAACACCTCGGAGATGAACGTGCAGGTCGGCAGCGCCACCGAAGTGGTCGGGTGCGAGTTCATCGGCGGCCAGGGGAGCTTCTCCGGCACCTGCCCGGAGATCCACGACAACCTCTTCGTGAACGGCCAGACCGTCACCAACCACTACTCCATCAGCCCCGGCAGCGGCACCAGGATATACCGGAACCGCTTCGAGCCGAAGATAGGCTCCGGGATCTACATCGGCCGCGGCCACGACGTCGAGGTCTTCGACAACGTCTTCAAGATCGAGTGCGCTCCGCCCAACTGCGAGTATCGCTACTCGGGCTACAGCACGAACGCCATACGGCTGAGCGACTACAACGCCAGCTCCACCGGGCCCGTCGAGAAGCGCTGCGCCAACAACCGCGTCTACAGGAACAAGATATACATCACCGGGAAGAGCTACCCCCATTACAAGGGCTACAGGCCGAGGGCCTACGCCTTCTTCATCAGCGTCGGCGGCGGCACCAACTACATCTACGACAACGAGATATACGTCCAGAAGGTCGACGGCGGCAACGGGCTGGGGCTCGCCTTCATGATCGGGGGCAGCTCCAACGGCGGCGAGATCTACAACAACAAGATAACCAGCAACTGCGCCGCGGCGTGGATCGGCACCGACTACGGCTACGGCAGGAACATGACCTTCCGCGGCAACACCTTCGTGAAGGCCCCGGGTACTCCGGGGGGCGTGAAGCCCTTCATCTTGGGCCACGGCGGCAACGCGGCGCAGGACATCCGCTTCTACTCCAACACCTACCAGGGCTGGAGCGACATCTTCCAGTACCACAGCAACTCCATCTCCTATTCCGTGGGCTGGACGCTCACCGTCAAGGTGCGTCAGAAGGCGGGCGGAGCCGCGGCCGGCGCCGAGGTCGTGATCTCGGAGCAAGGCGGCAGGGAGGTCTTCAGAAAGCGCGCCGACGAGAAGGGCGTCGTGGTGGCGCGGCTCGCCGAGTACAAGGTGACGGGCCGCGGCAACAGGACGGACTGCTCCGCCTACACGGTGAAGGCCGGCGCGGCCGAGAAGTCCGTCAAGCTCACGAGGGATCTCGAGGTTACCATAACGCGGTGATGCGGGTGTGCGTCGGGGACGAGCGCCGGCCGTGGCCGCCTCCGCGCCGACAGGGACAACCTGGGAGGGCAGAAGATGGGCGTTGAAAGAGCGCTGACAGCTTTGATGCTCGGGGCCCTCGCGACCGCGGCTCCGACGGCCGCCGCGTTGGGCGCCTATAGCGCCACGCAGCCGAAGCCCGTCCCCGCCGGCGCCATCGAGGTCACCGAGCCCGGAATGCTCTCGAAGGCCGGCGCCACGTACGTGCTGACGAAGGACATCTCCTCCGACAGGACCGCGCTGTTTCTCGCCTCCGGCGTCACGCTTGACCTGAATGGCCACACCGTCACGTACGCCTCGGGCGATTACGCTCACGTCGCCAACTACGGTTTCGAGGAGGGGCTGAAGGGCTGGGACGTCTCCAAGGCGCCGGGAGCGCAGGTGCTCGACACCGACAAGGTGAAGCCCTTCATCGGCAGGAAGATACTGAAGCTGCCGGCGGGGCAGGAGATCGTTTCGCAGTACGTCAGCCTGCCCGTGGCGGGCCGGTCTTATTACGCCATCTGCGGCGTGCTGACGCACAGGATGAAGGTCCGCGTCGCGGTAGACGACGAGCAGGGCCGCCCCGTCGAGAGGAAGTTCACGCTGCTCCGGAAGCCGCGTGCGGAGTGCCCCGTCACCGCCACGACCAAGCTCGGCGGCGGCTTCGTCGTTGCGCACCTGCACGGGCTGCCGGCCGGAAAGTACCGCATCCGCGTGAGGGCCGAGGGTCGCGACGCCCTCATCGACGAGGTCGACATCCGGCCGGCCCTCGACTGCGGCGTCGGCATCGTCGACTCGACGCGCGTCTACGCCTACCACAAGGCGCTCTACGACGGCGAGGTGCCGGCCTTCGCCGACTACACCCGGAAGGGTTCGTACAACAGGCCCGCCCAGTCCATTCCGACGGCGAAGAGCGGCACCGTCACGATAAGGAACGGCGTCATCAAGAGCGGCGTCACCGGCGTGCAGTCGTGGGGCGTCCAGTCGACGGCCAAGGGCGTGACGCTCAAGCTCGAGAACGTGAAGATAGTCGCCTCTGGGATCACCACCAACGCCGTCTCGCATCCGGGGGCGGCCGTCATCAAGGACTGCCGCTTCGAGATCGACACGCCCTTCATCATCAACCGCCACATGTTCGCCGCGAGCCCCGTGAGCATCGGCGGCAAGTCGGAGGTCTCGGGCTGCGAGTTCATCGGCGGCCAGGGGTGCCTCAATGCCAACGGCGACGGCTCGGTGATCCACGACAACCTCTTCGTGAACCGCCAGACGGTGACGAACCACTACTCCGTCATGCTCGGCGGCAGGGCCCGGGGCGTCAAGATATACAGAAACCGCTTCGAGCCCGAGATAGGCTCGGGCATCACGATGTTCGGCGTCAAGGACTGCGAGGTGTACGAGAACACTTTCAAGATCACCGCCGCCAACGGCAACTGCGAGTACACCAACGAGGACTACTCCACCAACGCCATCCGCATCACCGACTACAACGCCCCGAAGGGCGCCGAGAAGGGCGCCTTCGGCAACCGGATCCACCACAACAAGTTTCAAATAACGGGCAGGCACTACACGAATTACAGGAACTACAAGCCCGTCGCCACGGCCATATTCTGCTCGGTGGGCGCGGGGAAGAACTACGTCCACGACAACGAGATCACCGTCAAACACGAGAACCCCGGCACTCCGGCGGTGGCATGCGCGTTCTACATCGGCGGTTCGCGGATCGGCGGCGAGTACTACAACAACAGGATCACGACGAACGTGCCGGCCTTCTGGATCGGCACCTTCTACGGCGACGCGTCGGGGGTCGTCGCGAAGAACAACACGATCACCAGGGCCGACGGCGCGCCGGCCGGCTTCAAGCCCTTCCGCCTCGGCTATGGCCGGATCAAGGCGACGGGCATCAAGTTCATCGGGAACAGGTTCGTGAATTGCGAGTTCGGCGTGCAGTCGTCGAACCAGAGCAACCGGTACACCAGGGAGTAGTGCCACCCTCGCTACGCTCCGAACTCGTTCACCAGCGCCACGTTCTCTGCGACGATGTCGCCCGTCTTGCCGTCGGGCGGGAACATGCCGACGTTGACGCCGTCCGTCGGCTTGATCGCGGCGAAGACCTCTTCGAAGGCCTCGCGAGCGTCGACGCGGCCGGCCCCGAGTATCTTGTAGGCGAAGCACGGCCGCGGCACCTGCGCGATGACGTCGAGGGCTATCCTGCGGTCCTCGTGGCGGAACTTCTCGTCCTGGTCGGCTCCGAGCTTGCCCTTGTAGCCCGGGATGTTGTAGAGGCACGACATGTAGAAGTCGGGCTCCCAGCCGCGCTTCTCGATCTCGAGAATGTTGGGCGGGATGTGCGAAGCGCAGCCGGCGACTAGGCCGACCTCCCTGATATAATCGAGATGCCTGCGCACCTCGTCGTGCTCGCCCTTCTCGAAGAGCGTGTCGATGTTGCCGCCGTGGAGGTAGACAGCCGAGGCGCCGAAGCTCTTGGCCTTGCTGATGTTGCGGATCTGGTCCTCCTCGGGCGCGGTCTGCGCGAACCACTGGATGGTTCCGCCCTCGTTCCAGTACTCGCGGAGCAGGCGAACGGTGTGGTTGTCGCAGCGGAAGAAGCACGTGTTGACGCCGGCGGCCTCGCAGTCGCGCAGCAGCTTCTTGATATTCTCGGTCGTGAAGTAATCGAGCATGGCCTTTGTGCGGTCGGCCCCCGCGTGCGAGAAACCGCTCACCGGGTTGCCGCCGACGACCATACGGCTCACCTTCAGTCCTTTGATGTCGAGCATTGGCAGGCTCATCGCAGTCTCCTCGGAAGCCGGTACGGCGCACCTGCGCCGGTCTCAACCTCAATGATACCCCCTTCTGCGAAGGCAGTCAATCTCACGCGGCCGGGCATGGAGCCCCGGATGCGCTCGGCCCGTATGCCACTGCCGGAAAAACCCGGCGCCCCCGCGCGCGAGGCGCCTGTTATGTGGTATGCTTCTGGTGGAAGAGGTCGTGACCGGCGGAAGGGCCCCGGGCCTGAGTGGAGGGCTTGGCCATGGGGCAGGCTGTCGTCCTTTTCTATGAATCGGCCGTCGAAGAGAAGTGGCAGATAGTCAGGCTGATCCGCGCTCATTTCCTGGCGACCGGCGACGAGATGGGCCGGCCGCGCTTCCCTCCCGACGAGTACGTATTCCCCTGCGCCCACACCCCCGAGGATCTCGGTGACATCCTCCGCGGGCTCGCGGAGCGCGGCGAGTCTCCGGAGATCCTCGTCGTCAACCTCTACGAGCTGAGCCCGGCCTGCGTGCCCCTGATGGAGCGCTGCCTCGGGGACGCCCACGTGCTCCTTCTGTGGCGCGGCAGGGACGGCGACCTCGAGGGCGTCGAGGACGCGTCGCGCGAGCTCAGGGGCCTCGTCATGGAGAAGACCGGCGGCGCGGGGCTGAACCTCCAGTACGGGCCCGCCGATCGCGAGGAGAAGGCGCACGCGGCCGCTCGCGCCGTCGCGTCGGAGCTGCGGGCGATATCGGCGGAGCTCGCCGGCCGGTAGCCGGCGCCCCGTCACCGCGGTCGCGCTCTGCAGCATGGCGTCTCCTCACAGCCCGAGCAGTCGGGCGGCGTTGCCGTAGAGGAAGCTCTTCACGTTCTCCTCGTCATCGATCATGCGACACGCGAGCTCGTGCAGGTCGTCGTACGGATCGCCCTCGAAGCCGTCGAACCACCCCGGGCCGTCGGTGCCCGCCAGCAGCTTGCCGAACCCGCCGAGCTTGCCCGTCATGTCGAACGTCTCGCGGAAGAAGCCGATCCACGTCGGCTCGACGTAGACGTTCTTCCGCATCGCCAGGTACGCCGACTCCTCGTGCGTGGAGGCGTGGTAGATGATGAACGTCACCTCCGGGTGTTCCTCCAGGGCCGGCAGGAACGACATCGCCGACTTTCCCGGCACCGGGCACGTGTGAGAGGCGATCATGAGGCCGCGCTCCTCCGCGAACTCGAAGACGGGGCCGACGGTTTCCAGCGTCACCTCGTAGCGGCCGACGGGCGGGTGGAGCTTGATGCCGACGATCGCCTCCGAGGCGGAGAGCATGCGCTCGAGGCCCTCGCGCCACTTCGCGTCGGTGGGGTGGGCTGAGGCCAGAAGCGGCAGCTTCTTAGGCCCGAGCTCGGCCGCCAGACCGAAGAGCACCCGGTTCGCCTCGACCGGGTCGTCTATGCCGCGCCCGAGGGACGTGCAGCAGAGGATGCCTTCGAGCGCCCCCGGCTCGATCAGCCCGCGGATCACGTCCGCGTTGGAGCTGCCGTCCTCGCGGGCCCAGTAGTGGAAGTGGAAGTCGAAGATCGGCGGCCTGCCGGCGTCTTTCTCGGCGTTCATGAGTGATACCTCCCGCAGCCAAGGTTACCAGCGTGCTCCGGCGTGCGCAAGACGCGAACCCGACGCGCGGCCGCCGGCCTTGGCGGAGAGCTGCCGGCGCCCACCTCCGCTCTGATCTCCTGCCTCTCTACTCTCAAGGCCCCATCGCTGCCGTCCTTCCGTCCTGGCCCCTGCGGGGCGCAGTGGGCAGCGAGCGCAGGCCGACGCCGTCGCGATGCCACTTGACGATACCACGGCCGCTCTCGCACATGACAGACCCCTCTCCGGCGCCCGGGGGCGCGAAGACCGAAAAAAAGGAGGTGCCGGGGATCTTCTACGCGAGTCCCGCAACCGGCACGTTGGGCTAGTAAACCGCGGACTTCCTGGCCTCAGGCCGCCATGGCATTCGGTACCGGCGCTCAGGCCCCCGCAGCGTTTCGCCGAGCACCCGGGTGTCCCGCGACGCACGACGCGCGCGGGTGCCGGGCCCCACCCCTTCACCGTTCCTTGGTCGGTGGGGGGTCACTTGAACCATACCATGCAAACGGGGGCGTGTCAAATTGTGGAGGCGACTTTTTCGCGGAAATATTTAGACCGCCGCGAATCGGCGAATGGAGGCAATCCACGACGAGAATATTTTCGAGAATCTTAGAGCTTCTGCTTGACACGCCGTTTGACGCCGCCGAGTTGTCCCGTGAACATGGAGATGAATACCATATATGGTGTGTGGAAATGCAGGGGTACTAGGGGGCGGCGCGGCCGACGCCATCCCCCTCGAACTGTTGTGCCTTCCGCTTCGGC
>Ga0272442_10011174_pt1 | contig 10981 bp, 14 predicted proteins | sample SSMForm2O_FD_200262 | JGI IMG/M metagenome (GOLD analysis project Ga0272442, IMG submission 200262) | Marine sediment archaeal communities from Little Sippewissett salt marsh, Falmouth, MA, United States - SSM-Form-2O | ecosystem: Environmental > Aquatic > Marine > Wetlands > Sediment ... | reverse complement strand
GATGACGCCTTCTCCGCCACCACCTATGTCCAAGATGGTCCCTTTCAGGTCTGTGTCGCTCAGATCGACCTCAATGCCCTCGACAAAATGTGCCAGCTCCTTGACCTTCTTATTGAAGAATTCCTCAAAATCAGCCCCGCTTGTTCTCCATTCTCCATTATTCTTGCGGCCCCTCAACTCTCCAGATTCGAAGAATCTGATCACCTCGTCCTTTCCATACCTATGGTGTGTTTTCTCGATAACTTCATCGATCCCAAGGAATGAATCGCCATTATCAGTTCCCATAATTACCGCCAATTATATTATTTTAAAGATATTTAGGATTTGCCCATCAATGCCTCGATAAGAATGGCACATTTCAAAAGGATACTGCACATGTGTGCAGTATTCAAAGGCCATCCCTTATGCTTCTAAGATTCAATATGGCCAAGCCAACATATATCACAGAAAGGACCAGAAACAATCCCATCCCAGCAACGTCCATAGTCTGATCAAAAACTACAGGTTTCAAGGCTTCGGTCATTGATAGGGGGAACAATAGAGTGAACCCAACTATGAAAAGAGAAGGTGTCAATGCTATGCCAAGCGAATCTTTCCTTATGTACTTGTAGGCCATGATTACGAATGCTGGCATAATAAAGCAAATATCCAATATGTATATTGAATACATAAACTCTAATTTATCAGCATTTTGTATCAGTGGGAATAACTGTGATATCCATAATGGATAAAATATGGCCGGAGTGATAATCAAAAAGGATATCGAAGCCAACCTGATCGATCTCGAGATATTCGGCTTGAATTCCCCTTTTATATCAAGATTGAACAAGCTGTAAAATATGGAATAAAAAGATAATCCAAACAAAGCCATATACAAAAAATATAGCTTGGTGTAAAGTTGCTCTATCACATATATCCCATATGCATAGAAAATATATCCGATCAGACCCAGTGCCATTATATGCAGAGCGGTATTTTCCCTCCTGGCCTTGACTGCCAAAGTAAACAAAACGATGGAAGCAATCATGATCATTGTATCTTGTGCAAGTATGCCGGGCATTATATCTGAAGAGACCACATGATCGTAGATTCCCCGGTTTATGATCCCAAGAACGGATGCTAAAAAAGACATTATTGAAAGAGTTGCCCATATCCTTCTGTTTTTCTCAAAGTTTTCTATCAAAATAACACCGTTGTATATTTCAATGCAAAAACGAATGCAGAAATTCCATTTAAAACCTTTTCCATAATGGCTGGATGCATATCTTATTTTTATTTTGACGGCATTGTTTATATACTATCCAGGATTCCTTAATCCATGGAGTACTTCCCCTATGAGATACCAAGGAACAATCAGGAGGATTTCATAGAACTCGTCAGGGACGAGACCGCCAAGGGAAACAATCTTGTCATCGAGGCTTCCACAGGTTTTGGAAAGACCGCCTGCGTGCTTGCGTCAGTCCTTCCAATTGCCAAGGAAAAGGGCAAGAAGATAGTATACCTATGCCGCACCCACAAGCAGATGGACCGGGTCATAGAGGAGCTCAAGCTCATATCCCAAAAGCACAAGGTCTCTGCAATAGCCCTGAGGGGAAGGCGCGAGATGTGCCTCTCGCCACTGGTCCTCAATCACACGACCGACTCCAGCACTTCCATGTATGTCTGCAGGCTCCTAAAAAAGATGAAGAGATGCAATCACTTCAACAACACGAGGCAAAAGGAGGATAGGGCGCTCGAGATGGAGACGATATTCTCAAATAGGCCCACGTTCAGCCAGGAGATCAAGGAAGCTTGTGAGCGGGAGGCAATGTGCCCATATGAGATCGCAAAGGCCGTCATGAGGAACACACAGGTCGTAGCATGCTCATACATGTACCTCTTCGAGCCCGGCATAAGGGAGGGTTTTCTTGAAGGCATAGGAGTGGGGCTTGACGACATGATAGTGATAATGGACGAGGCGCACAATCTTCCAGAGCTGGCCATCGACCTAGGTTCCAGCCAGCTTTCCCTGTCATCTTTGAAAAGCGGCATAAAGGAGGCAAGGGATCACAACGAGGGCACGATAGCCCAGTTCCTGGAGATGACATACCAGGCCATGACCGCCCTCGACAGCAAGTATGGGCTTTCCCCGGATGAGGAGTCAAGGATCGTTCCTGCAGAGCTGCTGTCCTACTTTTTGGGTGGGCGCATGCCCTTCCTCCCAGAGAAGAGCCTGCACTCGATAGAGGAGTTCGTGACTTACATTGTCAAACAAGGGGAAGAGATACAAAAAGAGAAGCTCAAGAGGGGAAAACCTCCCCGCTCCTATGTCCACAGCTGTGGCTCCTTCATTCATAACTGGATAACCCTGAGGGCAAGGAACGATTTTTGCTACCTTATTAAAGATTACATAACAAAGATGGGCACAAAGAGCGTTAAGCTTGAGATAGTCGACCTGGACCCAAGGAACATAACCACCCAGGTGACCGACAACTGCCACGCTGCCATTGCCATGTCCGGCACCCTCTCCCCTTTGGTGGCATATGCCGACACGATTGGGCTTAAGAACTTCAAGGCAAAGTCATACCCATCACCCTTCCATAGATCGAACATAATGGTCCTGGCCGCAAGGGGTGTCACAACGAAAGGCAGTCAGAGGGGGCTTGAGATGTACAGGAAGATAGCATCCAAGACTGCTGAGGTCGTTAACAGCACGCCAAAGAACGTGGGGATATTCGCGCCCTCATATGAAGTGCTTGAGGGGTTGATGTCCGCCGGGTTCAAGTATATCATAGAAAAGCCACTGTTCGTGGAGTCACGAAGCTTCACTTCATCGGACAACGATAAGCTGATACGCGAGTTCAAAGCACATGAGAAGCATGGCGGAGGGGTCCTGCTTGGCGTACTTGGTGGCAGGAATGCCGAGGGGCAGGACTATCCCGGGGACGAGATGAACTGCGTAGTCCTTCTGGGGATACCTTATGCGAGGCCAACTTCAAGGGTGAAGGCCAAGATCGACTACTACAAGAACGTGTTCCCCAACAAGGGAAAGTACTATGGGTATTTCCTACCTGCCCACAGGAAGTTCAATCAGGGAGCAGGCCGTGCCCACAGAAGGCTCCAGGACAGGGCCGCCATGGTGTTTTTGGATTACAGGGTGCTTCAGCCCTTCGTGAGGAACGATCTCTCGGAGTGGATAAGGCGGGACATGCAGGCCGTGGACGACAAGGCAGGGCTGATCGAGGAGAAATTGAAATCCTTTTTTGAATTAGAGACTTGAGAACAGTGCCAATCTCACTAGATTTATAAGATTCCAGATATAATAATCACCTGTGAAGAGATACTGCAGAAATACCGGGTTCAAAGAGATAGGCGTCAAGGGGCAGGAAAGGCTCCTGGATAGCCACGCTGTAATAATAGGTGCAGGTGCCCTAGGGGGGGCAATATCCACCAATCTCGCCAGGGCGGGTGTCGGCAGGATAACGATATGCGATGATGATGATGTTGATATCCATAACCTGCAAAGGCAGGTCCTATACTCTGAGGAAGATGTTGGCAGACACAAGCTTGAGGTGGCCGTGGAGAGGCTGAGGAAGATGAACTCCGAGGTAAGCATCAACGGCATCAAGGAGTACCTGAACAAGAAAAATGCGGAAAGGATCATGGGCGGCGCAGACATTGTCGTTGACGGCACCGACAGGATGGAGCCACGGTACATCATAAACAGTTATTGTGTTGAGAACGATATTCCATACGTTTATGGGGGGGTCCTGGCAAGCTACGGCATGACCTTCAACATAGTGCCAAGGAAGACACCTTGCCTGGAGTGCATATTCCCAAATACAAATGAGCTTGAGAAGCTCCCTACATGCGCTGAACTGGGGATAGTGAACACCGTGCCGATGATAATAGGCTCGATACAGTCCACTGAGGCGATGAAGATACTGATAGGCGCCGAATATTCAAAGGACCTGATAATATATGACGTCTGGGTGCATAGTTTCGACAAGGTCGCGATAAAGAGAAAAAAAAGCTGCAAGGTCTGTGGTTAGGACTTCTCATCTTTTACCCAAACGACCTTCTTTCCGACAAATACCTTCTTCCCCTTGTTCTCCTTGTTCTTCTTGGATTCCTTCCTCTTCTGGGCCATTGACTTGTCCTCGCCCTTTCTCCACTTCTTTGATTTGGCCATTTCACTCTTCAGCTCCCTTCATATTGTATTCGGACCTCAGGAGCCCCATTATTATTGTGTCATGGTACTCCCCGTCCTTGAAGACATCCTCCCTGAGAAGGGCCTCCCGATTGAAACCACACTTCTCATAGGACCTTATCGCCCTCTTGTTGAATCCATAGACCTTTAGGAATACCCTGTTGATGTTCAGCGTGTTAAATGCGTACGCTAACGCCGCTCGCATCGCGTCTGTTCCAAGGCCCTTTGACCAGAAATCCTTCTCGCCTATGATTATCCCAACCTCGACAACGGAATTCACCCAGTCTATCCCGTGAAAACCAAAGTTACCTATATGGCGATTGGTCTCCCTGTCCACGATGCCGAGTACAACTTCAGTTTCACTGGGTAGCTGCTTGCTCTTGTACCAAGACAGTTCCTGATCGTAGGACAATGGAAATGTGAAAACAAGGTGTCTCTTCACTTCTGGATCGTTGATCCATCTCTGCATCCTCTCAACATCATCCCTTTCCAACGCACGAAGGAATGTCCTCTTGCCTTCAATCATCTGACGCACCTTCCCCTTTGCCCAGATGGTCGCGTCTGAGAATGCTCATCAGGACGACATCGCGCCTCTTGCCGTTGCAGTACCGGCCCTCCCTAAGTAGGCCTTCCTCGATGAAGCCAGAGTTCTTGTAGCACATGATCGCCATTTTGTTTATCGAGCTAGAGCTCAGGTACAGCCTGTTGAGGCCCAATGACAAAAATGCATAATCAATGACGGCCTTGGTGGCGTCCTCGCCATGCCCGCCGGACCAGTGCTCTTTGCTTCCGATTATTATGCCATACTCCGCGCTCCTGTTGATCCAGTCGATATTGAACAAGAATGCGGTGCCAATCGGTATTTCCTCGCCCTTGGGGCATATCATGAGCCTAACGGCCTTTTTTGATGAAGGGTCGCAGGACGCCATCTCGATTATGGAACTCCTGCAAACAGGAAGGGCAATCCCTGTAATGTCCATGACATCAGGATCACTATACCATAAATACAAAATCTCAGAATCGGCAATTTCCATAGGCCTAAGATCTACCAGGCTCCCTCTCATTTCATCACCAAAGCTGCTCTATCATGGCCCTGGTCATGCCAAGGTCATTTGCCAACCTTGCGAATGAGAATGCATCGCAAAACTCCAATACGGCCAAGGCGCTCTTCGCATCATTCACTGAATTGTTCCCTATGAGAAATATCCGGTCCGGCACGTTCAGGAAAACCTCAGGATCAAAAGATTCGACCCCTTCCTTCATGGCATCGACATGCAGGGCGTCGCAATGGTCGCCTAGCCTCAATGCAATCTCCCTCTCTGATATCACGTTGCCCCTGAATTTGAGGATAACGTCCATATCGTGCTCGTCCTTAATGGCCTTCAGGATGCCTTCCAGCCTGTCCAGGTCGCTCAGAAGCGACTGTCCTGCGCCTATCTCGGTGATCTCGGGCTGCCTGCAGTGTGCATCTATCTCCATCACTGCGCCCGAGTCGTTGATGGCCTCTGCGGCGTCAAGGTATCCCTCAAGTGTGGCCGAGCGGACATTCACAGCAACTATCGCCCCGGACTCCCTGGCAAGTTCCACCTCGTTTGTAATGAAACCCTTGTGGTCCTCCACCAAAAACTCCGATCTGCCCCGCTCCACCATCTTGCGGCTTTGGCTCTTGGATTGCTCATCCACGCAGATGCCGCCTATGGTCACCATCCCCAGGCCTTGCTCTCCAAGCAGTTTGCAAAAGCTTCCATCATTCCTTCCAGCGTAGGCAGATAGGACCGCGGGGCGTTTAAGATTCAATTTATCACCAAAAAGTCTAGGATGTTCCTTCCTAGAGATATACTCTTATTTAAATCTTTCATTGCAATATCGGTTATGAAAACATCAATTCCCGTATCCTTGAGCTCTTTGGCAAGTCCTTCATCCGACCTATCGATGACAATCGAATCCAGAAGCCCGTCATATGCCTTGGCAACGCCCAAGGGGGAGACCTCGTATCCTAGGTCGTCCATCAGCCTGGCCGCAGGCCCGCTGAAGACCCCTCCCCTATTGATGGGGCTGATGGCCATGGTGTAATTATCCTTACATGCCCTCCTGATGCCCTTGACCGAGAGGATGGGCAATATGGACGTTATCGGGTTAGAAGGACCAATTATTATCGCATCTGATTCACTAAGCTTTCCTTTGGCCTTTTGGGGCACTGCAGCGCCATCGCTCCCCTTGAACTCGATGCTGCTAAGCTTGTGGTCGCCCCTGTCCCTTACCCAATAGTCGTGGAAGGCCATCTGCCCGATGTCTGTGAACAAGGTGGTCCTGACCGCGTCGTCCGTCATGGGGAACACGGATTCCTTGACGCCCAGTGCATTGCATATGGCAGCTGTGGCATCTGAAAGGGCCATTCCATCATCAATCATCATGGTCCTGAATATCTTTGTTGCCCTGTCCCTGTCGCCGATCCTCAAGAGCTCGTCATGCCCAAGCTCCAGCAAGGAATCATGAGTGATGAACGAGTCGCCCCCGATTCCGTACCATAGATCGGTATCGATCATGCCAGCCAGGGAATAAACGACAGAGTCCACGTCTGGAGAGAAGTAAATGCCGCTTATCCGCATGTCCTCGCCGGTGTTCGCAATTACGCATATCTCCTCACTGGGCATGATCCTTTTTATCCCTCTTAGGAGCTTGGGGGTCCCAGTCCCGCCAGAAAGAAAAGTGAGCATGAAAAAAATGACTGCCCATAAAATAAATAATTATTTGGAAAAAGACGGATATAGAACATAAAATTTATAATGGGACGTAAAAAGGTAAGAGCAATGCCCGACATAGTAATTTGTCCCCACTGCAAGTTTAGATTCTCGAAATCCTATTCCAGGATAAAGATGTGCAGTGGATGCCCCGAATCTGTTAATAGATGCATGTACATCAAATGCCCAAAATGTGGACAGGAATTCTCAGAATTTGGACGTTGACATGAAGATAATAGCATCTGGTACATTTGACCATCTGCATGATGGCCACAAGCTTTTCCTGAGAACGGCATTTGAGAATGGATTCGTCATGATCGGCCTAAGCACGCAGTCATTGCTCGAGAGCAAGGAATATTGTGAAAGGCTTGAAGACTATGAGACCAGGAAGTGCAATCTTTTGGAATGGCTGTCTGAGGAGGGCCTTCAAGAGGGGCATGACTATGTCATCATCCCCATAGACAAGCCCCACGGATTCGCTTGCGAGATCGAAGGCATAGATGCGATACTGGTAACTGATGAGAACAGTTCGGTTGCAACCAGCATAAACAGCGAACGCACATCCAACGGGCTCAATGCGCTCAAGGTCCTGAATTGTGGGCTGCTCAGGGATAAAGAGGGAAAGATATCCTCAACAAGAAAAAGAAAAACTAATTCTTTATGAGCTTGGCCAGGAACATGCCATTTGTGTCATTGACATGGGGATGTATCCTGCCGCAAAGCGATATTCTGGGATCAAGTTCCCGCCCCAGGGGATTGACGAATCCAGGTGATATGTCAAGGAAGCCTTCTTCAATGGGGGCCAGGTCAACTGGAAGGTTATTCAATGCCCAGTCCATCACCATCTCATTCTCCTCTGGCTCAAGGGAGCATGTGGAGTACAGAAGCATTCCCCCCTCCTTAAGTATATTGACAGCCTTCCTCAAAAGTCCCTTTTGGATCGACTGCATGAACACTATGTCCTTCATCGTGCGGGACCTCTTTCTTGACGGGTCCTTTCTTATAATGCCGCTTCCTGTGCAAGGGGCGTCCAGGAGCACCCTGTCAAACTGGATCTCTGAGACCATCTTTCTCGCATCCTTCTTTATCACAACAGAGTTTGTGACCCCAAGACGGGCCAGGTTGTTCTTTAGCGCCTTGATCTTGTCCGCTGAAACGTCAGATGCGAGGACGGTCCCAGTGTTCCCCATGTGCTCGGCGATCTGGGAAGTCTTCCCTCCAGGTGCGGCGCACATGTCCCAAACAAGCTCTCCAGTTCCACAGCCCATGTGTGGGACTATGTCCATCTCAGCGATGCCCTGGATGTAAAAAAGCCCCTGAAGGTGCTCAGTTGTGGACGCAAGTGAAAACGGGCCCTTCAATACCTTGACATAACTGCCATCCCCATATTGGAAAATCTCAAATCCTTTTTCTGTCAGGGCCTTGGCCAGTTCCCCGGGGGATGTCTTGAGCGTGTTGACCCTAAGTGACAGCGGAAGCTTGCGGTCCATTGTCTCCAAAAAAGCAGTGAGCCCTTCACCGTAAAGCTCTGAATATCTCTCAAAGAACAATGTTGGGAAATTTTTTTTGTCTTCCACAATCCTTAATGTTGGGAACCATTTAAAATAGTGTCCATCGTCACTGGGCACAGGAACCGATCTTTTCCGCAACTATGGTCTCCTTGTCCAGATTGTCAGATAATTCGGAGAGCGCCTTGTTGAGCTTGGGTTGGCTCAAATTGAAAAACTTGCAGTATTTTGTGATCTCGTCCTCCTTCCTCTTGAAGGGCGTCGTAAAGTAGACCTGTCTTGTAAGGTAGTCCACAGACTCCTCGCAAAGCTTTGTGCCGTCCCTTGTGCAGATCTTGCAAGCGCTGTATCGCTCCAGAATCAGCTTGATATCATCATCTGACATGTTCCTCACTATTAATCATCAATATTATTTATAAATCTTATCACTATTGGATATGCCTTCATTGCATAAACCAAAGATGCATCTTCTGCCACCAGGTAGGTATGGATGCCTTATCAACTTTGCGGTCCTTAGTGATTCACCTGTCTTTCCAAACTGTATTATCACTTTGGACCAGTATTTCACAGTGTTCCCGCCCAGAGGCATCGTTTCCTTCTTCTCTATGTCATCATAGACATGATTCGTTATGATGACCGGTATCTTCATCTTCCTCGCTATCCTGGAAAGCACCAGAAGCTGGAGGCTAATGTCGCTTATGAGCTCTAAGCGGCTCTCCAAGTCCTTGGCATCCACCTTGTAGAGGGAAACGAGTGAGTCGACTATAATCAGCCCAACATCATCGAGTGATGTATTTTCCAGTTGGGAGATTATGCGTGTCTGCTGTGAAAGATCATCTGGGTTGTAGACCCTTATGTGCTTTAGCACGTCCCTCCCCCCCATCTGCATCGAACGCTCTGGCGAGAACCCGTTCTCCGTATCGATGAATATGGTGTTTTTTCCGGCCCTGGATGCTGCAACAGCCGCCTGTATGCAATAGGTGGACTTTCCCGAGGCAAATTCCCCGTAGACCTGCGTAATGGACCCATCCAAAATACCATCGGCAAGTTCATCAAGGCATTTGCATCCAAGTCTCAAAATGGCTCCCCCAATGTTTTTATTTTTAAATTGGAACAAATAAAAATGTATGGCACTCATATCCGGGTTAACTGACATCTTGACATCCATAAAGAATGATATCGATTCGGCAGAGGACAGCGTTCCAGAGACGTTCAAGATAGGGAATGCCATAGAAGATGATATTGTTGCCATCGACGGTGGTTCATCCACCCTTTGGAGCAATGGCATACGCTCGATAGGGATCCTGCGCTACGGGTTTGTATCGTATTCCCCCTCATTCAGGGTCAACGAGATGCACATAGAGAGCAAATTCGTCTATGTGGATGCCGAGGGCACGTCTCTGGACCTTGAGCGCCATAAGGGGGAGGCCCTGCAGATCGAACTGGCATCAGGGCATGGCTCGGCTGTCCTATTCGACGGAGCTCTTTCTAAAATACCTGATATCGGTATGGACAAGATCGTAAAGAAGGTAAATGAGAGGGTGCCTGTCGTCGGTGTTTCAAAGAAAAGCTCACTTTCCATGCTCAACGGCAGATGCCCAGACATATGGACCCCCATTGGACCGAACTCCTATATTGCCCTTCCAGAGGAGAAGGTCAAAGAGATGGTTAAGAAAAGAAATCTATTGGATGGGGCAACAACTTTCTATGCTAGGCTGCATGAGCACGGGCCCACGCTAAGAATAGACATCGCAGGTGCGGGTGCTGACATTCTAAGGTCGCTTAAACACTATTCGGCATACCAGCTATGCCCAGGATATCCCTTCCCTCTTGCAGAGATCCACAGGCTTGTGTGCATGGATGACAAGAGGGACGTATATGAGCATGTCCTGCGCAAGGAAATGGAAAAGAAGGGCATGGGAAAGATCTATCTAAAGGGAAAGGTAGAGGGCGGTTCCGCCATTGGGGGATTTCACTCAACACTTGACGGGATGGTCTAGTCCTCTATCACTACTGTTCCCGCGACCATGTCCCCTAACCTCTGCTTGTCACTGGTCACAAGTATGAAAATAATACCTAATATGTAAAGGGTGGGAAGGCTGTCGATTATCCTAAAGAGAGTCCTAATGAAGGCTATCGCGAAACCTAGCTCCCTGCCATCCCTCATCACGACACGGATGCCAACAAATCTCTTTCCTATGGTCTGCCCAGAGGTGCCCTCAAAGAATGTGTAGTATACTATCCACATTAGGTATGACATGGCCATGGCAGAGAGATATCCTGTCAATGAAAGGGAGAATAACCCCAACACGGCCAAAATGCCAATCCCTACCAGTATGATTACCTGGTCTATGACTCCAGCCATTATTCGCTGTATAAGTGTTGCATATTCACTCATTTTTATCAATATAGAATATAGCTGGAACATATAAATATCTTATCAGAATGCCTTAGGATCATATGCTATAGTTCCTTGGACCAAATATGCCCTCACCGACTCGGATTATGTTTGCGCCTTCCTCAATGGCGATCTGATATGAGGA
>Ga0272442_10011173_pt1 | contig 10983 bp, 12 predicted proteins | sample SSMForm2O_FD_200262 | JGI IMG/M metagenome (GOLD analysis project Ga0272442, IMG submission 200262) | Marine sediment archaeal communities from Little Sippewissett salt marsh, Falmouth, MA, United States - SSM-Form-2O | ecosystem: Environmental > Aquatic > Marine > Wetlands > Sediment ... | reverse complement strand
TACGTCCGCCTGTCTCTTCCCCCAGCCGCCGCTCTCCCACTGGTTCGCCCGGAGGAACGCAATGCCCTTTCGAATGGACTCCTCGATGGACACCAGCTCAGCTTTCTTCGCCGGCGCCTTCTTCCGGCCGCTCGGGCACGATGCAACCGTGAGCAAGCCGACCGAGAGCAATGCCAAGACCCAACGCGAGCCGTTACTCATTTTCAACTACCTCCTGCGTTCACCAAGCGGGAAAGTCGGCGCCGACGGCACTCAGCAGCGCCGAGAAAGAACAAGACAGAACCGGCCGCGTAGCCGCACGCCGTCTGCCACCATTGAATGTCCGGAATCCGGTGCCAACGCCCGATGACCGAAACCCTGTCATACATGATCTGCCCGTGCATCAGGTCGTAACGCAGCAGCGACCACGACATCGCCGTCATTGGATTCGCTGCCAGGGCCGCCGTGATCACCACACTTCGCGTCTCCGGGCTCTGATCCGCCTCCACCAGCGGGTCCACGTAGAATACCGTTCCCATCAGGGCACACGCCACGAGGATACAAACGAGCTGGGCGGAAAAAAGTTCGGCCCCCACGCACCGCACCAGGGCGAAGACCGACGCGAGGAGGAGGCAAAACGTGAGGATCAGCAGTTGCGCCAGCAGGGCCCCGCCCAGCGGCCCGGCCCCGTTCGTCAGCACGATGAGCAGGGCCGGCCCGGTCGCGGCCAGCATCAACAGGCTGACCGCGGACACCGTCACCACGAAGCCGCGGACCCCGACGCCTCGCGGGTCGACTGCTGCGGCAATCAGCACCACGCCGCCGGCGACGAGCGCGGACTCGGTGAAGAGCAGGACCGCCAGCAGCCCCTCCGTCCGGCAACGGGCGACGGCGAACGCGGCGAACGCGGCAACGCCGATCAGGTACACGGCGAGCCCTGTACCGATCTTCCACGGCCGCAGGCCGTTGCCGCTTCGTTCCTTGCCGCTAGTCGTCATCGTTTGCATGCTAGCATCCGGCGGCGCGCCCTGTCAACGGTGAGCGAGCGCAAGGCATACTCTATTTCCGTCTAACGCATCGCGGAACGGCGGGTTCAGAGATATCTCGACGGCAGGCCGGTTTCGTCCGATGCCAAGGCCGACTGTCGAACGCCCCTACGACTGCGGCGGGTCATTCCGGCCCGCCCAGCTCGTCAAGGAGTTCGCGAATGGTGGCGAGTTCGTCGTCGGCCAGCTTGAGTTCACCGGCCTTGACGTTCTCTTCGACTTGGTCGGGGTGGCGGGCGCCGCAGATGGCCGTAGTCACGCCCTCCTGGCGGATTACCCAGTTGGCGGCGAGTTGGGCGAGCGTGGCGCCGTGCCCGTCGGCGATGGGCCGGAGCTGGTCGAGGAATGCCAGCACCCGTTTCCGGTTGGCCGGCCGGTACCAGGGCAGGTTGGCACGGTGGTCGCCTTCTTCGAACGTGCGGTCCATGGTCACTTTGCCCGTGAGGATGCCGCGCCCCAACGGGCTGTAGGCGATGATCCCGATCCCGTTCTCCCGGCAGAAGGGAAGAATCTTCGCCTCGATGGTGCGGTCCAGCATGTTGTACTGGGGCTGGTCCGAGTCGATGCGCCCGTTCGCCAGGCACTGCTGTATCCGCTCGACGCTGAAGTTGCTGAGGCCGATGGCACGGATCTTGCCCTGTTCCCGGAGCTTGAGCAGGGCGGGCATCGTATCGTCGAGCGACGTTCCGGGGTCCGGCCAGTGGCACTGATACACGTCGATCACGTCTGTCTTGAGGCGGCGGAGGCTTGCCTCGCACTCGGCGATGATGCTGTCCGGCTCCAGGTTGTGAAAGATGGGCACGCCGTCCGGCCCGACGAAGTGGTTGCGGCCCTCGCGCGGCGGCCAGACCAGGCCACACTTCGTGGCCACGACCACCTGGTCGCGGAGCCCCTCGAGCGCCCTGCCGACCATCTCCTCGGACCGTCCGTGCCCGTAGACGGGAGCGGTGTCGATAAAGTTCACGCCCAGCTCGACGGCCCTGCGGACCGCGCCGACCGACTGCTCGTCGTCCGCCCCGCCCCACATCCAGCCGCCCATCACCCAGCAACCCAGACCGATGGCGGTCACTTCCAGGCCCGACCGGCCCAGTTGGCGCTTTTCCATCTCTGCCTCCATAATTCCGCTGCCGCGGCGCTAGCGGCCGACCAGCAGGCGCTCGGCCAGGTTTCGCCCCAGCCCCGCGGCGAGAACCCGGTCGTGGGCATCCTGGACATTGTACTCGATACGCGTGATGGTGACCGAGTACGCCTGGGGGTCGAAGACGGCGAACGAGGTGAGCGGGACGCCGTCGCGTGGCTGGCCCACGCTGCCAGGATTGATCATGTATTGCCTGAGCGGGTCGAGTTTGACCGTTCGGGTCTCCGGGAATTTCATGTCGGCCTTGCCGTTGCCGATGACGGCCGGAAAATGGCTGTGCCCGAAGAAACAGATGTCGATCCCCGCGTAGTTGTTGTGCAACTCGAGGACGTTCCGGGTAATGATCTCGCCCGAGAGCATATACTCATCCCGGTCGAGGATCGACCCATGCACGATCATGTAGCGCTCGTCGACCACGCGCTGGTCGGGCAGTTGGCGGAGGAAGTTCAGGCCGGTCTCGCCGATGGCGCTCCGCGTGTACTCCACCGCCTCGACCGTCGTCTCCCGGACATCGCGCATTTCCTGGCCCGTGGTATAGCGGTCGTGGTTCCCCGAGATGCCCACGAAGTTGCGCTGCTGAAACATGTAGATGCACTCGGCGGGCGAGGCGTTGTACCCGACCAGATCGCCGACGAACAGGATCCGCTTGATGCCCAGCTCGTCGATCTTCTCGAGAACCGCCTTGAGGGCGGCGATGTTTGAGTGGATGTCTCCGACCACCGCGACGGACATGGATCTTACTCTTCTGTCCCTTTGGTCAGGATCGGCTGGTCGCCGGCCAGTTCGGCGGCGTCAGGCGCACCGAACGCTCTGGGCAACAGCTGAGAGATCGCCAGCGCCAAGGCCGCCACCAAGGCCGCCACGCCGGCCACGGCGAGCGCCACGGCGGCGGCGGACCAGGCAAAGCCGCGTGCGGCCCCGGTATCCGGCGCCGGTCCCGGCGAATGGCCTTCCGCCGGCGTGGCCGAGAGCAGCCGGCGGGCGGACACCCCGGGCGCCGTCGGCTGCCGCGGGCCGGGCGCCACCTGGCGGCTGGCCCAAAACAAGACCAGCGACCCCGCCGTCAGCAGCGCCGCCGCGACAATAGGGGCCGTGGGCCGCGTCGAGCTCATTGGTCGTCGGGCACCTCGTCGATTTCGATGGCCGCATCCGGGCACATTGCGGCGCAATTGCCGCAGCCGGTGCATTGGTCCTGGGGGCCCTCGAACTTCACCGGCTTCACGCCGCGGCTGTTCAGCTCGGGGTCAAGAACCAAGAGGTGGCGAGGGCAGAACTCGATGCACAGCCCGCAGCTCTTGCAGCGGTCTCGTTTGATCCGTACGGCGAACATTCCAACTCCTGCCAGGTCAGCTTCTCAGGTGTCCGCTCCAGCCCAGCTTGTCACGGAGGGTCTTGAAGTAGTTGTGACCGGCGGCGCGGACCAGGTCGAAGCGCCGGCTCGCCCGTTCGATGGAAACGGTGTCGCCGCTCCGAAGCTCCTGGAACACCTGACCGTCCATGGTGAGCGCGATGCCCTCCGGTCCCTCCCCGATCTCGAGCGCGACCTGTCGGTCCGCCGAGATCACCACCGGGCGATTGGACAGGGTGTGCGGGCAGATCGGGATCAGGATCATCGCCTCCGCGCCGGCCTCGACGATGGGCCCGCCCGCCGCCAGACAGTGGGCGGTCGAGCCGAGCGGCGTGGACACGATGACACCGTCCGCATTGTAGGTCGTAATCTTCTCGCCGTCAATCATCAGGTCCGCCGAGATGATCCGGGACACCGCGCCGCGCGAGACGACCGCGTCGTTCACCGCGCGGCTTCGGTGGATCGTCGCCCCGTCTCGGTCCACGCGGCAGTCGAGCATGAGGGCCGAGGTGAGCGTGCAATCGCCGTTGACGACGGCGCGCAGACTGGCGTCGAGATCGTCATCGGTCAGTGTGGCCAGGAATCCAAGCCGGCCCAGCTTGACGCCGCAGACGGGGAGGAGGTTCTCCCCCAGGCGGCGCGCCGCCTTCAGGATAGCGCCGTCTCCGCCGAAGACGACCACCAGGTCGGCCTGCACCGATTCCAGGTCGACCGATTCGTCCAGGTCGATGGCGACGATCTCGGCGTCCGCGCCGAGAACCGGCAGGGCGCGCTCCACCGCTTCACGCACCCGCGGTTTCGTGCCCGCACCAACGACCATCACTTTGCGGCGTCCGTCCGACATCGCTACCTCCGCTACGACGTCCTCGAAACGATGAAGTCGGCCAGCTTGCCGAGCGGCTCGGCCCGACCGCCCAGCGCGGCCAGCGCCTCCTTGGCCTGGGACGCCATCCGCGCCGCCTCGACCCGGGACTCGGTCAGGCCGTAGACGGCCGGGAACGTAAGCTTCCTCGACACCTTGTCCTTCCCGGCAGTCTTGCCCAGTTGCTCCGACGTCGCCGTCTCATCGAGTATATCATCCGCGATTTGAAAAGCCAGCCCGGCCTTCTCCGCGTAGGTGCTCAAGGCCGACAGCTCCTCGTCGCTCGCCCCGCCTGCGATGGCGCCGCCGCGAATCGCGGCGCGGATCAGGGCGCCGGTCTTTCGTCTGTGGATAAAACGAAGGGCGTCTCCGCTGGGCTCGGCGCCCTCCGCGAGGAGATCGGCCATCTGCCCGCCCACCATGCCGGACCACCCCGCCGCCCTGGCCAGTTCGGCAGCCACGCGGGTAGCGAGGGCTGCGTCGGCAGGATGGTCGGCGACGATCTCGAATGCGATGGTCAGCAGCGCATCCCCGGCGAGAATGGCCGTCGCCTCGTCGAAGGCCTTGTGATTGGACGGTTTGCCGCGGCGGAAATCGTCATCATCCATGGCCGGCAGATCATCGTGGATCAGGGAGTAGGTGTGGATGCACTCGACGGCGCATCCCGCCGGCATGGCCGCAACATCCTCTGCACCAACCGCCCGGCAGGCGAGTACGGCCAGGAGCGGGCGGATCCGCTTGCCCCCGGCGAAGACGCTGTACCGCATCGCCTCGTGCAGGCGCTGCGGCGGGTCCGAGGCCCGGGGCAGCCACGTGTCCAGGTGCCGGTCGACCGCCTGACGGACGCCGTCCAAGCTCCGCCAGAACGCCTTCAGATCGTCGGGAAGCGACGCTGTCATTTCTACCGGTCTGTCAGGGCTCGGTTGGCTCGGGCGCCGAGGCGATCGGCCTGTTCGCCACGTATCCGCACCGGGCCGTCGCTCATTCGTCTTGGGCTGACTGGAACGGCTCGGTCTTGGGCTTCCCATCCTTGTCCTTGACGAGCAACTCGATTCGCTTCTCCGCGTCGTCGAGGACTTTCCGGCAGGCCTCCAGCGCCCGGACACCTGTCTCGTAGCGCGCGATCATCGTGTCCAGTGGCAGGTCCCCGCCCTCCAGTTCGGCGATGATGGCCTCGAGCTCCGTCAGGGACTCTTCGAACGACCGTTTCTTCTTGCCCATGTTCTTTCCACCCTCGAGTGGCGATGATTCTACCGTCCGGCCGGCGTCAAGTCAATCACACCACTTCGGAGTCACCGTTCCATAATGTGTGTGATCCGGAAAAGGGGTCCGGCCCCCTGCCGCCGCAAGCACTCAATTGACACCCGGCGATCTGGCGGTAAGATAGGCGATCTAACGGCTGCCACAGGAGAACATTCCGTGCGTGACGACGCTCAGGACGCCGCCTTGGGCCCGCCGACAGTGGGCGGATTGATCGGCGTGAAACCCAAAATGCCGGTCTCCGACAACTTCGCTCTCAGCATCATCTATACCCCGGGTGTGGCGGAGCCGTGCCGCGAGATCGCACGGGAGCCGGCCCTGTCGTACACGTATACCTGGCGTTGGAACGCCTTGGCACTGGTCGGGCTGGAGCCGGCATCCCTCCCGGGCTTGGAGTGGGCGGCGACGGTCCTCAAGGTGCTGGCAGGAATCGATGCCGTTCCGCTGGCGGTGCGCGCCGGAACGGATGTCGCCCGGGTCGTCCGATCACTGGAGCCGACGTTCGGCGCCGTGTGGCTGCTGGGGATAGGCTCTTCGGAGGCGGGCCGCGCCATCGAGGAGCTTTCCGATCTGGACATCCCCGTCATCCGTCCCTCGCGGGACGACGAGCACGGCTTGGCCGATCCGTCCGTCTACCCCGGCGTGATGCGGGCCGTGCTCGATCTTCGTCTGCGGCAGTTGGACGCTCACATCATCGTCGACGCCGTGGCCGCGGGAGATGAGGACGAACTCTCGTTCCGCTCGGCGCCGCGGGTAGCCCGGGCGGCTGCGGACCGGGCGATCAAGCTGGGCCTCGCCCGGACCGACGCGAGCGGGCAGGCGATTAAGAACCGGCTGTGGGCGTACCTGGAGACGGGGCGGTTGAGGCCGTTCGCGGCCGCCGAGGATTGGCTGGCCGCCGAGTCGCCGGGCGACCAGGCGCGGCGGCTCCACGCCAGCCTGGGCGGAACGCTGGAAATGCAGCCCCGGCTCGAGCCCCGCGACCCGGCGTGCCTGGCCCGCGCACGATCCGACGCGGACGACGCGGCGGCGGTCATCGCACGTTCGCCCGAGCTCGCCGACCGGCTGACGTGCCGAGGGAATCTGGTCGCCGTGGTGACCGACGGCACTGCCGTGCTCGGGCTAGGGGACATCGGAGCCGGGGCCGGCCTGCCGGTCATGCTGGGGAAGAGCGTGCTCTTCAAGGCGTTCGCCGGGTGCGACGCCGTGCCCATCTGCATCGATGCGGTGGACGTGGACGAGATCGTGGACGTGGTCGAGGCGATCGCGCCGTCGTTCGGGGGCATCAATCTGGAGGACATCTCCGCACCACGCTGTTTTGAGATCGAGGAGGAGCTGAAGGCGCGCCTCGACATTTTCGTCTTCCACGACGATCAGCACGGCACGGGGGTGGTGACGCTCGCCGGGCTGCTCAACGCCGCCCGGTTGTGTGGGAAAGGCCTGGATGAGTTGACCGTCACATTCAACGGGGCGGGGGCCGCGGGGATCGCGGTGACCAAGCTGCTCCTGGCCGCCGGCGTCCAGGACGTGATCCTCTGCGACCGCGCCGGGGCCGTCTATGAGGGCCGCTCCGAGAACATGAACCCGGTCAAGCAGGACATCGCCGAGCGGACCAACCGTGAGCGCGTCAAGGGGACGCTCGCCGACGCGGTGAGGGGACGGCACGTCTTCATCGGCCTCTCCGGGCCGGGCCTGCTGACCGGCGAGATGATCCGGACGATGGCGAAGGACGCGATCATCTTCGCGATGGCGAACCCGGTGCCCGAGGTGATGCCGGCCGAGGCCTACGCCGCGGGGGCCATCGCTGTGGCCACGGGGCGTTCCGACTTTCCCAACCAGATCAACAACTGCCTGGGCTTCCCCGGCATTTTCCGGGGGGCGCTGGACGTCCGGGCCATGTCGGTCAACGACGACATGAAAGTCGCCGCGGCGGAGGCGATTGCCGGGCTTGTCGAGGAAGGCGCCCTGCGGCCCGACTACTTCATCCCCAGCGCCATGGACCTGCGCGTCCCGCCCGCCGTGGCAAGGGCGATCGCCCGGGCCGCCATCGAGAGCGGCGAAGCGCGGGTCCCCGCCGACCCCGACCAGATCGCGCGGCGCACCCGACGATTCCTCTACGAAGGACGCCTCATGCCATAGCGTCATACACGCGGGGGGGGTTACTGCAAGCTCGATCCGTCGGTCGAGCCGGCCTTCTGCGTCTGCATGTGCTTGGTAATGGAGCGGAGTTCGGCCCATCCGAAGTTGAACCGCTCATCCATCGCGTACTGAATCATCGCGGTGATGAGTTCTTCCTCTTTCCCCTTTGCATAGACGAAACAATAACGGTGTTTGCCGCAGAAAACCACGATGAACGGGGTCCTGGGGGCCATGGTACCTTTCTCAGCGTTGTGCCCGGCCGCGCCGTGACTTATGGATCTCGCGTCGCAGATCAGGCTCCATTTTGGTTGTCGGCCGGAAACCGGGCTCCTTTAGTCGTTCCCCGGCACAAACCGGCGGGAGCCTTCGTGTCCTCGCGTTCTCTGTGGCGGCATGGCTCCAGGCGGTTGTGCTGGACCGAACGTGATGCTATACTCCGGCCCGAGGCTTGCTGTTCGGGACCGTACCGGGTAAGGAGGCAATGATGGGAACGGAGTCACGCCGCGGGAGGATGCCGCTGCCGGAGGACAAGTTGTATATCCTCGCCGAGCCGAAGCTCACGCGCCGGACGTGCGAGGAGCTGCTTGCGTTCAACCGCGAATACCAACTCCGCAACCTGTCGGCGTTCCTCAGGTTCAGGTACGACTGGCAGGAAGCCTATCCGGGCAAGACGTTTCCCGGTGTGTGCGCGGAGGTCAACTCCATCACCGGCGAAATGCGGCCGCTGGAGGAGCAGCACGCCTGGACGTGGGGCGAGGGGCGCGGGCTGGGCATCTGGGCCGCGTTTCTCATCAAGGGCCGCGTCGCCGACGAAGACCGCACCATCCCGCTCGCCTCCGGGCAGACGCGCACCGTGAACATGAAGGCCGAGTACGACGCGTACTGCGACCACGTCTACGAGAGCCTGGTCGACCGTTATGATGCGTGCGGGGGCAGCCTCCCCTTTATGGTCGACGTCGACACCAACCGGCCGTCGGACGACCCGCGCAACTACATTGCCGCCCCGCACCAGGCGAGCGCCAGCGACGTCTTCTCTCTCACGGCCATGTACCAGTACGCCATGCTGCGCGGCGACGAGCGGGCGCTGGAGATCGGCCGGGCACTGCTCAAGAAATGCACCGACGCCGCGCGGACCGGGAACTACCCGCAGCACGAGGACAAGCCCGGCCATCGCTTCCAGGGCTCGCCGATGGTCACCGTCGGCGCCCTGGTCGACATCCTCAAGAGCATCGCCTGCCTCGAGGCACAAGGCCGGACCGAGTACCGCCCGCTCAAGCCGACCCTCATCGACAGCGCGCGGGAGATGATCGACGACGTCCTCAGCAACCACTACGACCCAGAGACACACGACTTCTGGGAGGAGAACGGGCCGGACGGGCGGCCGTGGATCAACGAGAAGGGCCAGCAGATCTGTGACCCGGGTCACACCGCGGAAGCGTGCGGCTTCTTCGCCGAACTGTGCGCCTTCCTGCCCGAGGACGCCGACGGCTCCGGCCGGCGGTGGTCACGGCGGGCGATCCTGGGTGCGGTCCGGGAGATGAATCACCTGGTCACAGAGCACGGCTTCAGTGAGCGGGGGGTGATGTTCAAGAACATCGACCTGCGGACCAAGCAGGGGGTACCGGACACGTCCGGCGGGGGAGCGGCGGCGGGCCGGCCCACCGCCCCGTGGTGGAACGTCCGCGAGCACTGCGCCTCCAGCCTGAAGCTGTACGAGCTGACCGGAGACGAGCGCTGCCTGAAAGGGTACCGAAAGTCACAAAACGCGACCTATCTCCACTATCCAAACGCCAACACCGGCGGCCTGATGGTGCAGACGCTCGACCCCTATACCCTGGAGGCGCTGGACATTCAGCCCGCCACCGGGAACCTGGACCCCATGCACAGCGCCCGGGCCCGGGAGCGGGAGATCGAAGCGCTCGAGCTGCTCTTGCCGCGGTTGCCTGAATGAGGAGGGTTTCGGCATGCACGTTGTGATTACCGGCGGCGCCGGATTCATCGGATCGCACCTGGCCGAAGAGCTGCTGGCCCGGGGCGATTCCGTGACCGCCGTCGATGACCTGTCCACGGGCAGTCTCGACAACGTCGCCCACCTGCGGGGCAATCCGGCGTTCCATCTCGTCATCGAGAACGTCACCCACGAGAACGTCCTGGACCACGTGGTGCGCGGAGCGGGCGCCGTCTGCCATTTGGCGGCGGCGGTCGGCGTCAAGCTCATCGTCGACGACCCGGTGCGGACGATCGAGACCAACATCCTGGGCACGGAGGTGGTGCTGAAAGTCGCCGCCCGCTACGGCGTACGCGTGTTCGTCGCGTCCTCGTCCGAGGTGTACGGCAAGGGGGACGCGGTTCCGTTCTCGGAAGACTCCGACATGGTCTTCGGCTCCACGACGCACAGCCGGTGGTGTTACGCCTGCTCCAAGGCGATCGACGAGTTCCTGGCCCTCGCCTATTGCCGCCAACGCCGGCTGCCCGTCGTGATCGGCCGGTTCTTCAACACCGTCGGCCCGCGCCAGACGGGTCGCTACGGGATGGTCATCCCCCGGTTCGTTCAACAGGCGCTGCGCGGCGACCGGATCACGGTTTACGGCGACGGCGAACAGGTGCGCTGTTTTTGCCACGTGAAGGACGTCATCCGCGCCGTCTCCGCCCTGATGTCGGAGCCCGGTGCGGACGGCGGGATCTTCAACATCGGCAGCGACCAGCAGACTTCGATCAACCGTTTGGCGGAGCGCGTCAAGGCGATCACGGGGAGCGCCTCAGACATCGTCCGCATCCCCTACGAGGAGGCCTACGAGGCGGGCTTCGAGGACATGCGGATTCGGGTGCCGGACGTCAGCCGCGCCGCCGAACTGGTCGGCTTCCAGGTGACTCGGAACATCGACGAGATCATCGAGGACGTGGCCGCATACTTCCGGCGCAGGTGACTTTGACCACCAGTGCCCGAGGGGGAGAGATGATTGCTGCTGAACTTGCCGAGTTGTGTGTCGAGGCCGCCAAGGCATACTACAAGCACCTGAGTGACAGCAAGCGCGGAAGCGTAAACATCGGCGTGCACAACCTGGGGCGACTCGATCACGAAGGCCTACTGTGGGAACTGAAGCTCAAGGCGCGCATCTACGATCTGGATTCGATCCGCCTTCGGCATACAGTCAGTGGTATCGAGTACGGGCAGGGACAGTTCGCGGTTAAAGAGTACGATGCTGACACT
>Ga0272442_10011172_pt1 | contig 10983 bp, 6 predicted proteins | sample SSMForm2O_FD_200262 | JGI IMG/M metagenome (GOLD analysis project Ga0272442, IMG submission 200262) | Marine sediment archaeal communities from Little Sippewissett salt marsh, Falmouth, MA, United States - SSM-Form-2O | ecosystem: Environmental > Aquatic > Marine > Wetlands > Sediment ... | reverse complement strand
ACAGGTGACGCGAAGGTAGTAGTAAGAGAAGCGTCCCAGGTGCTTCGACGGAAGTAAGATCTCTTCCAATGGTGTCTCGTCCAAGAACTCCACGCACGCCTGCCAGTCGTCAGGACAGCGGGAGCCGATCGCCTCGCCGTTTCGAACGAGTTCCACTCTCTCGATCTCGCTTCTCCCCGCCACGTCGGCGCAGATCTGCCTGGACTTCTCTTCCTCGATCTCTTCCAAGGCCACTACGCCCCCCAAGGGCACCCCACACGCCGTCCCGCACAGATAGATCCGTTCCAGGCTGGTCGCGTAACAGGATCGTCCCTGGATGCCCCGGTACATCTCTTCCCTGGTAAGCTCCTCTCCCCAGACCGCTGTCATGCCGGGCAGCCTGTCGAGATGTCCCGGCTCCTCCCCTAGCCCCGAAGGCATCGTGGTATGGGTGTCTGTGCCCCCCACAAAACCCATCAAGAGCCCCCGTTGGAGAAGATCGTTCGCGTAGCTCGGTCCCGGATGGATCTTCTTCAAAGGGTTGGGGTTGCCCCTGTATTCCGACGTGCCCCACTTGGAGTGGATCTCCATGACAGGCATTCTTTCCTGTCCCGGATAGATCTCGTCAGGGATTTCTCCGTGTTTTCCAGGACGCGTGGTATGGTGCGGCACCACGAAGAATTCCTCAGGTGAAAGAATCTTTTCCAGTTCGCGACAAAGGCTTCTCACGTCCCCTTCTTCGTACTCGTCTACAAATAGTTCAGGCCATCGGCGCATATAGACGTTGGTGTCCCCGCCCTTGCCTCCCTTCAAAGAGGCCTCGTACGCAGGGAGGGTGACGAACTCGCCTGGGTCGTTGTAGAGTTCGCTGGCACAGCGTTGTTCGTACCACTTGGACACGTCGCACCGTCCATTCGACACGTGATCCGCCGCCGCCACCCACTCCATCCCGGCCGCGTGCCGCGCCGCCGTGTAGCAGAAATTCAACGAGCGACACTTGTCCGCGTGGCAGCGGGAAAGGAGAGTGTGCACGTGCGGATCTCCCCAGAAGAGCCGCGCTCCGGCCTCAGCAGAAACGCGCGTGGGATGGCTCCAGGCATCCAAAGCCCCCATCTCCGTACGGAGCCTGTGAAAACCCTCCCTTCCGAGGACCAAGCCATGGATTTTCCCCACCGCGGGCACACCCGCACGGAATGGGATCTGTCCCGTCGCCTTTCCTTCCGAAGGATGGCTCAGATGAAGAGTCCCTTCCGCTTCCAGGGACGGGTATCCATTGCTGTCCAAGACCGCCACGGAAACGTCAAAAGGGATCCCCAACTCGGTTACAGAAGGCGGAACGATCTCCAGAGAACAGGGAGCAGACCCTGGAGCTTCTAAACGCAAAACTTTCTGTTCTCGCTCAGAAGGATAGGAAAACCTATTCGATTGGCTATGTACCTGTGACTCCTGAACGTCTTCACTGTGGGTCTTGATGTCGAGTCCCTCCTATGGCTTCAATCCTTCTTTCCAATCGGTTCGCGTAGCGCTCGTCAACTTCCTCTCCTGTCAGGCGAAGGACCTCGGCAAGCGCCTTGCAGGCCTCCAGATCGTAAGGAGACCGTTCTACGTACTGTTGCAGTTCTTTTCTGATGTACATCTTTTCCGAGGGAGTCTGCGAGCTCCGCAAGACCTGGTTGGCCGATATGCGGCCATAGGGTGCGCAGGCCTTTCTCATGGCTCGAGCGTCAAACCGTCTAGAGGAGGCCCCGTCGCCCAGACGCTCATAACTCCTGGCCGCAGCGAATTGAAGCTCAGGCTTCGCCTTTTCTCCCAAAACTTCCGCCCTTTTCGCGGCCTCGTCGGACTGTCCCGCTGCAAACTCCAGCATACCCAGATCGTTTCGGAGATTTTCTGGCAAATCCCCTTTCTTCTCCAAGGAAAGCAACACCTCTAGAGCCTGCTCCGTTCTTCCCGCACGAAAAAGGAGATCGCAAAGATCTCTCACAAATTTCTCTCCCTCGAATTCCTCCGTGACATAAGAAAAGGCAGCATCGCCCAGGCGTTCCGTATCCACCTCCTGAAGCATTCTCTCCCTCAAGAAAGATCCCCAGCCTTCCACCGTCACAGGAACGAAGAAAAATTCCTTTTCCGACTTCCAGGCCATCTGAAGGTGTTGAAGACAGGTAGGAAGGCATTCGTTCTTGTGCATGGCCAAAAGATAGTGCCTGTAGGGCAAGGTCATGGACGCTAGACGTTCCTTGTGGCTCTCAGGAATTCTGTGGATCTCCTCCCTCGGCACAATCAGTGTGATAGGACTGAAGCGTTTGCGCCATTCCTCTCGGAATTTTTCCACTGGGTATTCGACCCAGATACGCGACTGGGCTGTATCGTACACCACCAATGTATCCAGGGCCTCGTCATAACCGAACACCACGAGGACATGCCCCGGGATATATACGAGGATGGGCAAGTTCGCGTCCACCAGCGCCTTGAGGTCCTCAATTTCCATCAGAACGCCCACGAATACCTCGAAACCCATATCCACGGAGTGGTAAAGCGCATCGATGGTCCACGTGCCCCCATCCTCTTCCACGAAGAGCCAGCCCACGTCCTTTGCCGTCACATCCTTCCCCCAGTATTGGTAGACCCTGGCAAAGGAATTCGGGGCGCAGTAGTTGGCTTTGTATTCTGTTTTTCCCTTCACGCCTTGAATGACTTTTCTCTGAGAATCTGGCGCGGCTTCATCGAGATGCTTCAAGAAGAGCGTAGCCTTTTCCACCAGATCCTGATGCGCATCATATTTGGTCACTACGGCCTGAAAGGCTTCCCTCGCTTTGGCTGGGTCCTCGTTGACATGGTAGAGGACACCGGTTCTGTATTTTAGGTAGGACTGAACCTCTTCTACCGGGCGACAGCGAAGGCTTCTTCTGTAGCAACGTAGAGCTGCCTCCCGCCAGTCCATACGGTCCAGTACTTCACCCAAAAGAAGCCAGTCATATCCGATGTATCTCGAATACAAGGAAAACGTCCCTGTGAGGCAAACGCCCAGAAACAACATGACCCCGGCCCGTTGCAGCCAATCCTTCACCCCTTCGCTTCTGCCCAGGAAAACGGATCCCAAGGCCACATAAGCCCCGAAAAGGAGCAATATCACGACCGCATGTTGAACCCCGTACATGCTCTCCTCGAGGAGCGTCCAAATTTGAAAGTTGGACACAAAGACAAAGCAGTACCCAAGGGTTGCCAGGGCTACGGATGCGAAGAGTACCCCCGCCCCAAGGCCCAACAGACTTCGCTTTTTGTGTGTTTCGAACCGATACCCAAGAATACCGCCGGCTAAGATTCCGGCAGGTATCCCATGGAAGGAAAACACGAACACCACACCTAAGGTATCCATTAACGAGGCGTTCATGGGGAACACCGTGCTCAGGAAGAAATCCAACAGGATTGCCACAAGAACTCCGGCTCCGAAGGTCAAGAACCAGTACGAAATGCCTCCAGCAGCGCATCCCAGGGCGATCCATCCCACCCGAACCGTCGTGGTCTCGACGGGCGTTTGTTCTTCCTTCTCTGTGATCCGACGAGTCCAAAGAAGAAGAGCGACCCCTCCCAACAAGGAAAAGACAGACACCAGCACTCGCAACAAATTGATAGGAACATCGATCCACCAACTCACGCCAAGAAAGGCAAAAATGGAGAGCAAGCAGATCCCCCAAAGAAACGCTGCTTTCTCGCGAAAGCCTCTACGCCAGCACGCGTATCCGCATAGGGCAGCAGCTCCCACGTAAGTTGCGGCGAGGGAGAGCACCATGAGGGCCCAAGGAGGCAGCATTCGTTCAGCTTTCTCTGTCATGAGTCTCCTCGATCCCCTCCCAGATCCAGCGAATCCACGCCGCTTCCTTTTCCACTCCCTCCGAATCTCCCTGGGCTTTCAGTGCGCGCTGTAAGCCTTGATGATACGGCACCTCGTACTTGTCCTTTTCGATAGCTCGTTTGAAACAGCCGACAGCCGTCCGGGTGCGATCCTTTGACAATGCCCACTGCCCGCGAACATACCAGTACTCGGATCTCAGTCGTCTATCGATTGGATCGGTCATGGCGATCGTCTTCGACGCCTTCTCTAACGCTCCCTCCTCGGCCCAAAGTCTCGCCAGCTGAAGCGTGGCATCCAGATTGAAGCTGTCGTACTGGAGACACTCCTGTAAAGCTTCGATCAGCTCCTCTTCCCTTTCCCAGCGCCGTAGAAAGCCAATCAAGTGCCATCGCATCCGAAGGTCTTCTGGTTTCCGTTTCAAATAAGCCCGTACAATCTGAAGCCACTGTTCCTGTTCCTCCGGCGTTTCTCCAAAGCTCCCCAACAGACGAGGCATCCAATATGAATCCAGCGTTCCTTCATCCAAGGCCTCCATCAACAAAGTCTCTCCCTCGTCGGATAGCATAGCGATCTCTCCCCGATGAAAGGTTGCCTCCAGTGTTTCCGGGAAATGGGCATCCAGGTTTAGGAGTCCAGCATCTCGAATGCGCTTGGCGGCTCTCTTCTGCGAGACCCACAGATGGATCTTGCTCAGACAAGCCAACTCGGGGATGGCGACGCAGGAGCCGAAGCCTTGTGCGGCCTTTTCGAGGTCTCCTTGGTCCAAACACCACAACGCTTGGAGCATACGCAGTAGCCCCTCAGAGACCCTTTCGTTCGACGTGGAAGGGTCCTCTTCAGGGTCAATCAAAAGGATGGGTATCTGCCCCTCTGGGGTCCAGCCTTCCATTTCCGAGGGAATCACCTCCTGCAAAAGTTTTCGCTGCAGTCGGGTTTTTTTCCGTCGCGCCTCTTCGCCGCCGGCCTTGGAAAAAAGACTGTCTATCTCTTCCTTTTCGATTCGTCCATACCGACGTTCCCACTTTCGTTCTCCCGGGGAAAAGAGACGGCCATAGTCGTAGATCCACAGCGTTCCTCTGTCCTCGCTGTACCCGACCACAGGGACCCAAGCATCTCCCCAGATTGCCAAAGGGACCTGCCCCGCATCTCTTAATGCCTTGAGCTGCTCCCAGGAAAGGAGAAGAAAAGACGTTCTGTGCCCGAGCGCCAAGGACTCAGACGCGATCTGCAGGGAGATCCGTACGCGAGGGAGATTCATCCGCTCTTCCTCCTGAGAGATCTTTCTCAGTCGATCCTTGAAGGTCCCCTCTGGAACCTCCGGCTCCCTGTTCCTCAGCACCGTGAGCAGATTGAGCCAGTATTTGGACGTGTAGGAGGCCTTTTCCACGGCCAAAACGTCTATCTTTGCGAAGTTCTCCTCAGCCGGACCTTGGCCCTTTTCCATGGAATGCAAGATATGCTCCGCACGCCGATATGCCAAAGCATGACAGGAACGCTCTTCATACGTATCGAGAAGCTGTTGAAGGGTATCCATCGCTTCGTCTCGCCGTCCAAGCTCATACTGAAGCCTGGAAGCGAGCAACAAGAAGCCAGCGGCCGCCTTCATTCGCGGTTCTCGGGCAACTAGCCTCTGACATTGCCGAAGAGCGACCTCCTGATCCTTCTCCTCTACGCTTAAAGACCTCACTCTCATGGAAGAATAGGCGAGATAAAGATGCTCGTCATCTAGAAGCGACACGTGAGCAATAGAGGAGAGAAAAAGGAGAAACGTCCACAAAGGACGCCACAGGAGCAAACCCGACGCAGTTCGATAGCCATGAAAGCCCAACATCCCCAAGGACACCGCGCCCAGAACAATAGAAACCCATGCCACCGGCCAAAGGACTTCGGTCTCCCAGACCTCTAGGGGACAAGAGAGATCGATCTTATGCTTGAAGTCGGATCCATAGGGTAAAGCTTCTTCCGGCAGAAAGACGAGCAGTGCGACGACAGCTATGAGCGCCAGTCCGCTCAGCAACAGACCATACGAAGAGAGGGCAACTCTCACGAGGGGAGGATCCTGGACGCGGCGTGCGGAAAGCCATCCCAGGAGGAGTCCAACCGGGATGGAGAGACAGGCCCACCGACAAGCGCTCAGCAAATAGAGCGTCTTGGAACGCTCCACGCCAAGAAAAGATTTGCCCATGGAAAGAACGATAGCCAAGCCCAACACATAGCAGATCGCTGTCCAAAAGGCGATGTCGTTCAGGGAGTCCCTCCAAGGGGCGGGCACCCCTGGCGCCAGGAGAGCGGTCCGCTCTTCCTCTGAAAACCCCCTTGTAAGGATCCAACGTTGACAGTGCCAGGCCAGCAAGGAGACCAAGATCGTCAATCCCATATAAAGAAGGAGACTTGGCCATCTGGAAAGGAAGGATAGGCTATGCTGGAGCGCAATTCCTGCAAAGGCGCACAACCCGAATGCGGCCGATGCCACCCCGTACGCCTTCTTCCCACGCTGCAAGAGAAATGCGGAAAGCAAGATAAAGGGCGCCCCTCCCCCCAGAAAAATCCCTGTGACCAGATAGGTGGCACATGGACTCGGTCTCCCAAAAGGACGGTGCTTCAAGGTCTCCCCTTCTTTGTGTCTTCGGACTTCACTATTATAGACAAGTGAAGGGACTGTTTTATTCTTCTCCTTCTATTCGTGGAGGTATGGGAAGGGGGCGTCTGTGCTGAAATCATATTTGACTGCAGCTTTATGGATAGCCATTGAAATCACTTCTTTGGCGGCTGAGCACCGTCGTTTCGATTCAGCCGGGGTACCCATCTCTTACACTCAAGTCGGCTCTGGTGAACCTGTCATACTCGTCCACGGCTACATGGCGAGCGGCGTCCTCAACTGGGGGTTCACCGGGGTCACGGAGCTTCTCGCACAGCACTATCGAGTCATCGTCATGGATGTCCGAGGACACGGGGGAAGCGGCAAACCGGAGAGCCGTGCCGATTACGGCATCGGGATGGTCGAGGATGTCGTTCGCCTGATGGATCACTTAAAAATCGAGAAAGCGCACGTGGTGGGATATTCGATGGGAGGGATGATTGTTTTGAAGATGGCCTCTCTTCATCCGGAAAGGCTGCAATCAGGGATCGTAGGCGGGATGGGATGGATTCGAAGCGATGAGGAAAGCCCTTTCCACGGCTTACAGAAGACCGCTCCCAACGAGGCCCTATCTTGCTGTGCAGCCTCCTTCAAGGAGCTCAGCCTTAGCGAAGCGGAGCTTCGCGCCATTCGGGTGCCCTTGACGATCATCATCGGGGATCAAGACGCGCTCCTGGAAAAACGAGTGAAACCCATGCAAAAGATCAGACCTGACGGGCCCATCATCATCGTGCCGGATTCAAACCACAAGACATGCATCTTCAAACCCAGCTTCAAGGAGTCCATCCTCGAAACGCTTCGAAAGAATGAACGCCCGGCGCCCTCTTCGAGCCTGTCGGTCTCGCCTGCCCCCGCCCTTTGCGTCATCTTGTCCGACCCCCATCTGCCTGAACGGATCGTGGACCAAATCTTGGGAGATCTTGCCACGGATATCAAATTGAGGCCGCCCTTGAATGGTGAGGAAGAACCTGTCGACCGCGTTCGGACACCTCGTTTCTTGTCCGAATTGCTCATTTTCACCGGCCTCTATGACCTAAAAAGGAACTACGAAGGCACGCTAACGGAAATGCAGCCCATCGTCGAGCAGGTTTGGGAGGAACTGAACTGACCCAGCTTTCCAGGCATCGTTTGCCCTAAACGCCAGATCCAGCTATGCTCTCTTGTTCCACGGGGGTTCGCTTCAAACAGGAGGTTCTATCGTGCAGAAAGCGACCAATATCACCTGGCATAAGGGCAACATCACCCCAAAGGACCGAGAGGAACGTAACGGCCACAAAGGTGCGGTGATCTGGTTCACAGGCCTCTCCGGCAGCGGCAAGTCCACCATCGCCGTGGAAACGGAAAAGAGACTTTTCGACATCGGAGCCCATGCTTTCGTCTTGGACGGGGACAACGTACGACATGGACTGAACAAAAACCTGGGCTTTTCTCCCGAGGATCGCGAGGAAAACATCCGTCGGATCGGCGAGGTAGCCAAACTTTTCGCGGATGCAGGCTTTCTGGCCCTGACGGCCTTTATCTCCCCGTACAGAAACGATCGCGACGCAGCCAGGGCTTTGCTGGAGGAGGGACGCTTTATCGAAGTCTTTGTCAAGGCGGACGTGGAAACCTGCAAGGAGCGCGATCCAAAGGGACTGTACGAAAAAGCGTTCAAGGGAGAAATCAAGGAGTTCACAGGGGTCTCGGCCCCGTATGAAGAACCCCTCAAGCCGGAACTGGTCGTGGACACGACCGAACTTTCGGTAGAGCAGTCTGTCCAGAAGATCATGGACTGCCTGGCGGAACGAGGCATTCTTGGCGAATAGACAAAAACACTGGAACCTGGGGTATCCCAAGGGGGTCGCGGACATGAAAAAAGGATTTCGCGCCTGTCTGGCACTTACGTCTCTACTCTTCATTTCTTCGGCATGGTCAGCCGACTGGCCGCAATTTCAAGGCCCGGATAGAAACGGAATCTCTCCAGAAAAAGGACTCCTCAAACAGTGGCCCGAGGGTGGCGCCCCTGTATCCTGGTCTGTGGAGGTGGGGCCTGGTTTCGGCGGAGTAGCCATCCGGGGGGGAGAAGTCTATCTTCTGGATCGCGAACCAGGCGAAAGAGACATCCTTCGCTGTTTCAACTTGGACACTGGCGAAGAGATCTGGTCGTTCCCCTACAAGGCTCCTGGAAAGGTCCAATATCCGGGGTCCCGAACCCATCCTCTTGTGGAAGGGAACCTCCTCTTCACGGTGGGACCCTTCGGGCATATGCATTGCCTGGACAGAGAAACCCATGCCGTGCTCTGGAAAACGAACATTCTGGAGGTCTATGGAGGCGAGGTGCCGAGATGGGGATCCAGCCAGTGTCCCTTGGCTTATGGAGAGACCATCATCGTGACACCCATCGGAAGCAAGGCCGGCGTGGTGGCTTTGAATAAAAACTCAGGTAAAGAAATTTGGATCTCAAAGCCGCTGGTGGATGAAGGAAGCCATGGAGCGTACGGTTCGCCCATGCTGGCTACGATAGGCGGTGTGGACCAGGTCCTGCTGTCCACTCCAACGGAAACTGCCGGTCTCAACGCGGCCACAGGAGAGATCCTGTGGCGGACCCAAGACTGGCAATGTAGGATTCCCATCACCAGTCCTTTCCACGTAGGGGACGGAAAGGTCTTTGTCACTGGAGGATACCGGGCCGGCGCGGCCATGTTCCAAATTTCCCAAAAACAGGGAAGCTTTGAATGTAAAACGTTATATAAAACCAACCAATGCAACTGCCAAATCCACCAACCGCTCCTATACAAGAAATACCTCTACTTGAACGGAAATGACAAGACAAAGATGTATGGCATGATCTGCCTGGACTTGGAAGGCAGCCTCCAATGGAAAACCAACCGACACCCAGGCTTTGACTGGGGAGGGCTTCTGCTGGCGGACGGCGTCATCTATGTGGTGGACGGCGATACAGGTGACTTGTGCACCATGGACCCCTCGCCCAAGAAGTATAAGGAACTCTCCAGGATGCCTCTTCTCTCTGGGAAGCAAATCTGGGGCACCGTCGCTCTATCCGAAGGAAGGCTCCTCTGCAGGGATCAAACCCATCTCAAATGCGTGGATATCAGGAAGTAGCCCGGCTAAAACCGTTTTATGAAACGCTGCAAGCCATTGCCAGACGGCTGGATAAAGACGGTCATGCCTGTTCCAGAAAATAGGGGGGCGCTTTCCATCTACACTCTGGAAAAGGCTCCCCAGTGGACGGAGTGGGCGTACCGTTTCTGGAAAGGGGATGTGCCAGGCAAGGAAACGATCAAAGAACACGACTGGGGCGGATACGTCTACAGGGCCCGGTTGGACGAGGAAACCCGTCTCTATTACTGCAAACGCTTTTCTATCCGGAACCTGCGTTTTCTTCACAAGCCCCCCAGGGCGCGCTATACGATCGTTCACGAGGCGAAAATGAGGGACTTCGGTTTCCGCACGCCCAAGGCCGTGGCCCTCATCGAATCCCGACGGATGGGTGTCGTGGTGGACAGCGCTCTCGTCACGGAGGGCGTTTCACAGGCGTTTCGCATGTTTGATCTATTCAATAAGGACGAGGTGTCTAACCTCCTTGATAAGAAGAAAAGGAGGGCCCTTCTTCGGGCTTTTGGGAAGGAGGTGGGACGGCTTCATTCCGCGGGGTTTTATCATGGTGACATGCATTGGGGAAATGTCCTTTGCAGAATGGAAAAAGATCGTTTCCTTTTCTTCTGGACCGACAATGAACGGGGCAGGGAACTAAAAAATGTACCGTTTCGACTGCGAGTGGACGACTTGAACCAGGTGAACAAGTACAGGCATCGAATGAGCCGTACAGATCGGTTGCGAATGTGGCGCGCCTACTTGGAAGAAACTCATCTGCCCGAACAGGAGGCAAACCGCATGCTGAAACGCATCCTCGAGAGAAGCCTCTACTTCTGGAAGAAAAAGGGCTGGCTATGAAAGGGGAAGAAGGCTGATGGCACCAGGTCAGGCTTTGGAAGAACCTCGTATCCAACTTGATCTGAACCTGCATTGGACCTTTCAAAGGAAAAAGGCGGGACGCGCCTGGCTGTCTGGGAAACAGGCGGACCCCATGGACCAGCCTGTATGTCTTCCCCACTCTTGGAACACACAGGATACGTTCTTCCCGGGGACCAAGCATTATCAAGGGTTCGGCTCCTACAAAAAGGCCTTTTTCGTCGATCCATCGTTCTTTCTTCCCCATACCCGATGGACACTTCATGCCGATGGTTTCTACGGGCTAGGTGACGTATGGTTGGATGGCGCTAAACTCACTGACGTGGATGGGCAGTTCCTAGGCTTCGCCTTGGATCTCACCGAGCACCTCAGGCCTGGAGAAGAGCATTTGCTTGCCATCCGCTTGGACAACCGCGCTCGTCGCAACGTTCTGCCAGGCCATAGAATGCCCGATTTCATTCTTTATGGAGGACTGACCGGGGGCCTGTGGCTTCTTAGGAAGCCTGATCTCTCAATACCGCCAGAACACATTCAGATAACC
>Ga0272442_10011171_pt1 | contig 10983 bp, 5 predicted proteins | sample SSMForm2O_FD_200262 | JGI IMG/M metagenome (GOLD analysis project Ga0272442, IMG submission 200262) | Marine sediment archaeal communities from Little Sippewissett salt marsh, Falmouth, MA, United States - SSM-Form-2O | ecosystem: Environmental > Aquatic > Marine > Wetlands > Sediment ... | reverse complement strand
AATGTGTTTTACACAAAACTCGATCCTGCTGGCAAACTGGCAAACATGCCTTCAATAACCAAAGAAGTAAAAAGTATGCTTACAGGCGAGGAGCCACCAATGGAAGATGGTACTGAAGAAATTGTATTCGGGGCAAGCGATGTTAAGCAGTTGACCTGGAAACACCTGATGGATGCTTATACCTGTACCGAATGTGGACGGTGTACAAGGGTATGCCCCGCAAATATAACAGGTAAAAAACTTTCTCCACGGAAAATAATGATGGATACCCGTGACAGGCTTGAATTGATGGGCAGGAATATTGATAAAAACGGGCTCGATTTTACCGACGATAATACCTTATTTGATTATATCACTCCAGAAGAGCTTTGGGCTTGTACTACCTGCAATGCCTGCACAAATGCCTGTCCCGTAAATATCGATCAGGTATCGTTAATACTTGAATTGAGAAGGTATATTGTGATGGAACAGGCAAAAGCACCGGGAGAATTAAATGCTATTTTCAGCAATATCGAGAATAACGGCGCTCCCTGGCAGTTTTCACAGGAAGACAGGATGCTTTGGGCAGAAGAACTTTATTTTGACCAATCAAATTAATCAGTAATATCCGGAGAAAATGGAATCAGCAAAAAAGAAGATCGAAGTGCCTGTGATGGCAGATTTATTTTCCCAGGGGAAAAAACCTGAATATTTGCTTTGGGTTGGAAGTGCCGGGGCATTTGACGACCGCTATAAAAAAGTTACCAGGGCATTTGTTAAAATATTGGCTTATCTCGATATTGATTATGCTGTTTTAGGGACAGAAGAATCGTCTTCAGGCGATGTTGCCAGGAGGGCAGGAAATGAAATGCTGTTTCAGATGCAGGCGCTTATGAACATTGAAATCCTTAATGGTTATGAAGTGAAAAAAATCATTACCTGCGACCCACATATTTATAACACATTTAAAAATGAATATCCGGATTATGAGGGGAATTTTGAAGTTATTCACCATTCCCAGTTTTTGAAACAACTTATTGATGAAGGAAAACTAAACCCAGATAAAACTTTTTTTAAAGGCAAGAAGATCACTTATCACGATCCTTGTTACCTTGGAAGGGCTAACGGAGAATATGAAGCTCCCAGAAAAGTAATAAATACATTATCCGGCAATTTCGTGGAAATGAAACGTAATAAAAGCCTTGCTTTGTGCTGTGGAGCCGGAGGCGGGCAGATGTTTAAAGAGGCTGAGAAAGGTGATAAGGAAGTTTTTTTAGAGCGAACTGAAGATGCCCTTGAAACAGGTGCCGATGTAATTGCTACTGCCTGCCCGTATTGTATGGTGATGTTAACCGACGGATTGAAATATAAAAATATAGAAGAAAAGGTAAAGAATTACGATATTGCTGAACTGGCCGCACTATCGTTAGGTTTGTAATATAGGAAAATATTAAAACTAAATAATTATGAAAAAAATAGTTAAGGGTGGTGAGTTTATGGTCAACGACCTTGAAGCCAACGATATTTTTATCCCTGAAGAATTCGATGAAGAACAGATAATGATTGCAGATACCTGCCGCGATTTCCTTGAAACCGAAGTGATGCCAAACCTCGACAGGATTGATGCCCAGGAAGAAGGATTGTCACGTGGCCTGTTAAACAAAGCAGGTGAGCTTGGATTGCTGGGTATTTCAATTCCTGAAGAATATGAGGGATTTGATCAGTCATTTGTTACATCCATGTTTGTTAGCGAGATAATGGGAAAGGCGTACTCGTTCGCTGTTATTTATTCTTGCCACACTGGTATTGGTTCATTACCGATTTTATACTTTGGTAATGAACAACAAAAGGAAAAATATTTACCTAAACTGGCTTCGGGAGAATGGGCCGGCGCATACTGCCTTACTGAACCTGGGGCAGGCTCCGATGCCAACTCCGGGAAAACAAAAGCAACCCTTTCCGAAGATGGAAAATATTATATCCTGAACGGGCAGAAAATGTGGATAACAAATACCGGTTTTGCCGATATTTTTACAGTATTCGCAAAAATTGACAACGACCGGGTTCTAAGCGCATTTATTGTCGAACGTGATTTCCCGGGCATCAAGTTTAACCCGGAAGAAAAGAAAATGGGGATCAAAGGATCCTCAACCAGGCAGATTTTTTTCGAAGACTGTATGGTGCCAGTTGAGAACCTCTTATGGGCCCGTGGGAAAGGATTCCGTATCGCACTTGATATTTTGCATATGGGCCGGATAAAACTCGGTGGGAATGTTATTGGCGCGGCTAAAATGGCAATCAACCAGTCGGTAAATTATGCCAACGAAAGAAAACAGTTCGGAACCTTAATTTCTTCATTTGGTTCTATTAAATATAAGTTGGCCGAGCAGGTGATTAAAGCCTTTACCACCGAATCGACAGTGTACCGTGCCAGTAATAATGTCGATGAGTATATAGAGGCGTTGGCTGATACCACATCAAAAGAAAAAGCAATCATAAAAGCATTCGAGGAATATTCCATAGAGGCTGCCATATTGAAAGTTTACGGCTCCGAATCGTTGGATTATATTGTTGACGAAGGTGTTCAGATTCACGGCGGTATGGGCTATTCATCCGAAATGCCGATCGAGCGGGGGTACCGCGATTCGCGTATTAACAGGATATTTGAAGGGACGAACGAGATTAACCGTTTAATTACAATCGATACGTTAATGAAACGGGGAGCCAAAGGGGTGTATGACCTGTTTGGTGAAGCTGAGAAAGTTATTCAGTATCTTCAGTATATGGAAGATTGCAGTGGTTCTGCTGAAGGCTATTTTGAAAATAAATCTGAGGTAATTAAAAACTTTAAAAAGGCAGGCCTGATGCTGATGAAGGCTGTTTCCGATAAGTTTGGCCGTCAGATGGTTCACGAGCAGGAAATTCTGAATAACCTTTCCAATATTGTCATGAATACCTATGTTGCTGAATCAACCATGTTAAGGATTCAGAAAAGAGAGTTAATAGGGCAGGAAGTGGCAATATACAAAGATATTCTCGATGTTTATATTTATGATACTGCCAGCTTTATCAGAAAAGAAGCACTCGATGCAATAAATTCATTTGCTGATGAAAACGAGTGTAAGTTGCTGTCAGAAGGAGTTAGTTATTTTACGTGTGTTCCACCGGTTAATGTAAAAAATGCCCGTCGGAGGATCGCCGAAAAACTGATTGAGGATAATATATACAATTTCTGAACAAACAGGTTTTTATAAACGGGATCCCTTATTTTTTGCACTTTAGAATTGGATATTAATTGGTTGTTTGTTTAAAAGGATTGATGATTATTGAAACTAATAATTTTAATATCCGTAATTATTAATCCCTGTATTTTTAAATTGTTTTAGTAAAATTCAGAGAGTTGTAAAGGCAATTGAAATTACTTAAAAAAAAATGTAAAAAAAGTTTGCAGGGATAAAAAAGGTGTTTACATTTGCAGCCGCTTTGGGCAATACTTGGTGTATAAACAAAATTAAGTTCGTAAACGTTTTTAATAACATAATAGAAGAAGAAAAAATCTTAACAAGCCATTTATTTTAGAGGGGTAGTTAAGGTATTTAATATAATAACGATAATAAATCCTGTGTATGGAAAAGAATTAATGCGGGATTTTTATGAGTTCTTTCAAATGGTTAAAAAAAATAGAAGCAAGGCAAGAAATATGCACAGCCACGTAAATTTCGCGAGGGCCGAGGAAAAGACGATAAGAATTATATTTACAATGGAGAGTTTGATCCTGGCTCAGGATGAACGCTAGCGGGAGGCTTAACACATGCAAGTCGAGGGGCATCCCCGAGCAATCGGGGGCGACCGGCGGACGGGTGCGTAACGCGTATGCAACCTGCCTTATGCAGGGGGATAGCCCATGGAAACGTGGATTAACACCCCATATACTGGCAATGCCGCATGGCAAAACCAGGAAAACTGCGGTGGCATAAGATGGGCATGCGTCTGATTAGTTAGATGGTAAGGCAACGGCTTACCATGGCTACGATCAGTAGGGGTCCTGAGAGGGTTCCCCCCCACACTGGCACTGAGACACGGGCCAGACTCCTACGGGAGGCAGCAGTGAGGAATATTGGGCAATGGGCGGAAGCCTGACCCAGCCATCCCGCGTGCAGGATGACAGCCCTATGGGTTGTAAACTGCTTTTACCTGCCAAGAAACCTGCTTACGCGTAAGTAGCTGACGGTAGCAGGGGAATAAGCACCGGCTAACTCCGTGCCAGCAGCCGCGGTAATACGGAGGGTGCAAGCGTTATCCGGATTTATTGGGTTTAAAGGGTGCGTAGGCGGGGCTGTAAGTCAGTGGTGAAAACCTGCCGCTCAACGGTAGGCTTGCCATTGATACTGCGGCCCTTGAGTATGGTTGAGGTAGGCGGAATGTGCAGTGTAGCGGTGAAATGCATAGATATTGCACAGAACGCCGATTGCGGAGGCAGCTTACTAAGCCATTACTGACGCTGATGCACGAAAGCGTGGGTAGCGAACAGGATTAGATACCCTGGTAGTCCACGCCGTAAACGATGTTCACCCGCTGTTTGCGATACACAGCAAGCGGCTGAGCGAAAGCATTAAGTGAACCACCTGGGGAGTACGCCCGCAAGGGTGAAACTCAAAGGAATTGACGGGGGCCCGCACAAGCGGTGGAACATGTGGTTTAATTCGATGATACGCGAGGAACCTTACCTGGGCTTAAATGCAGGCTGCATCCCCGGGAAACCGGGGTTCCCTCCGGGGCTGCCTGCAAGGTGCTGCATGGTTGTCGTCAGCTCGTGCCGTGAGGTGTCGGGTTAAGTCCCATAACGAGCGCAACCCTTACCGTTAGTTGCCAACGGGTAAAGCCGGGGACTCTAGCGGGACTGCCACCGTAAGGTGAGAGGAAGGCGGGGATGACGTCAAATCAGCACGGCCCTTATGCCCAGGGCTACACACGTGTTACAATGGCCGGTACAAAGGGCAGCTACTGCGCGAGCAGGTGCGAATCCAGAAAGCCGGCCCCAGTTCGGATCGGAGCCTGCAACCCGGCTCCGTGAAGTTGGAATCGCTAGTAATCGGATATCAGCAACGATCCGGTGAATACGTTCCCGGGCCTTGTACACACCGCCCGTCAAACCATGGAAGCCGGGGGTACCTGAAGTCTGCAACCGCGAGGAGCGGCCTAGGGTAAATCCGGTGACTAGGGTTAAGTCGTAACAAGGTAGCCGTACCGGAAGGTGTGGCTGGAACACCTCCTTTCTGGGGGCCTTTTTGCGGGTTTTATGGTGGCGTGCATACGTGCCTTGCTTTTTTAAGAGATAAGAGGAAGCCTCCCCCCTGCCCCCAAAGGAGGGGGGCAAGGGGCTTTTAACAGAGTCCCGTAGCTCAGCTGGTTAGAGTACTACACTGATAATGTAGGGGTCCCCAGTTCAAGTCTGGGCGGGACTACTTCGCACGCCGGAGCCTTGGCGGAGGTGTGCAGCAGGGCCGCACAGCATAGTTAATAGTGGATCCCGCCTTCGCTAAAGCTATGGCGGACAACGGGGGATTAGCTCAGTTGGCTAGAGCGCTAGATTTGCATTCTAGAGGTCAAGGGTTCGACTCCCTTATTCTCCACAGCGTGCTACGGAGCCTTGGCAAAGTAGTACCGGTAGTAAAAAAAATAAAAAACCGGGCGCAGGTTTTAAAAAATGCGCAAAGAGTTCAAAAAATATTTACGGCTTAGCTTTTGGTTAATAAAAGTTTTAAGCCACAAGGTAAAGCTGGTGCCTTAGTTGGGGTTCGATCCCCTGGTTACCTGCGTTTAACGGTAGTTAAATGGTTTAGGCAATGGTATAAAGTATTAGTTACTAACTACTAATCACTCACTACTCATTACTAATTACTAACTACTAGTTATAAAGTTCTTTGGCATGTTGGCAACAATACAGAAGTGGTAAAAAAGAGGTAAAATATACGAGGATTCGAGCAAAGGAAGTGAGCAAGGGCGCACGGTGGATGCCTAGGCTCCCAGAGGCGAAGAAGGGCGCGATAAGCTGCGATAATCCGCGGGGAGGCGCAAATAGCCGTTGATCCGTGGGTACCCGAATGGGGCAACCCTCCCGCACAAGCGGGAATCCCCCCGAGGAATCGGGGGGAGGCTAACCCGGCGAACTGAAACATCTAAGTAGCCGGAGGAAAGGAAAACAAAAGTGACCCCCCTAGTAGCGGCGAGCGGACGGGGGCGAGCCCAAACCAGCGTTGTTTTGGCATCGTTGGGGTTGTAGGGCCGCGTCATAGCGGCGCATAGGCAAGTGGAATGGGCCTGGAAAGCCCAGCCAGAGGGGGTGACAGCCCCGTACACGTAGTTTATGCTGAGCTTAGCGGCACCCTGAGTAGGGCGGGGCACGAGGAACCCTGCCTGAACCAGCCGGGGCCATCCGGCAAGGCTAAGTACTCCTGGGAGACCGATAGTGGACAAGTACCGTGAGGGAAAGGTGAAAAGCACCCTGGGCAAGGGAGTGAAACAGTACCTGAAACCGTGCGCTTACAAGCGGTAGGAGCCCCGAGCATTCGGGGTGACTGCGTGCCTTTTGCATAATGAGCCTACGAGTTAGCGTTGTTAGCGAGGTTAACCCGTTCAGCGGGGGAGCCGAAGCGAAAGCGAGCCTGAACAGGGCGTTAGAGTTATCAGCGCTAGGCGCGAAACCCGGTGATCTACCCATGGGCAGGCTGAAGTGGCGGTAACACGCCATGGAGGGCCGGACCAGGGGGCGTTGAAAAGCCCTTGGATGACCTGTGGGTAGGGGTGAAAGGCCAATCAAACCGGGAAATAGCTCGTACTCCCCGAAATGCATTTAGGTGCAGCCTCAAGGAAGTTTCATAGAGGTAGAGCTACTGATTGGATGCGAGGGCTTCGCCGCCTATCAAATCCAGGCAAACTCCGAATGCTATGAAATGGCCCTTGGGAGTGAGGGCATGGGTGCTAAGGTCCGTGTCCGAGAGGGGAACAACCCAGACCACCAGCTAAGGCCCCGGAGTGCATGCTAAGTTGAAAAAACGAGGTCCGGCTGCAGAGACAGCTAGGATGTTGGCTTGGAAGCAGCCATTCATTCAAAGAGTGCGTAACAGCTCACTAGTCGAGCGGCTGGGCATGGATGATAACCGGGCATAAGCATGCCGCCGAAGCTGTGGCCCCCCCGAGGATTCGGGGGAGGGTAGGGGAGCATTCCAACGGCGTTGAAGCAGTTGCGTGAGCAGTTGTGGAGTTTTTGGAAGGGCAAATGTAGGCATAAGTAACGATAATGCAGGTGCGAAACCTGCACGCCGATAGGCTAAGGTTTCCTGATCAACGCTAATCGGATCAGGGTAAGCCGGGCCCTAAGGCGCACCCGCGAGGGGGAGCCGATGGAAAGCAGGTTAATATTCCTGCGCCCGCCATGCAATAAAAGCGACGGGGCAGCGTAGCTGCTAGGTACTGACGGAATAGTACGTTGAGCTTAGCCTCCGGGCGAAGCGAAGCAGTGAAGCCGCCTCCAAGAAAAGCGAGCATGGCGGCCCGTACCGCAAACCGACACAGGTAGCCAAGGAGAGTATCCTGAGGCGCTCGAGTGACCCGTGGCTAAGGAACTAGGCAAAATGGCCCCGTAACTTCGGGAGAAGGGGATCCCGCCGTAAGGCGGGACGCAGAGAAATGGCCCAGGCGACTGTTTATCAAAAACACAGGGCTATGCCAAACCGTAAGGTGACGTATATGGCCTGACACCTGCCCGGTGCCGGAAGGTTAAGGGGGGGGGTTATCCCGCCATAGGCGGGGGAAGCCCTGAACCGAAGCCCCGGTAAACGGCGGCCGTAACTATAACGGTCCTAAGGTAGCGAAATTCCTTGTCGGGTAAGTTCCGACCTGCACGAATGGTGTAACGATCTGGGCACTGTCTCGGCCACGGGCTCGGTGAAATTGTAGTGCCGGTGAAGATGCCGGCTACCCGCAACGGGACGGAAAGACCCCGTGAACCTTTACTGCAGCTTCGCATTGGCTTTGGGTAAGCAATGTGTAGGATAGGACGGAGGCTATGAATCCGCGCCGCCAGGCGTGGTGGAGCCGCCCTTGAAATACGCCCCTTTGCTTGCCTGGGGCCTAACCCCGAGCCCTCGGGGGACATTGCGTGGTGGGTAGTTTGACTGGGGTGGTCGCCTCCAAAAGCGTAACGGAGGCTCCCAAAGGTGCCCTCATGGCGATTGGTAACCGCCAGCAGAGCGTAATGGCATAAGGGCGCTTGACTGCGAGGCCGACGGGCCGAACAGGTGGGAAACCAGGGCATAGTGATCCGGTGGCCCCGTATGGGAGGGCCATCGCTCAAAGGATAAAAGGTACTCCGGGGATAACAGGCTGATCGCCCCCAAGAGCTCATATCGACGGGGCGGTTTGGCACCTCGATGTCGGCTCGTCACATCCTGGGGCTGGAGAAGGTCCCAAGGGTTGGGCTGTTCGCCCATTAAAGTGGCACGCGAGCTGGGTTCAGAACGTCGTGAGACAGTTCGGTCCCTATCTGTTGTGGGCGTAGGAGGCTTGAGGGGCACTGCCGCTAGTACGAGAGGACCGCGGTGGACAAACCCCTAGTGTGCCAGTTGTGGCGCCAGCTGCATTGCTGGGTAGCTATGTTTGGACGGGATAAGCGCTGAAAGCATCTAAGCGCGAAGCCCACCCCAAGATGAGGCCTCCCTTAAGGGCCGTAGGAGACGACTACGTAGATAGGCTGCAGGTGTAAAGGCGGCAACGCCAAAGCCGAGCAGTACTAATTGCCCGGGAGCTTCCAAAAGTGCTAGTCCCCGTAATTTGCCATGCTACTGCTTCTTTTGCCAACATGCCTAAAATATTGCCCCGCGCCAGTGCGGGGTTGAAAGCTTTAGGTGGTTACCTGCCTATGCCATTGCTACGGCAGGCAAGTAGCGGGTAACAAGCCTTAAAGATTTAGGTGGTTATAGCGGCGGGGCCCCACCTCTTCCCATCCCGAACAGAGAAGTTAAGCCCGCCAGCGCCGATGGTACTGCAGCAATGTGGGAGAGTAGGCCGCCGCCTCCCTTCAATTGGCCCGTGCACATAAGGCACGGGCCTTTTTATTGCAGCAAATGGCAATATAAAATTATCCGGAACCGTTTTATCAAAAAACCAGTTTGCATGCAAAAAAACTACTTCCATTTGAAACGTATAAATTTTTTTTACATAGCTCTGATTATATTTACCTGTAGCCTGCCTTTGTCTGAATTTATGGTATCTGCCTCTTCAGGATTATTACTTCTGACCGCCTGGAGTGAAGACAATTGTATAAATAAGTTAAACAGGATAAAACAAAGGAAATTAATCCTGTTTATGCCTGCTATCTTTCTTATTTACCTAATTAGCCCACTTATTACCGGAAATGGCGAAACAGTAGTATACGACTTAAGGAAAGCCTTATTTTTTATTATTCTTCCATTGGCATTCCTCCCGGCAAAAGAAATTTCTTCGAAACAAAAACAAACAATTGTGGTCCTGTTTATCGGCGCTGTGCTTGCTGCAGTAATTTATGCTTTATTAAACTGGAAAATATTCAGTGCCGGGCAACACCTGCATATCCATAATTCAGGCCTGATTACACATATCAGGTTCAGTTTTCAAATGGTTATGGCAATTTGGTTCCTGATATTTATTATGCTAAGAAATTTCAACTTTAAAAACAGGGACATAATTCTTTACACTGTTGTGACATTGATAGTAATAACAGGCTTTCTGTTTTTGCAGCAATCTTTAACAGGAATCATTGCATTTTTAATATCAATTGTATTTGTCCTGTTTATATCGGTTTTTTCTGTAAAAGGCACCTTGAAATACTTATTTCTTACAGGCATTTTACTAATAGTTATCCTTCCTGTAATTTATGTTGCATGTATCGCATATCCTTTTTATTTTCCTGAAAAGGTTGAAAAAAATAATCTTCCGAAGACTACCGGGAATGGCAATTATTACATGCACGATACCGAAAACCTTTTAATCGAAAACGGGAAATACGTTTACCTGTATGTGTGCGAAGATGAAATGCGGGAAGAGTGGAATAAACTTTCAGCCTTAAAATATGATTCGCTCGACCAGTATGGCTATACCATAAAAAGTACGTTGCTCAGGTATTTAACATCGAAAGGATTGACAAAAGATGCAGCGGGTGTGCACGCATTGACCACATCAGATATCCAAAATGTAGAAAACGGAGTCAGTAATTATTTGTTTAAAGAAAAAAAATGGCCGCTTTTTTCAAGGATTTATAAATCGGTATGGGAGTTTTATGTGTATACAAAACTAAGATACGTAAACAATCAATCGTTGTCGCAACGGATTGAATTTTCAAGGGCGGCCTTGTTAATTATAAAGGAAAACTTCTGGTTTGGTGTGGGGCCGGGAAACTGGAAACAGGCTTTTTTCGATGCCTACAAGAAATTGGATTCAAACCTCGACGAGAATTATTATGCTTCGTCACATAACCAGTACCTGAACTACCTTGTTAAATTCGGAATCTTCGGATTTTTACTGATCATGTTTTTTATCATCTATCCTGTGGTAAAGTCGAAACGCTATCGCGACCCATTATTCCTTATTTTCCTGATTTTTATGTTTATTGCAAACTTTGCCGATTCAAATTTCGAATCACACATGGGTAGTTCCTTTTTCGTGTTTTTTTACTGTTTCTTCCTTATAGCCGACGGCACAGAATACCTTTCCTTCCGGCAAAAAACAAAACCTAAATAAATTCAGTTCAGGATCATGGATTTAATCCGCCAAAAGGCGGACAAGGGATTAATTCCCCCCCCCCTTGGGGCGAAAAAATTTATTCCATTTGATACCCCGTTGCTTGCAGCGGGGTAGTTCATTACCGATTATCATTTGAAATGAGCCTTAAAATTCGCATACTCTTTTAAGCCTGTCAAATGTATATCGGCATTATACCATAAGGTAATAAGGCTCATTAATAAATCA
>Ga0272442_10011170_pt1 | contig 10986 bp, 8 predicted proteins | sample SSMForm2O_FD_200262 | JGI IMG/M metagenome (GOLD analysis project Ga0272442, IMG submission 200262) | Marine sediment archaeal communities from Little Sippewissett salt marsh, Falmouth, MA, United States - SSM-Form-2O | ecosystem: Environmental > Aquatic > Marine > Wetlands > Sediment ... | reverse complement strand
TGTGCTTATGATATAGATGTATTTAGAATTGGTGACGACTGGGGCCAGCAGTACGGACTCATTATGGGCCCCGATTTGTGGCGGGAATTTATCAAGCCAAGAATCAAGCAGATGTATCAGTTGGTTAAATCAAAAGGCAAATTTGTCATGCTTCACTCGTGCGGCAAACTGGATGAGATTTTCCCCGATTTAATCGAGTGCGGCCTGGATATTTTTAATCCGTTCCAGCCGGAAGTAACCGACGTTTTCGAAACAAAGAAAAAGTACGGCGATAAGCTCAGTTTCTACGGGGGAATCAGTACACAAAAAACCCTGCCCTTCGGGACCGTTGAGCAGGTTACCGACGAGGTCAAACGGCTGATAGATATTGTTGGAGAAAATGGCGGCTACATCGCCTCGCCCGCCCACGATATACCTGGCGACGCAAAGCCGGAAAATATGGCCGCTATGATAGAAGTCCTGCAAAATCAGTAAACAGGTTGCAGGCTGACAAATTCAAATACTGTAAGCCCGTCTTTCAATACGGTCAGTTTTTGTTCAGTAACGGCTTAAGTGCCTTTTCAACCGATATTGTTGTCTTCGGCTTAAAATTATCCGAAGTAATATACTTAACTATTCCATCCATCAAAGCCACGGCAGGGGGGTCTTCCATATCAAAATTGCAGGATGCTGCAAACAATCTGCCCGCCTCTGTCTGTGCCTCCCACAACGATGCCTGCAGACATATGTATTTATATGAGCTTACGATTTCCAGTAATATCCTGCCTCTCAACACATAATGAAAATCCTCAGGGAATTTTTCATGAGCTGGAAAATGCTGTTCAATACCAAAATCTTTTCCATCAACAAAACCTACAGCATCCTCAATACCAGTCAGCTTATTCTCAAATGGATCCTTTGCTTCATCGCTCGGGCGGAAAATCTCAAACTCGCGTTCAACCGGCTTATCGCTATCAAATTTAATCTTCACTACCAGCAGATTTTCATCTTTATAAACGAATGAATCCATAGACCTTTTATCAACCGTTGTTTCGTATTCAGATTTAATCTGGCCGGTGTAAAGCTTCATTCTCTCTTGGTATTTGGTGTAATTTTCTGAGCCGGGCGTTCGTATAACAAGGCCACCGCATCGTTTTGGAGTGGGGAATCTGTTTTTCTGTGTTGCATTTCGCGACTCACCCATCAAAGTTTTAAATGTTTCAGGTGCACGTTCTTTAAGCATCATAAGGATGTCGGGGTTTACAATAATCTCTTGTTTTTTTTCTTCGTATCTTCTGTCCCAGACATCAGCCTTGTTGATGCCGAAATAAACTTCTTCAGGCCCGCCCCATTGCAAAACTCCCACATCTCCATTTCCTGCCCATGCTCCAAATGCCCAATCCATATAATTATACTGCTCAATAGGCCGGAGAAAAACTATGTCATGCTGTGAGACAAATTCGGCTCTGTCAAACTCGAAACGGCCCTTCTGGGCCAAGGCAGATGTATCGGCACATAAGCCCTGCATTGTTATTATTAAAAGAGTAAGAATTACTTTTGTTGCAGTACTATGATTGTTCATTGCTATCTCCTGTATGAATAATATAAACCTAAGCCTTACTCAAGAACCTTAAGCTTACATAATCAGCCATCTTAGTCAATGAACAATTTCTTAAAATTTACTTCTATCTCCTGCTTTGAGGGTCAGTACAGACAGTGAGCATAGGGGGGATAAATATTATTATGAATGTTGTATAGCAGCTAAGCTAAGCTTAGCTGCGGGACTGGTCAAGTATCAGGTCTTTGACTTTTCGGCTGGGCAAATTAAGCGAGCCATAAGCTGAAGCCGCCGAACTTTGCAATACCGGGTCAATATCCTTTGAGCTGACCAATGAATAAAGGGCATCTATCGTCTGGTCATCGAGCAGGTTGGCATTAACTTTAGCTGAAATTACCAGCGACTCAAAGGCAGATATTCGAATGTCCATAGGGTTGTTTTCGGCAAGAGCCATCGCAGCTATTGCCCGCTGTGCATCCGGGGTATTTAGCTGGGCCAGTACTCTGGCTGCCAGCATTTGAATCTGGGTTCGTTTATCCCTTGTTGCATTTATAAGGGCCTTTTGGGCTGCGGATAAATCAATAACAGGATTTTGTGTTTCAGCTAAGCTGAGCATTACCCCTACGGCTCGAAGGGCATAGCTGTCGGCTAACTGCTGGTCTGCAAAGCCGCTGTTTTCTTCTGTGTCCTCAGAACCTAAGGCAAGTGCCTCAACTAAAATTTCGACGACCAGTCTGTTCTCGGCGAAGTGTTCTTTGGGCCCGGCTGCGGCTATTGCAATGGCCGCGCTATACCTGACGGCTCTGTCGCCGAAGGAAAGGGCCTGGGCTAAAGGCTGGTCGGGTCCGATTCGATAGAGCAGTGATTTTTCACCTGCAATCGTAGCTAATGCCTCTACAGCACCGAGGGCGACATAAGCATTATTGTCTTTTATAGCTCTGGCAAGTGCCTGATGCAGATATTCAGGGCCTGCGGTGGTGGCGTAAACAAAGGCGTCTGCATGCCCGTCGCCGAAATAGCCGGGCATCTCAACGCCGGTAGATTCTGCCTTAAAATAGGAGGCCAGCCATAAACCAATGGCTTGACCAAAGCCTTCATCAGCTTTCAATGCCCACTCGCAACATCGCATTGCCATGAGTTCGTTAAAGTAAATTTTGTCGACCTTTTCACGAACCAGCCTGCCGGCAGCCGAATCCCAAAACCATACGTTGGCAAAATCAGCGTCTTCGGCTGGGGCCAGCGATGGAGTACTGTAATAATAATCCTCAGCCAGCCGATAGAACAGCCGGGCAGCGGGAATTTGGGCGGCGGCAGGGTCAATTTCGCCGATACTCTGGTCGGCTAATGTGCGAAGTTCAGCCGACTCGTCATTTTCGGTGATATATTTCAGATAGGCCAGCGATTGCGGATATCCAATCTTGCCCATTGCTTTTATTACCTCGGCCTTTACCCCGATATTATCGGTTTGAAGGGAGGCGGCGAGCGGCCTTATCGCGTCTTTGCCTATCTGCGGAAGTGCCCATATAATATTCGGTAATTCGTCTTTACGCGAATTATCAGCTATCGCGTCGAGCATGTACATTATTGCATATTCGCCTGCATTTTGGAGTCTTTTGACCGCTGCGAGCCGGCCGCGAGCGGTACTGCTGAGTCTTCGTATCTCTTCGGCTATAATCTTCGGGTCCGCCCTGCGGATGAATCTGCCCTGCTCGATAATAGCAAGCAGTTTGCCGCTAAGTTCAGCCAGTTGGGCATCAGGTGCGGCATCATTAACTTTTAGTAAGATTGAATATCCCTGAGGATTTGCCTCTGCCAGGGCAAGTAACGCTGCTGGGTCGGGATTGCTCTGCAGAACCGCCTGGGCGTATCCAGATGCCAGATTGAATCGACCAATCCTGGTGAAATGTAAAAAATCGCTCCAATTTTCTTCAAGACTCTGTCCAAAACCAGTGGTGACGATAAAAAGTCCTATTATTAGTGTTGCTGCTACGTTCTTTTTGGCAAACATCAATATATCTCCAAAGATTTATTCATTGTGCTAATTAAAATCTGAGTTTGGCTGCCCAGCCTCCAAAAACCGACACCCGCGGGATTCTCCCACAAAAAACCGAAAATCCGCTACTTAATCAAAGCTAACAGCTATATTTCGGCTTTATAAAGGTCATACTACAGAAAAATACCTTCGCTGTCAACAAAAAACCACCCTGGCAGCCATGGATTACCGGACTATCAGGGGGTGGAAAGTCAACACGTGTATTAATTTGCGTTGATTTCTTTTACCAGGGCCGGCAGTTCAGAAAGTTGATTTATTTGCCAGACTCCTGCTGGAATTTTTCTGCCGATATTGGTGTATGCTTTTTTGCACACAGTTCTCATACCAAGCTTGACCGCCGGGATAATATCGTTATCAATACGGTCTCCTACGAATACTATATTTTCCAGCTTCTCGCCGATTTTCTCGGCAGCAGCCTTGAAAATTCGGGCGTCGGGCTTGCGAAAATCAAACTCATATGAATAGAGCTTTGCCGAAAAAAACTCCAGTATGCCGAACTGTTGAAGATGTTTTTCTAAACAAAAGCCATTTACAAAAGTATTGGAGATGATTCCCAGCTTGATCCCCAAATCTTTAAGTTTGGCTAAGGTCTCTTTTATCTGCGATTCAGCTTTACCGAATCTGCTTAAAGGTTCATACCAAAGCCAAACAAATTGCTGCCACTGCTGCTCATTGAGACCAATGCCGTTTTTGGCATTTAGTTTTTTTAACAGTTCCAGCGCATTAAAATCATTTCCGGTTATGGCTGAATACAGATGGTTTAGTCGCAGTGATATTAAATTCCGCCAACAGTAGTACCGGAAGTTCCCAACAGGTTGCCCTGCATTTTCCAGAAAGTCGTAAGATAGGGCGGCGCCCTCGGCGAAAAGCTGTCCCACATTAACTTTGCCAAAGGTCAGCAAAGTCTCACCAAAATCAAACAATATCGCTTTTATTTCATTCTGTAACACAAAAAAACCAATACAATCAGCTATCCACCGCAGGCGAATTCCACTTATTGTTCTGACTTCTGAATTCTGAGTTCTTCAAACTGGCCTCAGCCGGTTTGAACTGCCTACTTTCTCAACGGCGGTAAATCTTCTCCGCAAACCTCCGCGAACCACTTGAACATCTCTTCGTCAGATATTGCTAATACCCTGTTGTTTGAGTATTCAGCGTCCACTATATCTTTTATTTTGGCTATGCGCTGGTCATGTTTTGGAATTTCGATTTTATATCTGGCTTCTATCCAGTGTTTGATACCTGCGGCGCCGGATTTATCGGTAATCGCTACGCCGACCGGCTTATCGAGCAGTTTTACCGTATCAAAACAATTATATATCTCTTCATTCTTGAGCAAACCGTCTGCATGGATGCCGGCTCGGGTAACGTTGAAATCGGCTCCCGCAAGTGGATAGTTTCGCTGAATTTCAAACCCGAGTTCTTTTTTAGCGTATTCGGCGAGTTCGGTTATAGCCGCATAATTAACATCGGGATTTTGTCCCTTCAGTTGGGCATGTTCAACAACCATCCCTTCCAAAGGCGGGTTTCCGGTTCGTTCGCCGACACCAAATATGGAACTGTTGGCGGCGCAGCAGCCGTAAAGCCATGCTGTCGCAGCGTCTATCTGCACCTTGTGAAAATCGTTGTGCCCATGCCATTCCAGCCATTCGGACGGGACCCCGATTCGCCGCAGACCGGCAATCAATTTTGGAACTCCCCTCGGCAAAGACGCTCGACCCCAGGGCAGACCAAAACCAAGGGTATCGCAAAGGCGGATTTTGACAGGGCTGTTATAACTTTCAGCAAGTTTCATCAGCTCAGCGGCAAACGGTAATACAAAACCATTATAGTCAGCCCGTGTTATATCCTCGAAATGGCATCGCGGCACAACTCCGCTGTCCAATGCCGCTTTGGCGACATAAAGGTACGACTCCATTGCCTGAGCACGTGTCTTTCGCAGCTTAAGAAATATATGATAATCACTTGCCGAGGTCAAAATTCCGGTTTCGCTAAGCCCCATCTCGGAGACTAACTTGAAATCAGCCGCCACCGCCCTTATCCAGCCGGTAACCTCAGGGAACTTATAACCTCGTTCTTTACACAGTTCTACGGCTTTTCTGTCCCGCTTTGAGTACAGAAAGAATTCACATTGCCGAATTAAGCCGGTGCCGCCGTCTATTTTGTGCAATAAGTCATATATTCGCAGTATTTGCTGCGGCGTATAGGGGGGGCGGGCCTGTTGACCGTCCCTAAAAGTCGTATCGGTTATCCATATTTTCTCAGGAATATCGTATTTAGTGCTTTGGCTATCGAATGTTACCCTGGGAAATTCAGTATAGGGAAATATTTGCCTATGCAAATTCGGCTCTCTAACATCCCGGAGTTTGGGTTTTTTGTCCATTATTATCCATCTCCACTGTTAATTATTGGGTATTATATGTTACGTGCTTTACCGGCCACCAATAATAGCCGAGGTGGGAGTCGAACCCACACGCCCATTACGGGCAGGGGATTTTAAGTCCCCAGCGTCTGCCATTCCGCCACTCAGCCAACTTTATGTTATATAAGGAGTTACACCGACTTCAATTCGATAATTATTGTCTGCCTGCACTCCATCAGGACACCATTTGTAGATAGTTTATGCGAAAAGTGTAAGTTTATCAATGAAAAAATCGCCATTTACAGGCCAAATAAGGTTTGGGGACGGTTTCTAAGTACTAAATCCTGCCTGTTTTTAATTTAACTCACCGGCGCCTTATTCCGATTAAACCTCCAATGCTCACGAAAACTATATCTATATTTAGGCGAAAGGACTAAAATGGCAGTGCGACACCTTTCCCCAAACGTCTTTTTTGTTGATTTGCCGCTCAATGAATCGCAAATAGTCAATGAGCTTGAGAATATCAACAAAATCATCAGCGACAGAAATGACTGTGACGTGATAATTGATTTTACCAGGGTTGAGGTAATAATTTCCTCAAGTATCAGCAATCTGATGATATTACGCGACATGCTGCACAACTACGGACACCGGCTTGTTCTCTGTAATGTCAACCCAGTAACCAAGTGCATTTTCACTGTAGCCGGCATTGCTGATATCTTTGATTTTGCCGATGACAAATCCGACGCCTTAGCGAGTTTAGCCAATGTCCCCAACTCTGCCCCACAGTCTGACAATACCAATTAAAGCCGCTCATAGCCTTCCCACATGGCATACTCTCAACGCAAGATTTAGCCCATCCTGCTGAAAGAATCAACGAGTTATTATCGAGCAATTGGCAGAAGCCGGTTTCGGACACTGAAGATGATGCCGTCGTTAATGATCAGTTAGTGAAAGTCGCCTGATGAGCAGATTCGATGGCTATAGCTATTTTTTTACAAGGGTGTACTTGGCCGGGAGCTTACATTTAGAAAACTGGTTTTGTGAAAAGACATGGTGTTCTTGAAACTTGATGAACTCATATTACTTCGGTGGCATTGTTAGGAACCCAGCCGTCGCTATCATCAGATAATTTAATGTGAAACCAGCCGGGTCGGTTTTCAAGCAAATCAAATTCTGTACCCTCATGAAGAGGTTCTTTGAAACTGGGTGCATAATTCTCTCCATCACCCTGACGAGCAACCACTTCTTTTGCCGTAATGACCCCACATACGTTACTTGTCTGATTTTTGTACTCTATGGCAACTGATATCAGAAAACAGAGCGTTAAAATACCACAAATTATTGCAGATATCGTTGGTGCCGGCCTTCTGCCAAACCATATTGCGGCTGTAATACACAGGCAAACAATTCCAAAGAAAATACATGTAAGCAGAAATTTAGTTTTCAGGGGAAAATCATAGTGCCAGAAAAACAGTGTCTGCAGGACACGTTTTTCAGTTTTTATGCCAATCCTATCTATTCTTTTACTGCGTGCGAAAGCCAGATTCTTTTGAATGTCTTCATCAGCCCCATCAACTTTTGCAGCTTTGCGGTAATTTAAAATGGCTTTACCAAGCCGGCCTGTCAGAAAATAAGCATTGGCAAGATTGTAATATAGCTTTGCATTTTCGATCTCGCCCTGGCCTATGATTTTTTCGAAGTTAAGTATCGCTTTTTCATAGAGTCTTTCAGCCTGGTCTGGTTCCTTCGTTGAATGGGCCTGTCTGAAAGTTTCATTTGCCTGGTTATATAATGAGTATACTTGCTCTCTTGGTAGCTTGGCCTCTACAGCGGCTGTCACTATCAACAAAAACATACAAGATATTAATATTTTTTTTAAGGTAGTCATTTCCCGGATTTCTTTTCAATTATTTTAATCAGCTTTATAGCCTCTTCTATTTTATGGACTTCAAGATTCTTTTCTGCAGATGCATATCGAGCAACTTCGCAGTTTGCTATGATTTCCTTATATTTTTCAGCACTTTGCCTGTCTTTTATTTCTTCGAGGATAATCTCAAAACAATCGTTAGAGGTAAGTGATCCTGCAATTTTGTCAAAACGGTCACCGATATACTGTTTCATAGTTGAGGCAAGTAATTCGTGCACCTGCATATTGGCGGAAGAAACAATTTTTTTTAATTGACCAATAGCTTTAGCGGAAGCGGTTCGTCTGCATTTGGCTGCAACTTTTTCTGGGGTCGTATACGTAGAGAATTTAATCAGGGAACTAATTATTAATAAGGCCAGAGGTCCCGCCCATATCAACAAATAAGGTACACTTACTGTAGCGGCTAACGGTGAAAAAGTCTGATTCGTCAGCGCATCAAGACCTTCGTAATTTGCTGAAAGCCCTTTCTTTATGGCTTCAACTTCTTTATTGACAGGTGCAAAGTCAAGGCCTTCCAAATCCGCATTAGTTAGTATTTTAGTCGGCGAGACTTCAAGGGCTATCGGCTCGGTTTTAGCTACGTTATATTTGCCCCTGTCAGCATCGAAAAAGACCAGTGGTATTGATGGAATCTCATCAACTTTATCGTTGCCTGCACGTATTGTTTGCGTAAAAATTTTGTAGCCGTTTTCGATTATTGGGGAAGCTTTTTCTGATGGTATCTTGAAATTGTTGGCCAGTTCGGCAATCTCCTCCAGGGTGGGCCACTGAACTGGTTTTAAGTATTTACTGCCACCTATTTTGATTGTAAGTGTGATCGGATCGCCAACATTAACCTTTGTCGGTGTAGCGGATGCCGAGATTGTATATTGGCCGACCAAACCGTAAAATCCAGAGGGTTTACCTTCTTCGGGAAGAGGCAGCACTGTCAGGTTCAAGGGCTGAGAGCTTACCATGAATCGTTTATAATCTTTCCTTGACCCGAAAAAATTGTCAAAAAAACCGTCCCGAGAACGCACTCTGCCTACTGCAACATCAGCAGAAACCGAAGCCGATGAGATTGCTATCTCGCCGGAATTTCTGGGAATCAATATCTTGCTGAAGGACAGCAGGATCGAATCTTTGCCATTATGAGTCGTGCGATATTGGCTGACACGGACGATTATACCGTTGCCAAGGTCATATTCTTTTGCCTGTTGATTTGATACATCCGGCTCTTCGATATAAAAGTCACCACTGGTAAGGGCGGGTATATTGAATTGGAAATCACCAATATCGGCAGAGATGTAGAATTTTACTGTCATAATTACCGGCTGACCAACGTAACATTGCTGCTGTGATAAAGTAACTTCCAGGTCTAACTGGTCAGTTGTTCCAGGTTTTAAGATATTGACCTCCAACGGATTGGTTTGGTAGTCTTTTCCGTCAAGAGTTACTGTTACGGGCGGAAGGTGTATTTGCCCGACCTGGTTGGAAACAAGTGAATAACTCATTACATACTGTTTCGTGATGTTTTGAGTTGTTCTGCCGTTTATTATGCTTATCGAAGTTTGCGAAACATCTCTATTTCCGGCACTTTGCGGATTGTATTGGGCCAGAGGTGTAATATCAACCTGTCCCGCTTTATTCTCTCCGTCTATGATTATATGGTAACCGAAGCTTTCACCAGCGTAGATATCCTTTGAAGTATCAACCTGGGCAAAGACATTTACTACAGCCCTGGCATTGCCTGTCAGAAACATCAAAAAAGATAAAGCAATAAAAATTTTTCTTGTAAGAGGATTCATATTACCAGTCTTTCTCCACCTTCTGATAATCACCTTGTTGAAGGATTTGTCTTTGCTTTTTTTCCTGCTGTTCCTTATCTAAGATTTCCTGTGCAGTTGTACCGGGAGCAGCAGCTGCCTGCTGTTCTTTCTGCTGTTGTTCCTGATCGGGCTGATTGGGTTTCCGGGGCTGTTGTGTTTGTTCCTGTTGCTTTTGCTGCTGTTGCTGTTGTTCTTGATTTTGCTGATTATCCTGAGATAATTGCTTTAGTGCGTTTTCAAGGTGCTCGACAGCTTTATCTTGAAACTTTTTTGCATTATCTCCGTCTGATGCTTTTAGTTGTGTCTCGGCATCCGATTGAGAATTCACAGCTTGCTCAAGTTCAGAGCCGGCCTGCTGGGCCTGTGGAGGCTGAGGGCTATTTGGGTCCTGCTGCTGAATCTGCTGCAACGCTTGCTCGGTTTTTGCCTTAAGTTGTGATTGTTCCTGTGCCTGTTGTTTATAATTATTATCAGTTTCTTGCCGACTGATTTGCGATTCGTCAGCTTCCTTTTTTGTTTGCTGGGTTTTTTGAGCCAGAGCTTTTTGTTGCTCGGCGAGTTCTTTAAGTTGCTGCTGAAGTTGTTTTTGTTTTTCTGCCTGTTGCTGTTGCTGCTCTTTTTGCTTGTTAATCTGGTCGATGATGTCTTTGATAATCAGTCTGGCAACTTCAATATTTTTTGCAGCCTTTTGGTTTTCGGGATTTATTTCCAATGCACTTCGCCAACAAACAATACTTGTTTGCATATCTGCCATGGCCTTTTGGAGGTTCGAATCCTTTTGCTTGGAACCTTGCTGAAAATAGCAGTTACCCAGATTGTACTTGGCTTTTTCAACGAGCTGCATATCTTTGCTTTCAGCAGCAACCTCGTTGTACAAGTCTATGGCCTGGGCAAGGTCATCCAGATGGAAATAACAATTAGCTTTATTGAATTTTGGCTCTATGGTTTGTGGCTGGTTAATAAGGGCCTGGTCATATTCTTTTATCGCTTCGTTAAAATTACCTTTATTGTATAAGTTGTTTCCCTGCTGAACTATGTCATCTACAGAACCTGCAAAGGTTGGCCGGCTGATCACTAAAATCATTGCTATTATTACTATCGTTTTAAGCTTTCTTGCTTTCACTTGTTAAATACTCCCATACTATCAACACTAATCCCAAAGCCAGAAAGATCTGAAATCTTTCATCATATTTCAACATTGTTGTCGATTCAAGCTCACGTTTTTGTGCCGAGGCGATAAGTCCTTCATAAATCTGCCCTAAGTCCAATGTTGTACCTGGTTCCACTGATAAATAT
>Ga0272442_10011169_pt1 | contig 10986 bp, 8 predicted proteins | sample SSMForm2O_FD_200262 | JGI IMG/M metagenome (GOLD analysis project Ga0272442, IMG submission 200262) | Marine sediment archaeal communities from Little Sippewissett salt marsh, Falmouth, MA, United States - SSM-Form-2O | ecosystem: Environmental > Aquatic > Marine > Wetlands > Sediment ... | reverse complement strand
AAGGAAAATAGTGTGCGTCGCCGATTTCCAGTAAAGCGTCAAATTTGTCATCCTGAGGCAATACCATCATCGTGTCTCCAAAGTAAGGCTCGTAGCCAGACATGTACATTACATGTCCCCTTTGACCAAAGCGAAGGCTGCCAGGGCTTGAGAAAATCACCAGCACATCAAGTCCTCGTTCCTTCATTTGCAACCGGACATTCTTCAGCCTCTTAGAAAACTCGGTTTGTGGCGGTATTGGCGGAGCTGTTTTCATATTATCCATTTGTATCTCCTTTGTTAAATTTTATCCAGTGTTTCCCAAAAGTCTTTTATCTCATAGGTATCACCTTCTTTATTACCTATTGGGCACACAGAACAGCAATTCCTGCGCTATGCGGGATGAAGATAGATTGCTCGCTGACTATAAAAGTCTACTGTGTTATCCCCATTGGTTGCTCTCTACACACAACTTCCTCATTCAATAGACAGAACTTTTGAAATAGCTCTCAGCCTTAGCTTTTGATCCAGCTACTACCATTACTAATGATTCTAGCAATAAAGTTCTTCAGCGGCAACTGGCAGGTAACATTCCAGGCTTTCGTTACCTCATTACTTATAGTGGACCATGGGGTACCTGGCTCATTTTGTCTCCTTTGGGACATTTCACTTGACGGCTGGAAGAGCCCTGGACACATTAATAATCACCTTTATGAGTTTAACAAGCGCCCCAATGCCTAATGCAACTGCTATGAGAACGAGACCCACTATGGCAACTGTAGGGGAAATTGTAGCTATGGCGGTATTAGGTATGACACTGAAATCAAAGGGGAATATCCTCAGGAAAGTCAAAACCGTGGCCAGGCCGAGTGAATTCAAGACAATAGAGATAACTTCACGAAGTAAGTACTTGTCAAAGATAATAGCAATGGTATGGCCTACTATGGAAAGAATCAGTGTTGCATTTAGGATTGGCAGCACTAACCTGAAGTCTTGTGTTAGAAGCACATATATATTCCATTGAGTAACGCCGTTCATTGTTTGACTTTGGTAAAAAGCAAGATATTGATTAAAGAGGTTGAAGAAAATCAACAAAACAGCACTCCAGGCAATAGCTGCGCCAGACGATGCAATTCTGCTGGTTCTTGTGCTTTTGGAGTACCTGTCTCCTGTATCCGAAGTCTGTTTGTTTCCTTCGGCTAATGGAGTTGAAGGTTGTTCTACTTCTGCTTCAGTTTTAAGGTATCCAGCTTCCCGTTCAAAATCTTCTTTGCTGATACCATCCAATCTAGTCAATAGCTTTAGAGCCAAATCGCCAGATAAGGTGACATTAACCAGCTGGCCATGATAAGTCCGGTAGATCAAGACTATCCACAATATGATGCCAATTGCCAAGAACACCCCGTATACAACTGTGGAGCCAATCAAGTGTGGGTAAACACCCCATCCCCCATCTAACCAAGCCAACCAGTGCCGAACAGCATTGGCGATGTTTACGATAATGTGAAGGATGCCAAAGGTAACTAGGGACTGCATTGCGTGAAAACGAACCAAGGTATTCTTCTTTTCTATGATCAGGAAGACTATGCCTGTTACCCAGATACCAACATAACATAGTAATCCAGCAACATTTGGCTTGAGACTGGTTGTTGAATCGCCTGCTGAACCTTGTCTATCTTTTTGTTCCGGTGATAACACCATTTCAAACTTCCTCTCAATGGTTTATAACTCCACAGGGCTTATCCTAGGAACCCGCAAGAGTTACTTGACGATGCTAACGAGACTATAGCATGTCTTGAGTGTCTGGGATAGTAGTTGTGCTGGCTGGCCACATAGATAACACTGGACTATGGATTTTAGCAAGTTCTCTTTCAATATACTTCCACAGGGGTAAGATAGACAAGAGGCTGATGAGGGCAGAGGATGCGCATGATGGCTTTTTGTGCAGGAACAAGAAGCCATAACGTGGACTACTGAGGCCTCACGATAAGACAGTTTGTGTTTTACCATAACGGTAAAGCCCAACATTTGAAATGCTCCCATTTTCAGGCTCATTTTATGTCATGAGTATTTGCTATTTGACAGAAAATTGGCGTAGTTCTAGAATGGTGAAAGGTAGCAATTTGGTGTAGACACTAATCGGATCAAGTGCGCTAACGAACGTAGGAAATTTCCTCATATTTATGGTGAATCATATGGCATCTTCTTTGATTGTGTCAGGGCTTACTAAGAGCACGAAGCCGTAATATCATCGTTGTGGCGACTTTTTGGAATGAAAGCCGCATACAACCAGAGATTTGAGATGTAAAATCTACTTGAAACAACGAAGAGCCAAAAATGCGGCTTAATACACGTACTAAAAATGAAAATACAATCTCTTTTTGCACTCTCTTTACTTACGGTTGTAATGTTCATAGTCCCAGCTTGTGCAAATACATCAGAGGATTCATTGATGGGGAATGATACTCATAAGAAACTACAGAAAGCTACATTTGCCGGGGGGTGCTTTTGGTGCATGGAGCCACCTTTTGAGATACTAGATGGTGTGGATGAAGTAATAGCAGGTTATACAGGCGGATTCACTGAAGATCCAAGTTACGAAGAGGTTTCATCTGGCAAAACTGGTCATTATGAAGCCGTTCAAATTACATACGCCCCAGACATTATAAGCTATGAGGAACTGCTTGATGTCTACTGGAAGCAAATCGACCCTACAGATGCAGGTGGTCAGTTTGTGGATAGTGGAACACAGTACAGGACAGCGATTTTCTATCACAACCAGCCGCAAAAGAAGCTAGCCGAGGAGTACAAGCTTCGACTTGAACAATCCGGTAAGTATGCTAAACCTATCATGACTGAAATTCTACCTTATACAAAGTTCTATCCGGCCGAGGATTACCATCAGGATTACTACCAGAAAAATTCTGCCGCATACGAATATTATACACAGAACTCAGGCAGAGAAAGTTACCTAAAAGAAAAATGGCCGTCTACAGATAACAGCTATCAGGATTATCAGAAGCCCTCCGATGATGAGCTGAGAACCGTATTAACTCCGATGCAGTATGAAGTTGCACAGCATAACCAAACTGAGCCCCCTTTTAAAAACGCGTACTGGAATAACAAGGAAGAAGGTATTTATGTCGATGTTATCTCTGGTGAACCTCTTTTTAGTTCTATAGATAAGTTCGACTCAGGTACGGGATGGCCCAGCTTCACCAGACCTCTTGAAGAGAACAGTATAGTAGAAATAGAAGATAGAAGCTATGGGATGAACAGAGTTGAGGTACGGAGTAAGTATGCTGACTCCCACCTTGGCCACGTATTCGAGGATGGCCCAGAACCGACAGGCAAACGTTACTGTATTAACTCCGCCTCCATCCGCTTCATTGTAAGGGCAAGGCTGGCGGAAGAAGGATATAGTGAGTATGAATACCTTTTCGATAAATAGGCTACAACCAATTACAGTCAAGTACGTATAGCAATGGCAAATACGGTAATCAGTTTTCCCAGAATCTCATTTAGTTACTCCCCAGTAACGATTCTATCTTAAGCTGCTTAACCGCTTAAGTTGATTTAGGTGTGAAACAATGTGCTATAAGGGCGATAAGAAGATGACCGAAGCGTGATTAGTTGGCTATAGGGAGATTACGATGTATTTATTCATATTCTTGGTGGCTAAGGAAAAGTTAGGCAAATTCTGGCTGCACATAAGCGTCAGCATATTCCTGCAAATGTTAAAAGAGAAATGACTGAGTTTTGAAGGAGAACCGAAGTACAATCATTGAAAAAAAGGCAAAGTTAATATAAAATTTCAACAAAAAGGAGGAATAATGCAATGAAAGTATTGGTAATAGGAGCGGGAGGTCAGGGAGCACCCTGTGCTTCGATTTTAGCCAAGGACAAAGGTACATCAAAAATAATTTTAGGTGATATGGACTTAGATTTGGCCAAAAGGGTTAGCGACAAGATAGGGAGCCCTAAAATCACTGTTGTTAAGCTAGATGCAGCGAAGGTTAAGGATATTGAGGAAGCAGCAAGAGGTGTGGATATTGTTATTAACATGACACTGATGCAGTTCAATGCGAACATAATGAAGGCTGCTGTAAACAGTGGGGTACACTATGTAGATGCAGCAATGGATTACCCCTTCATTGAACAGTTAAAAGAGGAAAAACAACCTGAAATCCATAATGAATTCAAGAAGGCCGGGCTAACGGCACTTATTGGCTGTGGTGCAAGTCCTGGAATTACCAATGTTTTGGCGAAATATGCTTGCGATAAACTAGACCGTGTGGACGGAATAAAAGTCAGGCTTGGCTCGAGAACCATGAAAGAATCGAAAGAGGTAGTTAATGTTTGGACTCCGGGGTGGTCTCCTGAGATAGCAATCAAGGATTATGCCGCTAAGCCAATAGTGTTTGAAGATGGGGAATATAAAGAATATGCTCCATTCAGTGGGTGTGAAGAGTATAGTTTCCCTGATCCTGTTGGCAAAGTTGTGCTTTGCTATCATTTCCATGAGGAAGGAGTCATGCTACCGCGTTTCATAGGCAAGGGCATTAAGTACTGTGACTTTAAATACCCCGTAGACCCAACAGCGGGTGCATTTGTTAAGATGGGGTTTGCAAGCTCAAATCCTGTAACTGTTAAAGGTGTCAATGTTGCGCCGATAGATGTTTTAATGAAACTGGTGCAAAAGCCGGTTGGCACATTCTTCACTGAAAATGAAGACACTGCTAAGATTCCCGCTCAAAGTGTTGGTTTCTTTGTAGTGGACGTAAAGGGAGCGAAATCAGGCCAGGAAATTAATCATAAAATATACTGCCAACATACTCTTTTTGCCAATCTTGTAGAGCGATTGGAAATCTATAGAAGGCTTGGAACAACTAAAATTGGGGTGGCTCTGCCGGCAGTAGTGGGAGCGAAAATGTGTGTGGGAGGCGATGCAGATAAAGGAATAATTGCTCCTGAATGTCTTGATGCAGAAGAATTCTTCAAAGTGATGGCTGAAACAGGCTGTCCCATAAAATTCAATGAGGTCATCTCAAGAGAAGTGTCTGTAAAATAGGCTTGTTAATTATGAAAAGATAGGAAGGTTTGGAAATAAATAGTGGCGTTGCTGTGCTAACCATGCAGATACGTGTCAAATCATTTACATAGATAACCCGATTGGACGTTGTTGCATCATATACAATATAACCGTGCGAGCTACTAACTTTTTGTGGGGGTAGCAAGGAGTAACACATCCATGACAAGCAGTATCACCCTACCTGCTGGGTTGGAATATTTTACATACCAATCGCACATACTTGAAGTCACGGCAAATGCAGCCAGGTTAGAGATAACAACATCATCCAGACCAAGATAATCTAGTTATTACACAGGTAATAAACAAGGCATAGAGCATATCGAGAGTCATGTGTACTGAGCTGAAGAGTAACCGAGAGTATAATAAAATGCACTTCAGCAAATCTTGTCTCGAATCTCCTTAATATTGTTATGGGTTTCCTGCCCAAAATCCCCGCCTAGCGACTCAGGCTTTCTTACCTATTTTGGGGAAGAACATGCCTACCTTTCTCTTATATTCTGTATATCTATCTCCGAATGATCTCTCGAGATTTCTTTCTTCCCAAAAGGTTTCGAATATGAAGACAATAATGAAGACTACTAGGAAATAGAGGGAATAAACACCAGACCATAACATATACCACCCCATAAAAGTGCACATAAGTCCGAGATTTACGGGATGTCTTATGATACCATATAGCCCTTTCGTAATAATTTCTCTTGGGATGCCTTTTATACCATGAAGTTCTGTTTTTGTAAGTTGTTTGCTGCCTATCACAACAAGAATTACCCCAAAACTCAGGAGAACGATTCCCGTGATTGGCAGAGCGATAGTACTTGATATTCTCGGTTGTTCAATCAAAGGTATATAAAAAAGAGCAAAAAATATAAGGCCGCGTACTACTGACCATCTAATTCTATAACCTACTCCACCCTTTAACTTCAAATTTACGAATGTACCAATACTTGTTATTATCGCTATGCTGAGTACTACAACCCACACATGACTTTTAAGAATTTCTATTAGGGTCATATTTTTCACCTCCTGTCTAAAAATTGCCAACTCTGGCCCATAGCTTCCACATATTCAATTAAATGAAATATATGTATATGAATCCTTTATATTTTATAATATATACTTGACATTGTCAATACTTTTGTACATAATTTACTAAAATATTTAAACAAATATGGAAACATATTGATGAGTTGAAGATAATGAATGGTTTTGAGCGCAGGACGGAACAAAAGAAAGAGAAAATCCGACAGGCGGCATTAGAGCTCTTTAAGCTCCACGGGTTCGAAAAAGTGAGTATTAATGACATCGCTCAGAAAGCACACGTTTCCCATGTCACTATTTACAATCACTTTGGTACTAAAGAAGAACTAGTACATAAAATAATCAAAACACTATTGCTAGATATGTTGGAGAAATACAGAGCCATCACAAAAGGAAAAGGAACATTCCCTGAAAAATTTGAAACAATTGTTTTCGACAAGACTAAGGTAGCAAGTCAGTATCAAGGAGAACTACTTCAATCAGCAATTCAAAGTGACCCCGCAATACAGCACTATATTGAGTCTTTATGGCAAAAGGAAATTAACCAGCTTACGTTGGATTTTATTGAAGAAGGTCAAAGACTGGGCTATATCAACAAAGAACTGTCCCACGAAGCTATTCTGGCCTATTTCGAGATATTGCGTAAAGGTATATTTGCCATCTCGGGTCTAATAGAAAATACAGCGCACAACGTAGAGTTTGCTCGTGATTTGGTATCTCTAATTCACTACGGGCTGATGGGAAAACCAAAAAAGAAGCGGAATATTGACTGCTAAGTGAACAGTAAACCATCCAGAAATTCAAAATCATACCGGACTGCTGCTACACTCTTTGCAATTAGTGGGTTCCTATTTATTATAGCAGGTGTAGTTAGTGGCAAAATTGGAGTTTTCACGCCGATTGGAATCGCATTAATCATTCTTAGCATTGCTTTTGGGCAACATAGTAGAAATATATAGAGAGGTAACAAAATGAGTAAGTGTTACCTCGCAGCACATTCTGGTCGAGTGTGTATCTTAGATAATCAGAAATTCGGTACAAACGGATTATTCGAATTTATTACTGCGCTTTTTGGGCCACCGTCGTCTGAAGTCGACTAGCCGAACCGCGTTTCCCCCGGATGAGCCCCAAGATGACCTTCTGGTGAAACCAGGGTATTCAGGGACGTCAAGCGACAGTTTTGTGGCTTTCAAACTACGCATATCGCACCAGAACTAGCATGTTGGGAATATTTGCCCTTCTTTCTGCCCGGCGGCCGGCAGAGACGCGTGTGACTGTACGATGAGTCACCTGTCTCGTCGTTCCTCCAACACAGCGGTTGATCTTGCTTGCAGAGTTGTTTCCCGACCACCAGTCTTGGCGCGGAGGATAAGATCAGCTATCACCCATGCCACTGAACCAGCCGCCGAGACTGAAGGCCAGGCCAATTTCAAGGACGCATCCTAGAACTGCGCAAAGTCACGTTGGAAAAGGGCCTTGATATCGGTCAGTCCGAAGCGCTTCTCATCGCCTCCTGTCCCAACGAAAACCACATCAGGGTCTGGCGCCAAGAGCGCCAGCGATGCACCCAAATCCCGCTTTCCGAATGCTTTAGCGAACTGGTTCATAACAGTCATCACAGCCGTTTGTGTCTTTGGATCTGCCTTCATAGCTTTCTAGACCTCCCTTCGTCAGCATTTTGAGGGCAAACCCATTCTATAGCAAAAGCTGCCTTGCACCAAGGCAGCCGCAGCAAGGCTTGCTTGGTGTCCAGAACGACATTAAGGTATTAAATAAAGCTAGCGCTGCTTTTCTAGACGTTGAACTGCTCTATGAATTCACAAAACCGAGATTTGTTAACTGCGGTTATTCATATTAATGGGATTTCAGTGTTCCTATCCATCTCTGGGTTTTGGCCATGTATTCGCGATAGGCATCGCCGTACTTCTCAAGCAGAAAACGCTCTTCTGGAATGGCAGAGATAAGCGACAAAACCATGTACGCTACTGAAAGCAACAAGAAAAGCCATGATGCGCAAGCTATACCAACGCCTACGTAGGCCAAGGACGAACTAAGGTACATAGGGTGCCTTGAATAACGGTATGGCCCTTTGGTCAGAACTTCGCGATCAAGAGAACTAGTGGCAAAACTCACTATGACCATAGTGTAGATGGTTAGTCCCAACAGAGCAATAGGAAGACCTACATAAAACCAGACCGTGCCCAGTTGAAGTGGCAAGAAAACGGAATATATAAGCATCACGAAAACGATAATATGATAAGAGTAGAGGATTTTAATCTCCCTTCTGTTATATACAGACGCAATGGCAATATCACCTGTTTCCCTAACACCCTTGTTAATTACAGGCAGCAAGAAAACAATCACTAGAGTATAAAGCACGAAAACCCAAGCGTTCCATACACCTATTTCAAAATCTGGCATCAGCGTCATGATTACCTCCTCGGCGGTTTACTTTACGTCACCTCCCCTGTCGGCTCCATTTTATGCCAACAGTTCTGTTAGAACAAGTCAGAAGTAAGCTGAATTGGCAAAGTCAATAAAAGTCAGTTTTGTTTAGCAGTCGATTTGTGCTGTGTAGAAAGGCAAATTGATCCGCTGCACACAACGTCATTTTTCGGTTACAAGTAGAGAATTGCAATTAATAAAGGTATTGCATATCATAATCGTAAGTGAAAATAAAAAACTGAACCGACTTCAGTTAATGACCAGGGCAGTAAGGTATGTAAAGGTACGATGGTAAATGGTACGTGTTCTCTTTGCAATAAAAATGGTCAGCTAGTACTTAGTCACATCATACCCAAATTTGTAGTTAGATAGCTTAAGAAAATCAATAAGCTTCGAAGCAGCGAGTCGCCCAATAAACGTGTCCAAGACAGCAAGAAGCTAGCGCTTTTATGTTCATCTTACGAAGACTTGTTCAGTGGATGGGAGAAGGGGGCATACAAAGACATTCCCCTGCCTGTAAGCGATAGTTCACGTCCAACAAAGCGAGTAGAATATGGTCCTTGGGCGCCAAAATTTGCCTGAGTACTCTGCAATAGATAGAATGATAGTGATATGAACGTTTTCTCCATCACTTTCCAGGCAGTATTTACGCTCCTCGGTATAGGTATCCTGGGTTTCTGGATCATTGGGAGAAGACGTGTGCCTTCAAATACGCTGGCATTCTTGTCCTCTTTAGCAATTGACATCGCGTTGCCCTTTCTCGTAATTACCAACTTAATATTTGATTTCTCCCCGCAGAAATATCCGAACTGGTGGCGTATGCCTCTCTGGTGGCTGGGTTTCACATCCGTGGCATTAGCACTTTCCGTGGGAACATCCTGGTTGGTCAAAAAGGAAATACGTAGTGAGTTTGCCATGAGCCTCTTTTACCAGAACGGCCTTTTCTTTCCTATCCTGATTATCGGAGGCCTTTTTGATCAGGGTAACTCTTATTTAGTCATGCTCTTTCTGTTCATGATATTCTACCCTTCGATGATATTTAGCACATACACTTTGTTCTTCAGCAAGGGTATTCAGAAAGATAAGCTAAACTGGCGTCGGATAGTGAATCCTGTGCTGATTGCTACTTTCGTCGGTATTATTATTGGCTTAGTTGCAGTCAGAGACTATTTGCCGGATTTTTTGCTTAATATTCTTACCATGGTGGGAGCTATGGCAACGCCGCTTTTTATGCTGATACTTGGCGGCAATGTATATAATGACTTCATGTATAAAAGAAATGAAAAGGAGAAATCATATATCTGGGAAGTTTCTAAATTTGTCCTCATTAAGAACATACTTTTTCCACTCGTTTTTCTCGGTTTATTGCTTTGGCTTCGCCCTGACTACACTGTCGCCTTTCTTGTCATGCTCCAGGCAGCTGTGCCCCCCATTACAGCGATACCAATCTTAACCGAGCGCTGTCGGGGGAATCGGAAGATAGCCAGCCAGTTTACCGTTGCCAGCTTCATATTCTCTCTATTATCAATTCCGGCGTTCCTTTATTTATTCAACAGGTTTTTCCCGATGCCTTTATGATAGAGCCTGTTACAAAAAACAGCGAACTGGAGGCACAACAAATACGGCTCTCCCCCCATTTCCTACAACAACGAAATAGTGGAAAGTTTTTCACAGATTGAGGCCAGGTACATTTCTTTCAACAAATCATCGCTTTGTTATCGCCAACCGCCAACTGCTAACTGAATGAAAGCAGGGCGGGTTTTTACACCCTCCCGTAAGATAGCCTATCGCCAGACACCACCTCGTTTTAGTTTAGAGCTAAGGCGAGGCATGGATTGCCATCTGAGGCTTTCATGTCAGTTTTGAACATAGGCTTGCCATCACAGGAATTTGTGGATATCGGTGACCTGTGCTGGAGGTTTGGGGGGACGAGCCAGTGAAACAAGAACCGCAGAAACGGCAAATAGTATTGCAAACAGGGTGAAGGCCGATATATAGCTGCCAGTATTATCGTACACCCACCCGGCATAGATGGGGGCTAATACCGTGATCGGCGTCGTGAAAATCATTGAAGTTCCCTGTATTGAACCGACAGCCTTCCGGCCAAAGTAGCGAGCTCCAATTCCAGATTCCAGGGGGAGCGCTATCCCTACTCCAACCCAGAAGAGGGCAAGGAAAACATATACCATAGTTGTAGTTTGGTTTAGCAGGAAGAGGGCAATTCCAGCGGCCTGGATCAGGAATGCTCCTGCCATCAGAAATCGCAGGCGCCCTGCATTGATACGATCCATGAGAAATCCGCCTATCAGCCTCGACGGGGTGCTGGATAAGATGATAATCCCGAGCAGTGATGCTGCTTTAACTGGTTCAATACCCATATCGGTTAAGAATGGCACGCTGTGGGTCAGAATTGCTGCAAAGCCTACCATGCG
>Ga0272442_10011168_pt1 | contig 10987 bp, 7 predicted proteins | sample SSMForm2O_FD_200262 | JGI IMG/M metagenome (GOLD analysis project Ga0272442, IMG submission 200262) | Marine sediment archaeal communities from Little Sippewissett salt marsh, Falmouth, MA, United States - SSM-Form-2O | ecosystem: Environmental > Aquatic > Marine > Wetlands > Sediment ... | reverse complement strand
ACGTCAATAAGGGCAAGCTCGTCGAGGAATACGCCCTGGCACTTGGGAGCGAGCAATCGTTATGAGCGTTACACCGCAAAAACCCATTGAGAGCAAGTCTGAACCCGGGGTGCGTCCGGGCGGCTACCGCATGCACCTGATGCTGTGCGCCGGAACCGGCTGCGTTTCCAGCGGATCCTACGAGATCAAGAAAGCCCTGGAGCAGGAACTCGAGAAGCGCGGGCTTTCCCACGAGGTGGCCGTGGTCATGACCGGTTGCAACGGATTCTGCGCCCAGGGCCCGGTCATGGTGGTCCAACCCGACGAGATCTTCTACCAGTTGCTCAAGGTGAAGGACGTTCCTCACCTGGTCGAAGAGCACATGCTCAAGGGGCGGCCGGTGGAGAAGCTCATGTACACGCCCCCGGCGAAAAAGGCCGCGGTCCCCAAGATGAGCGAGATCGGCTTCTTCGGAAAGCAGCGCCTGCTGGCCCTGCGCAACCGCGGGCTGATCGATCCCGAGCTGATCGACGAGTACATCGCCCGGGACGGCTACAAAGCGCTGGCCAAGTGCCTCACCCAGATGAAGCCCGAGGAGGTCGTCAAGGAGATGATCGCCTCCGGGCTGCGCGGCCGCGGGGGCGGCGGTTTCCCCACCGGCGTCAAGTGGAAGACCTGCCGCGAGGCCCCCGGGGATCCCAAGTACGTGGTGTGCAACGCCGACGAGGGCGACCCCGGCGCCTACATGGACCGCAGCATCATCGAGGGCGACCCCCACTCGGTGCTGGAGGGCATGGCCATCGCCGCCTACGCCATCGGCTCGAGCAAGGGCTACGTCTATATCCGCCACGAGTATCCCCTGGCAACCGAGCGCCTGGAGAAGGCCATCGCCGACGCGCGCGAGTACGGCCTCTTGGGAAAGAACATCTTCGACAAGGGCTTCGACTTCGACGTCAGCATTCACCGGGGCGCCGGGGCCTTCGTGTGCGGCGAGTCCACCGCCCTGATGGCCTCGATGGAGGGCCGGGCCGGGGAGCCGCGCGCCAAGTACATCCACACCGTCGAGCACGGCCTGTGGGACCGCCCCACCAACCTGAACAACGTGGAGACCTACGCCAACGTCCCCCTGATCGTCCTGCGCGGCGCCGATTGGTTCACCTCCATCGGCACCGGGGACGTCTCCGAGAACCCCTGGGGCGGCAGCAAGGGCACCAAGGTCTTCTCGCTGGTGGGCAAGGTCCACAATACCGGGCTGGTGGAAGTTCCCATGGGCATCAGCCTCAAGGAAATCGTCTTCGACATCGGCGGCGGGATCCCCAACGGCAAGAAGTTCAAGGCGGTGCAGACCGGTGGCCCCTCGGGCGGAGTGATCCCGGAGAACCTGCTGGACCTGCCGGTGGACTTCGACCAGCTCACCAAGGTCGGCTCGATGATGGGATCGGGCGGCATGATCGTCATGGACGAAACCGACTGCATGGTGGACATCGCCCGCTACTTCATCGACTTCCTCATCGGTGAGTCCTGCGGAAAGTGCCTGCCCTGCCGCGAAGGCCTGACCCAGATCAGCGCCCTGCTCAACGACATCTGCAACGGCGAGGCCAAGGAGGGCACCATCGAGCTGCTGGAGGAGCTGTCCAACACCGTCAAGGAATGCTCGCTGTGCGCCCTGGGCGGCTCGGCCCCCAATCCGGTGCTGAGCACGCTCCGTTACTTCCGGGACGAGTACGAGGCCCATGTAAAGGAAAAGCGTTGCCCCGCCGGCGTTTGCAAGGCCCTGATCACCTACTCCATCGACCCCGAAAAGTGCACCGGCTGCCTGCTCTGCGCGAGGAACTGTCCGCAGAAAGCCATCACCGGCGAAAAGAAGAAACCCCACAAGATACAGACCGATCTGTGCATAAAGTGCGGCATCTGCCGCGATATATGCACCTACGACGCCGTTGTGGTACGCTGAAGCGGGTCGACAATCCGGCCGTGCAACCCTGAGGTGCACCGGTCGCGGACCCTCCAGAGAATGAGCTGGCAGAGGACAGTCTGGTTCCGGTTGACCGTGGGATCCGTAGCCATCATCCTGGTGGCCAACGCGATCCTGTCCCTGGTGATCCTGCTCAGCATTAGCGGCGTGCTGTTCGAAGAAGTGCAGACCCGGGTGCGCCTGGATCTCAACTCCGCCAGGAAGGTGTACGACCGGCACATCCATGACATCTGCCTGTTGATGCAAGCAACCTCCGCTCGGCGGTCGGTGCCCGTTCCGCTCGAAGACTGGAAGCGCAAGGACCTGCACCGCCTGCTGCAGCATATCCGGGAAGCGGGAAAGCTGGACATGGTCTCGCTGCTGGACACCAACGGACGGGTGATCTACCGCGAGCACAACCCCGGGCAGCACGGGGACGACGCCTCCTACAATCCGATCGTCTCCCGGGCCCTGCGGGAGAAGACCTGCATGCGGGGCACGGCCATCGTGCCCTACGAGAAGCTGCTGGTGGAGGGGGCGCTGTTGACGCACCGGGCGTCCCTGAAAATCGAAACGGGTCCGGAAAAAGGCTCCGGGGATCCGCCGCTCCACCGCGACGCAATGGTGGTCGGCGCGTCGGTGGCGCTCGTGGATCTGGAAAGAGGCTGTGAGTGCGTGGGCTTTCTTTACGGGGCCCGGCTCCTGAACCGGAGCTATGAGATCGTCGACGAGATCAAGGAGGAGCTGTACCAGGACGAGACTTTCGAAGGCAAGGGCATCGGGGGCGTCACCATATTTCACCAGGACATCCGGATTTCCACCAGCTTGAAAAACCGGGACGGGTCGCGGTCCATCGGCACGTTGCTCAGCCCGGCGGTCCACGAGAAGGTGCTGGAGCGGCAGGAGAACTTCGCCGACCGGGCCTTCGCGGTCGACTCCTGGTACATCACCGCCTACGAGCCGGTCCGGGACCCCGAAGGCCAGGTCATCGGGGCGCTGGGCGTCGGTTTGCTGGAGGCCCCGTTCTCCCGCACCCGCCGGTTCGCCCTGCTGTCCTTTCTCGGCGTAGTGGCCCTGACCACCCTGGTCAGCCTGTTGCTTCTGGCCATCGCCACCCGGTCGGTGCTGCGTCCCATCAGCCGGATCGTAAAGATGTCCAACCAGGTGGTAGCCGGCGACCTCTCGGCCCGGGTAAATATGCGTCCCTCCGGTGAGATGGGCTTGCTGTGCCGGGCGATCGACCAGATGGCCGACGCGGTAGCGCAGCGGGAGAAAGCCCTGGAGCAAACCACCCGCCGGCAAATCGGGCAAAGCGAGAAGCTGGCCACGGTCGGCCGGATGGCGGCGGGCATCGCCCATGAGATCAACAACCCGCTTACCGGACTGCTGACCTTCGAGCACCTCCTGAAAGACGAGCAGGGCCTCAGCCCCAAGGGCCGGGAGTACCTTGACATCATGTACAAGGAAACCTCGCGGATGCGGGAGATCGTCATGGGGCTGTTGAACTTCTCCCGCGAATCCTCCACGGAGATGAAACTCCTCGACGTCAACGAACTTATCCGGCAATGGCTGACGTTGCTGCGCAGCCAGAAGGATTTCGACGATATCACCATAGAACAGAAACTGGCCGACGAGCTGCCCGGAGTGCGGGCGGACGCGAACCAGCTTCAACAGGTGCTGGTGAACCTTTCGCTGAACGCCTGCGAGGCCATGCCCGATGGAGGCGTCCTGACCATCACCACCCGGAAAGAGGCTGATAGCGTGCTGGTATCGATAGCGGACACCGGCTGCGGCATTAAGGCGGAGCACCTGGAAATGATCTTCGACCCCTTCTTCACCACCAAGCCGGTCGGAAAAGGGACCGGCCTGGGATTGAGCGTTAGCTATGGGATCATCCGCCAGCATGACGGCAGCATGCAGGTAAAAAGCCAGGAAGGACAGGGAACCACCTTCACCTTCACCCTGCCCGCGGCGAAAGAGGGCTGAAAAATGCGCAGGAAAACCAGAATACTGGTAGTGGACGACGAACTTTCCATCCGCATCTCCCTGGGGGATCTGCTCAGGCGCGACGGGCACCAGGTGGACGTAGCCGAGAGCGCCGAACCGGCCCTGGAGGTGCTGAAAACCCAGTTGTTCGATCTGCTGATCGTGGATATCAAGATGCCCGGCATGGACGGCCTGGAAATGCTGGAACACGTCAAAAACCTGGATCCTGACGTGCCGGTGGTGATGATGACCGCCTACGGCTCCATCGATTCTGCGGTCAAGGCGATGAAACTGGGCGCCAACGACTACGTGGTCAAACCGTTCGATCCCCTGGAAATCGGAATGCTCGTCGAGCGGATCCTCGAGGAACAAACCGTCCGGCGCGAGCACCAGCTGCTGAAACACCAGGTCAAGACCTGCGGGAGCTACGGTCCGATGATCGGAAGGTCGCCGGTCATGCTGAAGCTATTCGAACTGGTCGAGGACGTGGCCACCACGGATTCGGTGGTATTGATATCGGGGGAAAGCGGGACCGGCAAGGAGGTTCTGGCCCGGGCGATCCACGAAAAAAGCTCCCGGTCCGAAGGTCTCTTCGTGGGAGTCAACTTCGGCGCCTTCACCGAGTCCCTGCTGGAGAGCGAACTGTTCGGCTACGATAAGGGGGCCTTCACCGGGGCCGAAAGCTCCAAGCCGGGATTGCTGGAGGCCGCCGCGGGGGGAACCCTGTTTCTCGACGAGATCGGAGACGCCAGCCCCAAGATGCAGATCGACCTGCTCCGGGTGCTCCAGGAGCGAAAGTTCCGGCGGGTGGGGGGCGTCAAGGACGTGGAGGCGGACTTCCGGGTCCTGGCCGCCACCAACCGGAACCTGGAGCAGGCCGTCGAGTCGGGAGCCTTCCGGCAGGACCTTTACTACCGTTTGAACGTGGTCCAGATCGAAATACCGCCGCTGCGGGAGCGCCGGGAGGATATTCCCGCCCTGGCCGGGCATTTCCTGGAAAAGTTGCGCGTGCGCTTGAACAAGAAAACCAGCTCGATTTCGCCCGAGGGCATGCAGCTCCTGCTGAACCACGAATGGCCGGGCAACGTCCGCGAGTTGGAGAATGCCATCGAACGGGCGCTGGTGGTGGGCAAGCAGAAGCGGATCATGCCCGAAGATCTGCCCATCGCGCTTCAGGGGCCGGGCGAGGCACCGGCGGAAGAATCGCTGGACTCGTGGGAACAGAGTTACATCTCCGCCAAACTGGAATACTACGACTGGAACATCAGCCGCACTGCCCAGGCGCTCAAGATCGACCGGAGCACTCTGTACGCCAAGATCAAGAAATACAACCTGTCCCGGGATTGATGAACCGGATAGTAGAGATCGTTCCCCTGGAGATGACCGACCAGGGAGTTTTGTCCGCCCTCGCCGAGGAAATACCCCGGGCATTCCCGCTGAAAGCCCAGGTGGGCGCCGCCGGAAATCTGCCGGACGGCTCCCTGGACAACCAGCGGGGGCAATACCACGCCACCCGGATCCTCGAACACCTGGCCGCCTCCGGAGGAGACGCCTTCCGGCTGCTGGGGATCACCTCCGTAGACTTGTTCACGCCCATTCTCAAGTACGTCTTCGGAGAGGCAATGCTTCCGGGCCGGGCCGCGCTGGTCTCGATCTACCGGCTGGGGAGCCAGCCGTCCGGGCCAACCCCCGGAAAAAACCGCGAACTCTTCATCAACCGGGTCCTCAAGGAGGGCATCCACGAACTCGGCCACACTTTCGGACTGACCCATTGCAGGGAGCCCACCTGCGTGATGGCCGCCTCCCTGGACGCGAACCACATCGACGCCAAGTCCACCAGGTTGTGCTACTATTGCGGTGTGATGCTGGGAGACATGCTGGATGGAGCATGATCAAATGACGGCAGAAAAGACACCTCCCGCGCGGGTTCCAACCCGCGTGCTGGTTGTCGACGACGAGGAGATCATCCTCCAGTCCTGCCAGAAGATCCTCGAGAAGCGGGGGTTCGAGGTGGAAACCGAGCAGAACCCCTTCTCCGGGCGGGACCGGGCGCTCCGGGGCAACTACTCGGTGGTGTTGCTGGACATACGCATGCCGGATCTGAACGGAATGGAGATCCTGGCCCAAATCCGCGAGCACCGCTCGGACGTGGAAGTGATCATCATTACCGGATACTCCACGATCGAGGCGGCGGTGAAGGCCACCCGGCTGGGCGCTTTCGACTTCCTGCCCAAGCCCTTCACCCCCCAGGAGCTGGTTTCGAAGGTCGAGGCGGCCCTGGAGCAGCTCGGGCGCCTGCACGCCGAGGCCGCCGCGCAGCAGAAAAGCGGCAGACGCCGCTGGCGCATGATCGGCGAGTCCCAATCCATGAACCGGGTACTGGCCCTGATTACCAAGATCGCCCCCTCCGACGCCGGGGTCCTGATCATGGGCGAGAGCGGCACCGGCAAGGAGCTCGCCGCCATGGAGATTCACAAGCGCTCCCTGCGCTGCGACCGGCCGCTGGTCTCCCTGGATTGTTCGGCGCTGGCCCCCGGGTTGCTGGAAAGCGAGCTCTTCGGACATATCAAGGGCTCGTTCAGCGGCGCGGCGGCCACCAAGCCCGGGCTCTTCGAAGTCGCCAGCCAAGGCACCCTGTTTCTGGACGAGGTGTCCAACATGAGCCTGGACACCCAGGGCAAGCTGCTGCGGGTGCTGGAAACCGGAGAGATCAAGCCGGTGGGAGGCGTGGAGACCCGCAAGGTAGATATCCGCCTGATCGCCGCCACCAACCAGGAGCTCGCCGATCTGGTCGAGGCAAGCACCTTCCGCCGGGACCTTTACTATCGCCTGAACGTCATTCCCATACATCTGCCTCCGCTGCGTGAGCGTCCTGAGGACATCTCGCCGTTGGTCTACCACTTCCTGGCCCAGTACCGCCGCTCGTCCCGCCCGGACGTCCGCGGCCCCCGCCAGATCTCCTCCGACGCCCTGGAGAGGCTGATGCACTATGGATGGCCGGGAAACGTGCGAGAGCTGAGGAACCTGGTAGAGCGCCTGGTGGTGACCCTGGAGGAGGATACTATCCGCTCCAAGCACTTGCCCGACTACATCCTGCCGGGTTCATCCGGGGAAAGCCAACGCGTCCCCAGGACAAACCAGGAATTGAAGGAGATGAAGAAGAGGTTTCGCGAGCGGATGAACAAGCAACTGGAACGCTCTTTCGTTATCGAGGCGCTCCGCCGCAACGACTGGAACGTCACCCACGCAGCCGGGGAAACCGGGATGCTGCGGCCAAATTTCCACGCCCTGATGCGCAAGTACGGCATCCGCGCGGAGGACCACAAAACCTAGACCGGTGTGTTTAAAACCCATACGGCATATACAAAAGCCATACACCTCCACAACCCCGGGTTTAACCAGCACTTGATCCCGGCCCGCCAGATAACTTTTCCATACACCCCGGGGATTTTCACGCCCCGCGCCCGGCCGGCGCCGGGAGAAATTACCGCTGTATAACGAGAACATACGCCCTCAGACCGCCGGGTGGCACGAAACCTGCTTTACCCGACCGGCGAGGAGAGTGAAATGCCGTCAGGGCGCATGCGGGTGCTGTTGGTCTGCACAAAAAAACATGAGGCGAACTGGAAGGATCACATTCGCGTACTCAAGGATTCCAAAATCGACGCCGAAACGCTTCCGGCCGCGGCCTCCCTGGAGGAAGTGGCGTCGCGGGCCCGGCACGACAATACCGTCGTGGTCGTGGATATGTCCACGGACCCGGACCGGGGCATGCAGACGATTACAATCTGCCGCCGGGAGGCCGAGCAGGCCCCGGTTGTGGTGGTCACCGACGACTCCTCTGTGGAACTCTCCCAGCGCATCCGCCGTTGTGGCGTCTTCTATCAGGCAGTTCCTCCGGTAACCCCCGAAGAAATACTTCACATTCTGCAAGACGCCTTCCGCTACGCAAAGAAAAGAAAGGCAAGTGCCAGCATGTGCAAGACCAAGAAAAAAGTCCTGATCATCGACGACGACAAGGATTTCGTAGCCACCGCCAGGGTCCCCCTGGAGGCCGAGGGGTACGTCGTGTTCAGCGCATCCAACGGCAAGGACGGCCTGGAGAAAGTCAAGGCCGAGCACCCCGACCTGATTGTACTCGACATCATGATGGAGCATCTCTCGGCAGGCTACGAGGTTAACCAGGCCATCAAATACAAGAGCGACTACCGGTCGGTCAGCAACATCCCCATCCTGATGGTCTCATCCATCACCCTGGATCCCACTACCCGCTTCAACTGGGCCGGGGAGATGGAAATGATCACGCCCGACGACTATCTGACCAAGCCGCTGGATGTTCCCGAGTTCCTGGCAAAAGTAAGAGACCTGGTGGGGGAGTAATCGAGGCACCGAGAGACCCTCATGACGCCGTTACAATCAAAAGAAAAAGGCCGCGAGCCGGAATCCGCCGCGTCGAAGCGGGTCCTGGTGATCGACGACGAAAAGGTCATGCTCAGCTCCTGCCAAAAGATCCTCGAAAAGACCGGCTACCGGGTGGAAACCTACGACAACGGCCAGGAGGGTATCGCACGCTTCCGCCAGTCGCCGCCGCCTCTGCTGATCGTCGATCTCAAGATGCCCGACATCGACGGACTGCAGGTGATCGAGCGGGTCCTCGAAATCGATCCCCAGGCCGTGATCGTAGTCATAACCGGATACGCCACGGTGGGCGCGGCCGTGGAGGCCATGAAGGCGGGAGCCTACGACTTCCTGCCCAAACCCTTCACCCCCGACGAACTGCGGCTGATCGTCAACCGGGGATACGAGCGCTGGCACCTGGCCAGGGAGTCACAGATCCTCCGGCGCGAAAAAGAGGAAATCCAGCGCAACTTCATAACGCTGGTTTCCCACCAGCTCAAGTCCCCGCTGGCGGCCGTGAGACAGTGTCTGGACGCCCTGGAGTTCCTGGCCAAAGACGAGCTGAGTGCCGAGGCCACCGAATTCATAACCCGCGCCCAGGCGCGCACCGATGAGTTGCTGGCCACCATCAAGGACTGGCTGACCCTTTCCAAGCTCAAGCGCGGGGCCAAGTGCAACGAGTGCGACTCGGTGGAACTCTCCAACGTGATCGATCAGGTCGTCCATTCATTCCGCCAGCAGGCCGAGACCGCCGGTGTGGATCTGGAAGTCCACGCAAACGACGGCCTGCCGAAAGTGCGCGGTGACGCCGCCTGCGTGGGTGTCCTGATCGCCAATCTCTTGAGCAACGCCATCAAGTACAACCGCCCGGGCGGCAGCGCCGAGATCCGGACGAACTGCAATCAGGAATCGGTGGAACTCAAGGTTATCGACACCGGGATCGGCATATCCGAACAGGGCCTGCCGCGGCTCTTCTCCGAGTTCTACCGGATCAAGACCGAGAAAACCGAGAACATTTCGGGGACCGGCCTGGGCCTGACCATCTGCAAGGCCATCGTCGAAGAACTCGGCGGTTCCATCGAAGCCAGCAATAACGAAAACGAAGGCTGCACTTTTACCGTTCGCCTGCCGACAGCGCCGGCGGATAACCCAAGGAGCACAACATGAAGAAAGAAGTCGTAATCATTGGCGGAAGCGCGGCCGGGATAACCGCGGGCATTACCGCCCGCCGGCACTACCCGGACGCCAAAATCACCCTGGTGCGCAAGGAAGAACAGGTTCTGATTCCCTGCGGCATCCCTTACATCTTCGGGACCGTCGGCAATCCCGAGAAGAACCTCATTCCGGACGCAATCCTGGACAAGAACAATATCGAGCTGGTCAAGGACGCGGTCGAATCCATCGACCGCGAGGGCAAGGCGGTAGTCACCAAATCCGGAAAGCGGATCGGCTACCACAAACTGGTCCTGGCCACCGGCTCCCGGCCCATCGTGCTGCCCCTGCCGGGCATCGACAAGCAGAACGTCTTTACCGTGAAAAAGGACGTCGAATACCTGCGCGGCCTGTCCCAGGCCCTGGAAAAGGCCAAGGATCTCGTGGTGATCGGCGGCGGCTTCATCGGCGTCGAGTTCGCGGACGAATGCAAGAAGTTCAACCAGGATCTGAACGTCACCATCGTCGAGCTCCTGCCCCACTGCCTGATGCTGGCCTGCGACGAGGAGTTCTGCCTGCAGGCGGAGCAACGGTTAGCCGACCGGGGAGTAAAGATCCTGACCGGGGAGAAAGCCCAGGAAATCACCGGCGACGGCAAGGCCGAGCAGGTCAAGCTGGCCAGCGGGAAATCGCTGAAGGCCGACGTGGTCATCATGGGCGTCGGCGTGGTGCCGAACACGGATCTGGCTTCCGCCGCCGGCCTGAAGATCGGAGAGGGCAAGTCCATTCACGTCGACCAGTACATGCGCACCAGCGACAAGGACATCTTCGCCTGCGGAGACTGTTGCGAGAAATTCTCCTCCTTCAACCGGGCGCCCTCGGGCCTCCGCCTGGCTTCCATTGCGGCCATCGAGGCCAGGATAGCCGGCGCCAACCTCTTCTATCTCAAGCGGCAGAACGAAGGCGCCATCGGCGTGTTCGCCACCATGGTGAACGGGCTGACCGTGGGAACCGCCGGGCTGACCGAAGTCGCCGCCAAGAAGGCGGGGTATGACGTGATCGCCGAGTTCGCCTCCGGTCCTGACCGGCACCCGGGCGGAATGCCGGACTGCTCCGATCTCAACGTCAAGCTGCTCTTCGAGAAGAAAAGCGGCAAGCTGCTCGGCGGCCAGGTCCGGGGCGGCGTGAGCGGCGGCGAGCTGCTCAACGCGATCAGCGCCGCGATCGCGGCCGGCATGCGTGCCGACGACGTGGCCACCTTCCAGATGGGCACCCACCCAGCGCTGACCGCTTCGCCGATCGCCTACCAGCTGGTGAATGCCGCGGAGAACGCGGTCAGTCACATCAAGAAGCCGAGGATCCTGATGGTCGAGGATGATCGCGACTTCGTCAACGCGGTCAAGGCGATACTGTCCAGCCAGCCGTTCGACGTGGACGTAGCCCACACCCGCAAGGACGCAATGAAGAAGATCGAAGAGGAGAAGCCGGACCTGCTGCTGCTGGACATCATGCTGGACG
>Ga0272442_10011167_pt1 | contig 10987 bp, 10 predicted proteins | sample SSMForm2O_FD_200262 | JGI IMG/M metagenome (GOLD analysis project Ga0272442, IMG submission 200262) | Marine sediment archaeal communities from Little Sippewissett salt marsh, Falmouth, MA, United States - SSM-Form-2O | ecosystem: Environmental > Aquatic > Marine > Wetlands > Sediment ... | reverse complement strand
ATCCGGAGGCTCATATACATCCGATTCATACTATGACGGAGGTATAGTGGCCGGAGGCGGATTTGAATTTCCCGTAAGCGACAACTGGAAAATGCACGCAAGTGCCGATTACCGGTATATTCTTTCAGCGACTGCCGATGACAAGCCCCAGTATTATGCGGTGAAAACCGGGTTTTCCTACAGCCCGCAAAAGAACGGCACCAGAAAATATGAAGGTGAGGAAATAGAATATCCGCTTGACAACAATGAACTGTCATATCTTGATGATTTGTTCGAATTGAACGGTGACGGCGGTGCCGCCGATGATGAGCCGTCCAGTGAAGAGGATGCGCTGGCGCTTCTCTTTCAGCCGGAGGCCGCTGAAAGCGGTACTTCCGAAATAAACTATCCCGATACAGAGGTGGGGCGCCTGATGGCGAAGATCAACATGCTTCGCAATGAGATGGATAATAAGATGAAAAAGATCGAAACGCTCGAAAACCAGGTGGCGGCCAATGAAAAGGCAATCAGCTCACTGGAATCAGGTCAGGGACAATACATGCCTGCGGAGCAAGGTTCCTTTGGTGTAAGCAGCAGCGATGAATTCAAAAGGAACTATGAATCGGCGCTTCAGAAATTTTACGCCCGTCAATACAATGACGCCATTCGCATTCTGAAAAATTTGCTTGTGACGAATCCGGATAACCGGCTTGCCAGCAACTGCCAGTACTGGATTGGTGAATGTTACAACGCCATGGGCAGGTACCAGGATGCCATTCAGGCATTCAACAATGTCATGCGGTACAGAACATCCTATAAATTTGATGATGCATTGATTATGACGGGAATGATTCATTTGAAAATGGGTGATAACCAGACAGCACGACAGCAATTTGAAGAGCTGGTCAACCGGTATCCGGACAGTGAGTATATTAACAAGGCCCTGCGCTATCTTGGACAGCTATAAATCTTTATCACCATAATATCGATACCTTTTACAAAAAGGGCCGCCACTTGTCTGGCGGCCCTTTTTGTTATTCCCCTGCGTCAATCGGCAAACATCTTTTTGAGATCGAGAGGTTATTCATCGGATGCGTCGCTTTCCTTTTTCTTTCTCTGACCCATTGCCGACACCCAGATACTGATTTGATATAAAAACAAAAGAGGGAGGGCCATCAGCAGCTGACTCACCGGATCAGGAGGGGTGATGATGGCCGATACGACAAATACAAGAACGATACCGTATCGGCGGTATTTTTTCATGAAGTCCGGTGTCAGAATGCCGATTCTTGCCAGAAAAAAGGAGATCACCGGCATTTCAAAGATCATGCCGGCGACGAGAATCAGTCGCAGAATAAAACTGATATAGTCGTTGATGTTAATGGTTGCCTGTATGGTATCCGTGCCCATCTGATACAGAAAGGGCAGGATGCTTGGAATCATAATGCCATATGCAAACAAACAGCCGCCTGCAAAGCAGATGACCGAATAGAAAATGGCGTATTTGACAAAATGCCTTTCTTTCTGAAGCAGACCCGGGGCGACAAATCGCCAGAATTGCGTGAAAATTATCGGAGATGCAATAATAAGCCCGGCGACCAGGGCGATTTCCATTCGAACGAGCAGCATGCCCGTTGGTTTGAGAAATATCAGTTTGGATGGTTCCGCCAGCCGATTGTTCGGCAGTGTGAGAAGATACAGGAGTTTCTCGGAAAAAACCAGTGCGGCGATCATGCAGACAAAAACGGCCGTCAGGCTTTTCAGTATTCGCCAGCGAAGCTCCTCCAGATGATCGAGAAAAGGCATTTCTCTGGTGTCATCCGGCCGTTTTTTGCCGGATGTACCGGATTTTTTTTCTTTCCCGGCATGCGAAGACGCTGCTTCATTTTTCACGTTTTCAGGCATGGTTTTATTATCCGATCTTCAGTCCTGAAAAGCCGAGAAAGGCCAGAGACATGCATCCCGCCATGATAAAGGCGATGGGGGCGCCTTTCATTGCGCCGGGCAGATCGGCCATTTCCAGTTTTTCACGCAGCCCGGCCATCAGGACCAGGGCCAGGGTAAATCCGATACCCGAGAAGAATCCATTAACCAGACTTTGAATAAAGGAATATCCCGCATTAATATTGAGAATGGAAACACCCAGCACAGCACAGTTGGTGGTTATCAGAGGCAGATAAATCCCCAGGGACTGATACAGTTCGGGACTCATTTTTTGAATCACCATTTCGACAAATTGGACGAGTGTGGCAATGACCAGAATGAACGTGATGGTTCTGAGATATGTCAGATCCGGCGGATTGCCGCGGCTTTTCATGAAAATCTGAAAAAACAGATTGGAGGATTCAGGGACCAGAAAATAATGATATATGATCCATGTAGCCGCGGAGGCCAGACTCATAACGAAAATAACCGCCATGCCCATACCCAGAGCGGAGTCCAGTTGTTTTGAGACACCGATATACGGACACAGTCCCAAAAAACGGAAAAGAACAAAATTGGTGATGAAAATAGTACCAACGGCAATGCCGAACAGTGTTTGGGGTTCCATATCCTAATACCTCATTTGTTGGCAGTGCGTTCACATGCCATTCTGTTATCGAGCCAGTTGAGAAAGGCCATTAAAAATCCGATAATTAAAAATGCACCCGGTGAAAGAATCATCAGAAGGACCGGTTCGAAGCCGGGTCCGGCCACCGGCAGTCCGAGCCAGGTGCCGTTTCCCAGGATTTCACGGAAAGTGGCAATAATCATTAATGCCATTGTAAATCCGATCCCCATTCCCAGACCGTCGGCCAGAGAGCTGACCATGGGCTGACGGCTTGCAAAAGCTTCCGCCCGGCCAAGAATAATGCAATTGACCACAATCAGCGGAATAAACAGGCCCAGGGATTTATGCAATGCAGGAAAGAAACCATGCATCACAAGATCCACGATGGTGACAAAAGTGGCAATGATCATGATAAAAACGGGAATACGGATTTTATCGGGTACCAGAGGTCGAACAAGGGATACCAGCAGATTGGAACACAAGAGCACGAAAATGACCGATACACCCATGCCGATGGCGTTGCTGACGGCGGAGGATACGGCGAGCACCGGACACAAACCCAGCATCAGCCGGAAGACCGGATTTTCCCTGTATATGCCTTTGATCAATTCCTTCAAAATACGCATGCAGATACCTCAACAATGAATTATTCAGTTTGTTTGCCGGATGGCAGTTCCTGCATCACGGCAGTCGCTTTTTCGGCGATGGCGTTTGTGATCGCGCGTGATGTGATGGTGGCACCTGTAATGGATTCGATGATGCCACCGTCTTTGTCTACCCTGACATCAGATGCATTGAGGCCTTTGAACTGGGCCTGCCACCAGGGATGGCTCTCCCCGGGACGGATTTCCTGGCATCGTGTGCCGAGGCCGGGAGTCTCCTGTTGTGACAGAACATGAATGGCCAGTATGGTGCCTGTGGTATCAACACCCACGAGGGTTCGAATTGTGCTGGAATAGCCGTCACCGGAGGCCTCGAAAGCATAGCCGATACGTTTCCTTTGCTCCGGATCATGGTAACCGATATAATATGAAATATTACCGGCTTTTTTAACCGGTACAATGCTTCCTTTTGATGCACCGGGAAGCACTGCCTGCAGGCCCTCATTCAGTGCTTTCATTTCCTGGGACGCAATTTTTGGTTCTGTGATTTCATTGATCCATGAAAGAGATGCGGCAGCGATCAGTGCCACCAGACAAAGGATTGCTGCAAATTGAGGTATGTCTTTCATATGCCTACTTTCCTCCGAATACTTGCGGTCTTGTGTACCGGTCAATGAGTGGTGTGGTCAGGTTCATGAGTAAAATAGAGAAGGATACACCCTCAGGATATCCTCCCCAGAGACGGATCACAACAGTGATGATGCCGCATCCGATACCGAAGAGAAGCCTGCCTTTATAGGTAACGGGCGTTGTGACCATATCCGTGGCCATATAAAAGGCACCCAGAATCAGTCCGCCCGAAAGTATATGGAAAAGGGGATCTCCTGTAAACAGACCGTCTGTGCCGCCCAGCGCCCATGTCAGCAATGCCACAGTACCGATATATGCAAAGGGGATTTTCCAGCCGATAATCCGTTTATACATCAGAAAAACCGCGCCCAGAAGCAGCAGAAAGGCGGATGTTTCTCCCAGACATCCACCGATCCTGCCAAAAAAAAGCTGGCTGTGCGAGCTGTAAAGCTGAAAAAGGGCCTGTGTGGCTTCCGTGACCTGTTCAGGGGGGTGGCTGTTGCTGAACAGCAAAATCTCACGTGTACTTTTCAGCACACTCAGTGGTGTTGCTCCGGTAATAATATCAATGCCGGACAGCGTCCCATTTCTGGGAACAGATTTAAAAACTGTCATATACACAGGCCATGACACAGTCAGAAAGGCACGGCCGATGAGAGCGGGATTCATTGGATTGTATCCGAGACCGCCAAATACCTGTTTCCCGATGGTAATGGCCACAACAGATCCGATAACGGCGATCCACAATGGTACTTCAGCAGGAAGGTTGTAGGATAAAAGCAGTCCGGTTAAAATGGCACTGCCGTCTTTGATTGTTACCGGACGTTTCATCATTTTTTGACACAGGAGTTCGGTCATGACAGCCGCAGTAACGGCACTGATCATGACCCATAGGGCCTGCCAGCCGAAAAAATAAACTGCACCCGCACCCGCAGGAATCAGCGAACCAATGACAGCATACATAATGCGGGGTGTGGAATCCGTATCGTTCAAATGAGGGGAAGGAGAAATGATGTATCTGTTATCCATAATTGGAAGATCCTCCAATGCTGCATTAAGCCCGAATATCCTGCTGCCGTTGACGTTCTGTCCAAAGAGCCTTGCCCAGTTTGATGTATTGAACAAGGGGAATCTTGGCCGGACAGATATATCCGCAGCAGCCGCATTCCATACATTGCATGATGCCCATTTTGTCGAGGGTTTCGATGCGGTTGTGTTTCACCAATTTGCCCAATTGTGTCGGTACAAGTTTCATTGGACAGATATCCACACATCGTGCGCATCCGATACAGGGACTTTCCGTTTTCAGGGAGAGATGGTTTCCGTTCAGAGCCAGAATACCCGATGTGCCCTTGATCACGGGTACTTTATCCGTGGTCTGGGAAATACCCATCATTGGTCCGCCGTGAATGATCTTTATTCTTTCTGAAGCAAGACCTCCGCAGAATCCGATCACATGATGAAAAGGTGTGCCGATCCTGACAAGCAGATTTTTGGGTTCACGAACGGCAGAACCGGTTACCGTGACGATTCTTTCAATAAGAGGTTTTTGAAAGGCGACTGCTTCATATACGGAGAAAGCAGTTCCCACATTGTGAACAATACAGCCGATATCCATCGGCAGACCGCCGGCCGGGACGACACGGTTGATCACTGCCTTGATAAGTTGTTTTTCTCCGCCCTGGGGGTATTTTACATGCAGTGGAACGACTTTGATTTTTTTGTTCTTACGCAATATTTTTTCGAATATCCTGATTGCATCCGGCTTGTTGTCTTCAATGCCGATGAAGGCATTTGTAACATTCAGGATGCGCATCATGACGGCCAGACCGTGCATGATCTCTTTCGGTTTTTCCAGCATCAAGCGGTGATCTGCAGTCAAATACGGTTCACATTCCGCACCATTGAGGATAATGGTGTCAATGACTTTGGTCGCAGGAGGCGAGAGTTTTACGTGTGTGGGAAAGGAAGCACCACCCATGCCTGCAATTCCGGCCTGCATGATCCTGGTTTTTATATCATCAGGGGACAGCTTGAGAAAATCGGGATCTTTTTCCGGGGATTTCTTCCACCGGTCTTCACCGTCGCTTCGAATCACAACCGACAGCATGTCCAGACCGAAAGGATGGGGGCGATTCTCTATCGCCGCAATTGTGCCGGAAACAGTTGCATGAACCGGTACCGAGACGTATTTCGCGGATTTTCCGATCATCTGTCCGGTAAGGACCGTGTCACCCTTTTGTACCAGGGGTTCTGCGGGAGCGCCGATATGCTGCTGAAGGGGGATGATGACTTCTTCAGGAAGGGGGGCTTTCTCGGTTTGTTTGGATTCTGTCCAGTGTTTATTCGCCGGAGGATGAACCCCTCCGTGAAAATGTTTTTGACCCATTGGTGTTCCTCATGATGAAACTGACTGAATGATTTCAGAACAGACGGTACTACTCATCCGGCGTCGAATTGAGTGTGCCGGATTGTGATTCAAGTTGACGTAATTCTTCGATAAATTCTTCCTTGTCTTCAAATTTCCGGTAAACCGAAGCAAAACGAACATAAGCGACGGCATCCAGTTCCCTTAAATATTTCATCACAAGTTCACCAATCCGGCGGCTTTCGATTTCCTTGACAAATTCGGATTTCAGCTCTGTTTCGACTTTATATACCAGATTATCAATATCCTGGACGGATACAGGACGTTTGATACAGGCGATTTCTATGCCGCGTATCAGCTTTTTTTCATCGAAAGGCTCACGCCGCTTATCCGCTTTGATGACAGTAATGGTTTTGTCCTCAATCTCCTCCACAGTAATAAAGCGGCGGGCACAGTTCAGGCACAGGCGTCTTCTTCGAATCACACGTCCCTCGTTTCTGGAACGTGTGTCAACCACCTTGTCACTGTCCTTTCCGCAGTACGGGCATCGCATGGCACGGCTCCTACGTCATCTGAATCATTTCCAGGCGGCTTTCTTCTGCCAGCTGCCGGGAGAGATCATCAGGATAGCCTTTCAGATAATATACTTTTACAATGGATGCGTTGAGGATCATTTTTATGCATAGTGAGCAGGGGAAATGAGTCGTATAAATTAACGCGCCGGTAATATCCGTACCGGATGTGGCCGCCTGAATAATGGCATTTTGTTCCGCATGAATGCCGCGGCAAAGTTCATGTCGCTGTCCCGAAGGAATTTTCAGCTTTTCCCGCAGGCAGCCGATATCCAGGCAATGGGCCAATCCTTTCGGTGCCCCGTTATACCCCGTGCTGAGAATACGTTTATTCAGAACAATAACGGCACCGACCTGGCGGCGAAGGCATGTGGACCGGGTGGCCACCAGCCTTGCGATGTCCATGAAATAGGCGTCCCATGACGGCCGGTCTGACTGTGACTTATTCATCTGAAAGGATCCTGATTCGAATCTTTGCCGGCGGTTTCATTATTTCGCTTTTTCCATCAATGTATCGTACACAGGATACCTGGCGCAGAGATCCTTGACTTCATTTCTTGTCTTCGTTATTATTTTCGGATCGTCTATATGTGAAAGAACCTGATGTATCAAATCGGCAATGCGGATCATTTCGTCTTCTTTCATACCCCGGGTCGTCATGGCCGGAGTACCGATACGAATACCACTTGTGACCAGTGGACTCCTGGAGTCAAAGGGAACCATGTTTTTATTGACTGTAATCCCTGCGTTTTCCAGAGCCGTTTCGGCCGCTTTGCCGGAAATGTCCTTTTTGGTTAAATCAACGAGCATCAGATGATTGTCCGTCCCCCCGGATACCAGGGAATAATCCAGTTCCACAAGCCGGTTTGCCATGGACTTGGCATTGGCCACAATCTGCAGGCAGTATTCCTTGTATTCAGGTTTGAGATCCTCTTCAAAAGCAACAGCTTTTGCGGCAATGACATGCATCAGGGGGCCGCCCTGAATCCCCGGCATTACATGACTGTCCACCAGTTCAGACATCATTTTTGTCCGGCCCGATTTGGGCGCTACGATACCGAATGGATTTTCCATGTCGGTTCCCATGAGGATCATCCCGCCCCTCGGACCCCGCAGTGTTTTATGTGTCGTGGTCGTGACAATATCACAGACCGGAAGCGGATCGGGATGAAGCCCTGTGGCAACCAGTCCGGCCGGGTGAGCAATATCCGCCATGAGAAATGCGCCGGTTTCATCGGCAATTTCCCTGAATTTTGCAAAGTCGATAAATCGCGGATAGGCACTGGCACCCGTAATAATCAGTTTGGGCTTGTGTTCCCGTGCCTGGGAAACCACATGATCGAAATCGATACGGCCCGTATCCTTGTTCACGCCGTATGAAGTGAAATGATAAAGCCGGCCGGAAAAATTAACCGGACTTCCATGAGTGAGATGTCCGCCATGGGCCAGATCCATTCCCAGTACAACATCACCCGGTTTGAGAAGTGTCATATACACGGCCATATTGGCCTGTGATCCGGAATGAGGCTGAACATTGGCGTAATCGCATTTGAACAGGGCTCTGGCACGGTCCCGGGCCAGATTTTCTGCCTCATCAACGAACTCACAGCCACCGTAATAACGATGTCCCGGGTATCCTTCTGCGTATTTATTTGTCAGTACACTTCCCTGTGCTTCCAGAACGGCACGGCTCACAAAATTTTCTGACGCAATGAGTTCGAGTTTGTCATTCTGGCGGTGTATTTCTTTCTGGATAATCTGGTGAATGACCGGATCTGTGGATTTCAGTGATTTCAACGGAAACCTCGCTGATTAATGAATACAGAATCATGCCATAATGTGCCAAATGGGACATATGTCCCATTTGGCAATTAATTGTCATTGCAAATATTTGATCCTCAGAAAAGTGCCGGTGTCTTTTTCTCAGACGGCCGGACTTGAAAGGGAACGCACTCGGATAAACGTGCTGTTCGAAAAGAACAATTCCCTCAGGGAATCCAGTCGTAACATGGATCCTTGGGCACAGTATGTCCCTGGTGCATAAAACGGTCTGCCTTGGTGGGCAGTACGACTTCAAGATAATCGATATGCCGCTGCGCCTGATCGCTCCATTCCAGATCACGTCTGGCCTTGAGATATTCGTTGTTGGCCATTTCGTATACCAGCTTATCATCGAAAGAAGGTTTTTTGCCCTCACGTTTGGCTACGCAGGCTTCGGCGGAATGTTCAAAAATCATGCCTTTGGTCAGGTAGGCCAATCCGTAATTACTGTCAATGCTGAAAGCCTTATTGACCTGTTGCAATGCGGCAGTATATCGGCCCATGGAAAGATAGCTTATGGCCAGGTTGCACAGATTCTTTTTATCCCTCGGTTGCGTTGAGAGTATTTTTCTGAACGTTTCTGCAGCATTGCTGTATTTTCCCATCTCCTGGTAAGACTGTCCCATGAGTTCGAGCGCAACAATATTGCCAGGGTCCTTATCAAGCACGATTTCAAGCTCTGCGATCGCATTTTCAAATTCACCGAGTTGATTGTAATAGACGCGCGCCAGATCCAGTCTTGCTTTCTGATCATCGGGAAACTGGACAAGCATATTGATGAGATGATCACGTTTCTGAAGCGGATCTTCTCCGAGAAGATTCGAGAGAATGGTCTGGGATTCCTGATCGTCCGGATTGAGTTCGACCGCTTTTTTGTAGTATTCAGTCGCCTTCTCGTTATCCATGACGGCCAGGGCCGCTTCACCTGCTTTTTTCCAGTATTTGGAGCTGTCCGGAGCCAATTCGGTCAGGGTTTCGTATTCTTTAAGGGCGCTTTCACTGTCTCCGCTTTGAGTCAAAAGGTACCCAAGTGTTTCATGGTAATAGGGTTCTTCAGGAAACAGATTTGAGCCGATCCGGATAATTTTTTCCGCACTGTCGGGGAGCTGTAAATTCAGGTAAATATCAGAAAGCAGGGGGTAGGTCCTGTTGCTGTAAATTCCTGTGGTATCCAGATAGACGACATTGCTGAAATACTCGGCAGCTTTCTCATAATTCTTTTGTCGGTAATGTTCGTATCCGAAACTGAGATAACGGGTAAGCAGGGATTTATGTTCCCGCATCAGAGAATCTCTGATGGCCTGCTCTCTCTCCGGTGTCATTTTTTGCTGTGTGACAGTACCGGCGCAACCTGTGAAATAAGCAACGGCAGTAAAAGCCAGAAAACAGGCGATCACTATACTGGTTTTTAGTTTCATTTGGGTACCCACTGAAGGCCCTCCTATATGTATATCTTTATCCAGTTGTTTAATCTGCTTTAGATGTCAATTTTATCAAAAAAATTGTAAAAAATCAAGGGGAAATTTATAATTCAACAATATATACGGCGACGAAGGGGTGTGCCGATTCGTTTTAAAAAGTGAATACATAAAAGCGTAATACTATCTGAACCGGTCGATGAACCAGCGTTCCCTGCCTGTAATACTGACACTGAGGCGTAACATTTTTTCGGAAAGGCCGTTTTGTTCAACAGAACCGCGAATACCGGCACTCAGCGAAATGTCCAGAACCGCGGCATTGACGAAGAAGGGGAATCCAACGCCGAGAGACACCCATTTTTCTGTAATACTGTTCCCTGATGGATCCAGTACGTACGCCGGCTCAATGGACAAACCGCAGCGATAGGCGATTCGCTTCCAGATGTTTGCGAAAGGTTCGGTGGTTGCCAGATATTCCATCCCGAAAGAGAACCCATTGACATTCTGGGTATTGTTGGCAGGTTTGTCCATCACGGTCAGATCCTGCCACTGATGATATTTGTAATCGAAACCCATATGCAGACCTCTGAACACTTCGGCAGAGAGCCCGATACCAAAAGCGGAAGGAATGGTCGAGTTTCCTTTGGCCGTCTCGGTTTTGTTTGAAAAAATGTGGGAGATTTCCGCTTCTGTTTCGATCTTGCATTTTGGACGGAATATCGTCCCGATTTGAAAACGGTCGGAGGGTTTGACAAGAAGGCCGGCAGTCCATCCGAAACCCTTGTGCTGATAACTGGCAATGTCATCTGAAGATTTGAATGCACTGTTTTCATAAACCAGTATCTGCTGCTCCTGGATTCTTCCAAAGTATGCATGACCTGTCAGACCAATGGATATGAGAGATACAGGTCGTGCAGATAGGGAAAAATCAAAGGCATTCAAACCGCCGCTGCCGATTACCGATTTGCTGTACGATTCACTGGCAATGGAATCGTTGAAAACCATTTTATAATCAACACGTGTCCACGGCCGCATACCGATACCCA
>Ga0272442_10011166_pt1 | contig 10988 bp, 17 predicted proteins | sample SSMForm2O_FD_200262 | JGI IMG/M metagenome (GOLD analysis project Ga0272442, IMG submission 200262) | Marine sediment archaeal communities from Little Sippewissett salt marsh, Falmouth, MA, United States - SSM-Form-2O | ecosystem: Environmental > Aquatic > Marine > Wetlands > Sediment ... | reverse complement strand
AATTAAGAGACATAATAAGAGACATAGAACCTGGAGTAAAAATACACCTCAGACAGGTACACCCCCAAATTTATAGTTTAGTTAGATACTATGGAATAGACCCAGACGAAATGATTAGGGATTCGGATATTGAACTGTATTATATGAGTTGTGGGGGAAGAGGATTAAGCAATAAAGCAATACGACTAATAAAGGAAAGAAGATTAGAAGAAGAATTAAGAAGAGGTGGAGAAACTCCAGCAACTAACGAAGAACTAGAAGAACTATGTTGTGAGGAGTGCGAACGAAATCCTGATTCAGAACCTAACCAATATGGAGTTGGTTTTTTCTAATCAATCACTCTTTTTCTCAAACTCAGTAAAGTGACACTTACCACAATAACTTCGCCCCTTTCCAACAGACAAAAATACTCCAGGTCCACATCTTGGGCAAGTTCTTGCTTTCTCAACAATCTTGTCACCCTCAATCTTATATTTGGTATACTTCTTTGAAGTAGGCTTGTTTGTGTGCTTCTTCTTTCCTTTAATCTTTGATTTAATTGCCATTATTATTTACTCTCCTCTTGTTTAGTCCCCTCATTTTTATCTTCAGCTTTCTCACTCTCTTCACTCTTTACCTCACTAGCAGCAGCTTCTTCCTCTGCCTTCTTTCTAGCTTCTTCTTCTTTTTTCTTCGCTTCATCTGCCGCCTTTCTCTCTTCTTCCATTTTCTTACGTATCTTCTTTGGAATTACCTCAACCTTATTTTTTGATTCAACAGAATCATAAACAAAGACCTCTGCCTTAAAAATTTTCTTTCCAAAACTATTCTCAATTCTCTTAATAACCGTAACCTCATCCCCTTTTCCAAACTCTTTTTTCAACTCGTCAAAACTAGGAGTTGACTCTGCAGAAAGCTCTAAAATAAACTCCTCTCTATGAAGAAAAGGATTCTTTTTTTGATTTAATACCTTAATTTCCATATTAGATTACTTTGATTTAATTGCAAACTCGCCGTCTTTGTGAATATTCATTTTATCAGCAAGCTCAGATTCATCTGGGTTAAAAATATGAACTCTTCCCTTAAATGTCTCACTTGCAGGAGTCTCCCCACACTTAGGGCACTTATCCCCAACATAAATTGCCTTACAATTCAAACATGATTTCTCTTTTGCTGCCATATTAATCTGCCCTCCTCATTACATAGACCTCTGTTTCTTTAATTCCTCTATTTCCAAGTTCAACAGACATTCTTGATAATTCATCAACAACACAAGTTCCCTTAACTGGCTGAAAAGGTCCCTGTTCAATATGAGGAGATCTTAAAAAGAAATTTCCTTCAAGTCCATCTACATCGGTTATGCTTAATATACTTCCCGAACCTGACAAATAATCAGGCCCACCTTTTCTTAGTGTTATAACTACCATTTACTTCTTCTTAGCCCCCTTCTTTGCTTCCTTTTCAGCTTCTTTTGCAATTTTAGCTTCCTTTTTTCGATTCTCTTCTTTTTCAGCTTTCACCCACTCTAATTTTCCAAGACCTGGCTGTCTCATTGTAAGTCCAATCTTTGGCTCTTCACCCTTATATGAAATCGCAACAATTCGAGCAATACAATTATCTCTCTGAACAAGATTCTTTTTACCATCCTTTCCAGTTAAAACCCCCGTGTCAGAAAAAGATACAAAATCATCCATTGTCTGGCTAATGTGAATCATTCCACGAATCACCCCCATATTAATAAAAGCCCCAAAGTTAGTAATCTCCTCAATCGTTCCATAAACGACCTCTTGTAATTCAGGTCTAAAAACAATTAACTTAAATGTAGACTCGTAATATGCTGCCCCATCACCAGGTATAATTATCCCTTCCTTAACATCAATTACATCAAGTACCGCAACCACAGTTCCAATATCCTTATCCTGAAATCCAGAATAGGACTCCTCAAGCTGTAATCTAACAGCCTCGTCAGTATTAAGACCAAATTTATTAGGGTCAACTCTTACATGGTCTGTCACTAGAACTTCATAGAACATATTTTGATTAGAAAAATTTGATTTAAAAAGCTTTTCATTAGACGAATTCAAGCCCCCTCTTCCCACGAACAGTCAAAATCTTATTTCGAATCCTACCCTTAAGACCCCTATCCATTGTAGCTAGAACAATATCCTTGTCAATCAAATAATTCACAATTTTTATATCCACATTTGGATTCTTACCCTCAAGTTCAATAATCTTTGGCTTCAACCCCTGCAGAATCTCAAACGAGAGTTTAGCTGCATCTCTGTCTTCAACTTTCATGCCCTTCTTATCTTTCAAATATCCAAGCTCATTTAAGACGTCTTGCGGAATAATCCACTCAATTTTTTCATCAATTAGCTCATTAGCTAAACTATCAAAATCAATTTTTTCTTTCACACACGTTAAAATAAAGTTTGTGTCAAGCAAAACTTTCATAAAACAAAAACGAGACTAAGATTTATATAGATTAGCATCTAAATATAGAAATGATAGAAGAGGAAAATATCTTAAGAATTCTAAAGTCAACAAAAAGAGCAGTCTTAAGTGACCAACCATACGAACTAAAAAATCTCTCAAATCAGACAATTCACTCTGCAGCAATCTCTCAGGACCCAGACAACGTAATCGTAGCAGTACTAGTTTACTCTCTTGGAAAAGCACTTGAAAGAGAAAACTATAGAAGCATGGAGGGATGGCAGGAATTTTATAATGATATATTAAAATATCTAGAAATAGCAATAAATTCACTTGAAAAAAAAGAAATAGAAAAGTGCAGGGACGCACTTGGAGAGATAAGGGAATCTCTAAATAGAATAGACACAGACCTTGGAACTTACATAAAAGATGTTTTCAGAAAAGCAGAAATAAACAAGGCCTTCAAATTATACGAACACGGACTCTCAGCTGAACAAACAGCAAAATTGCTTGGAATTAACCTCTGGGACCTAGCTTCTTATATAGGACAATCAACAATATCTGAAGCCAACGCATCTGTCTCAATGCCAATCAAAAAACGAGCTAAATTAGCAGAGGATTTTTTTGAATGAAATACCTAATTCTTGACGCCGGACCAATAATATCTCTTACAATGAATGGTATGTTACACATCTTAGAAAAACTAAGAAAGTCTTTTGATGGAGAGTTTATCATAACTCCTGCAGTAAAGCGAGAGGTAATTGACCGCCCAATAAAAATAAAGAAGTACAAACTAGAAGCACTCCAAGTCCAAGACCTAATCAGAAGAGGAGTAATCAAGCTATCAAAAGAGGTAGTGTCAGATAACAAGCTCGAAAAAGAAACAAAGAAAATTCTAAACACAACAAATGGAGTCCTTAGAATAACAGATAGCGGAAAAAAAATAAATATAATTCATGAAGGAGAAGCCTCTTGTCTTGCTTTTGCAAACCTATGCAAGGGAGAAAACTTAATTGTAATTGATGAGAGAACAACAAGACTTTTAATTGAGGCTCCAAAAAATCTTGAAAAACTAATGGAAAAAAAGCTTCATACACCAATAACTTCCGAATTTTCTCTCCTAAATAAACTAAAGAACTTTAAATTCATTAGGTCAAGCGAGCTAATCTACATAGCATTCAAAAAGAGATTAATTCCAATTGGAACAGATAAAGAGACCCTTGACGCCCTCCTTTATGGATTAAAATTCAAGGGAACAGCAATTGCTTCAAGAGAAATCGAAGAGATGAAAAGTATGGTTTAATTAGTTTTAAAAACTAAGATTTCCAAGGTTCTTTATTGGGGGCTATAGTTTAATGGTTTAAAATGGCCGGCTCCAGAGTTCTCTTCGGAGTACCCGGCAGCTGCGGGTTCGACTCCTGCTAGCCCCATCTCCCGAAAAGGTTTATAAATATCTTTATATTTAGCATAATATGGCAAAAAAAGAGGAAAAATCTAGTTCTAAGCCTAGGAAAAGAATGAGTGCACGAGAGAGAGAAGAGGTCTTAATTGAGAATTTTGTTGGACTTCAAAAGGCAATGACAAATCTATCAGTAAGATTTGGAGTATTATCTGAAAATATCTCAAAATTACTTCAGATTTTCGAAGATGCAGCAAAAAGTTTTGCAAATACAGAAGGAGGAATGGATAAGAACATAATGTCGAAGATGAATGCACTCTTAGACCAAAACAAAACTATTGCAAAAGGATTAGTCTTGTTAGAAGATAAATTAAATAAGAATACAGGTCAGCAACCTTCTATGCCTCCCCAAAATCCTCAAATGCCCCAATCAAACCAGCAAAAACCAAACGAGCCCACAAATCCAACAGAGGGATACCTTCCATCAGTTTCAGACAAGCAAGAGGGATACAAGGTTAAACCAAAGCCACTTCCAAGCATATGAATAGCCAAGATTCTAATTTAGTTTTAAGAAAGTTTCTAGAAAGATTTACATTAGAATTAATTAATATCACAAAAAAGAAGAATTTCTCAAAACATTATAAACACATAATACACGCAGACCTTGTCCCAAGAGTTTCTGAAAAAGTAATACAAATGTCTATGGAAAAAGAAACTAAACAAAAAATTCATCCACACCAAGCACCCCAACAAATGGTAATTCAAAAACCTCAAACTCAAAAAAATCAACCAATGCCAACAGACAAGGTAGAGGGATTTGAAAAAATAAATCTCCTCTTACACGACCCTTCCGTTTCAACAATTGAATGCCCAGGTCCAGAAAGACCGTTAAATGTAATAATTCACGGACAGAAAAGAATGACAAAAATAATACTTAGCCCAAAACAAATAAGTGAAATATTAAACTACGTCTCAGAAAAAGTACACATTCCAGTCCTCGAGGGCGTTTTTAGAGCATCAACAAAAGAGTTCTCATTGAACGCAGTAATATCCGACATCATCGGCTCAAGATTTGTTCTACAAAAACACTAATAGTTACTCTTAAATAACATTTTCTCATAAAAGGATTATGAAAGATAAAATAACTGAAGAAAAGCTCTCTAAATATTTTAATGTAACCGAGACCGCCCTAAAAGAAGTAAAGAAAAATATCTTTAAAGGAAAAGAGAGTGAAGCAAAGGAAATAATTGATATGGTAGAAAATTATATATCCGATGCTCATCACTTTGAAAAAAATAATAACAGAGTAAACGCATTTGCAGCCCTAAACTATGCGCACGGCTGGATTGATTCAGGAGTGAGACTGAAAATATTTGAAGTAAATGACGACAAACTATTCACAGTTTGTTAATCATAACCTATTTAAATCAATTTTTCGATTAACTAACAATGAAACAAAAAATATGGGTGATAAGCATTGGTGGCTCAAGAATTGTACCTGACGAGGTAGATTATGAATTTCTAGAAAGACTAAAAAACCTAGTTGAGTCAAACCCATCTCACAGATTTGTAGCAGTAACAGGTGGAGGCTCAACAGCAAGAAGATACATTAAAGCCCTAAGAAAACTAAACGGTAAAAAGAAGTCACAAGCATTAGCAGGAATTGCAATAACAAGACTTCACGCAAACTTTCTCTCTCGTCTTTTTGGTAAAAAAGCAAATGAAGAGATTCCAAGGAGTATGGAAAAAGTAAAAAACCTACTTAAGAAAAATCAGGTAGTTTTTTGCGGAGCATTAAGATATGAAAAGAAAACAACAAGCGATGGAACAGCAGCAAAGCTTGCGGCATTTCTTGAGTGCCCCTTCATAAACCTAACAAATGTAAGAGGCCTCTATACAAGTAATCCTAAAACAAACAAAAAAGCTAAATTTATTTCAAAAATTACCTGGAAGGAGTTCAATAAAATTGCAAAAAGAATAAAATTCAAGGCAGGACAGCATTTTGTCCTAGACCAGAGTGCAGCTAAAATAATCTTAAAGAAAAAAGTTCCAACATACATTGTAGGAAGAGTAAAAGCAATAGAAGACATAATTAGGGGAAAGAGATATTCAGGAACATTTATATCAGGATGAAAGACTTAAACTTAAAAAAATCAAAGGATTCAATTTTTCTAAAAAGAATCTCTTCAAAAAAAGAAATTTCCAAGTCCGACGATTGCGATGGATATTTCATAACCTCAAGCGAAGCTGAAGCAAGAAGAATAATTGATACACTTAAAGGAACAAAAAAAATAATCGCATTAAATGGAAATGGAAATAAATTTAATAGAAGAGCACTTGAAACTCTTAAAATAAATTATCTTGTCTCACCCGAATCAGGAAAAAAAACAGACTCTCTAAAGCAAAGAGACTCTGGATTAAACCACGTACTTGCAAAAATTGCCACAAAAAAACAAATACCTATTGTTATTAACATGTCAGAGGTTTCAGGACTAAAAGGAATTGAAAAATCTAAAAGAATCGCACGAATCATTCAAAATATCAAAATATGCAAAAAAGCAAAATGCAGAATAAAAATTGCAAGTCTCTCAAAAAACAAAATCTTCGACGAGAAATCAAGAAATTCATTTGGTTTAAGCCTCGGAATGGAAACAAAACAAGCAAAACAAGCAACATCGTTCAATCAATAAATTAAAAAACGACCAGTTCTTATAATAACAAAGAGAGGATGGTATTTACAGAGTTAATTCAAAGGACGCTTGAAAGTATTAGTGAACAAATCTCACATATTCATACTGGAGAAGCAATAATCTTTGATATCGCAGTAATTTTAATAATATCTGCAGTTTTAGCTTTTATTGCAAGAGTACTTAGACAGCCATTAATTCCCGCATATGTTATTACCGGAGTTATTATTGGCCCACTTTTTTTAAGCTTAATAGGACAACCAGAATTAATTTCTGCATTCTCTGAAATTGGAATAGCCTTTCTTTTGTTTACCGCAGGACTCGAAATTTCTTTTAGAAAAATAAAAGAAGCAAATATAAGGAAAATATTACTTATTGGGGTACTCCAAGTTGGAATAATCTTTGCAATATCTTACTTTCTTGGAGGCTATTTTAACTTAACTCCATTACAGGCAGCATACATAGGAATAATTCTATCTTTTGGCTCTACAATGGTAGATATCAAGCTCCTATCTGATACTGGTAAGATAGTAACCCTTCACGGAAGAATAGTTATTGGAATACTTCTATTACAAGACCTTGTAGCAATAATAGCAATAATGATATTCACATCAGGAGGCTCAGCATTTATGCCAGTCTTTTACTCTTTTTTGAAATTATTTGCGATAGTAATATTTTCCATCTTTCTACAAAAATTCATATTAAACAAAACTTTTAGATTTGCGGCAAGCTCAACAGAACTTTTATTTTTGTTCTCTCTTGCAATTCTCTTTTTGTTCATAATGCTCTCTTATGTATCCGGAATTTCAATTGTAATTGGAGCATTTATTGCAGGGGTATCACTTGCAAATTCGCCCTTTAAAACAGAACTAGAATCTAGAATTTACCCTCTAAGAGATTTCTTTGCAATTCTCTTCTTTGTAGCACTTGGAATGCAAGTTGTATTTGTTGGAATTGAAAATAGATTACCTTTGCTAATTGCACTTCTCATTGGCGCAATGATATTAAAACCCCTAATTACATTCATTCTACTTAGAACAACAGGGTACAGGCCAAGAACTAGTTTTCTAACCTCAACCTCTCTTGCGCAACTATCAGAATTCTCCCTAATAATTGGAATGCTTGGAGTAAGTCTTGGAGCAATCTCTCCCCCAATTTTCTCAACAGTAATTCTTGCAACAATAATCACGATGTCACTTACCCCTTACTTTATACAATATGGAGAGAGAACATATAAATTATTTAGGCACCCAATAAATTTATTTAAATTTCTGCCTATAAAAGAAAATTTAGGATATGACCACGAAGGAAAAAAGGAAGTTCTTCTAATTGGAGCACATAGAATGGGTGCACTATTACTTAAAGAATTGCTAAGAAAAAAATCAAAGTTAGTAGTGATAGATTATAATCCTGAAATAATAAGCCCTTTAATTAAGAAAAAGGTAGCTTGTATTTATGGAGATATAACTAGCCCAGAACTTCTTCATAAGGTAAAAATAAAAAACTTAAAAATGGCAGTTTCAACTGTGCCTGGTTTTGAAGAAAACTTATACATATTAAACGAGATAAAAAAGGCAAATCCAAAAGTAAAAGTAATTTTAACTGGTTCAAGAATAAGCGAGACATTAAAATTATACGAAGCAGGAGCAGATTATGTAATTACTCCAAAAGTTATAGCCGGAATAAAAATTGCGAGGATATTACACTCAGAAACTCCAAGACTTAAAAGGCTAAAACAAAAACACTTAAGGCGCCTAAACAACATACATAAACTGCTTTACTAAACCTTATAAAACCCTCAATCTTTGAAAACAAATGGACGATAAGTTAATTATTGAGTCTCTTTCACCAATAGAAAGAGCGCTAATACCAAAACTCTCTGAAGATTTCATAGATATAGACGAAATAGTAAAAGAGACCTCTCAAGACAAGACAACAATCCTAAGAGCAGTAAGTTATCTAAAAAATAAGGGTCTTGCAGAAGTTGATGTAAAAGAAAAAAAAGAGGTAGTGCTTGGAATATTAGGGTTAAATTACCTTAAAAAAGAATTACCTGAGCGTTCACTATTAAATGGTCTTGCAGAAAAGAAAGTAATCCCAATAGGTGAAATTAAGCACGAATGTGGTTTAAACGATAACGAAGCTAAGATTTCTTTAGGAACACTAAAGAAAAAAGCGTTAGCAGAGGTAAAATCTGGAAAAATCTACATAAGTGCAAAACCAGAAGAGATAACAAAAAAGATGATAGAAGAAACTTTTTTAGAAAAACTTCCCTTAAATTACGAAAACCTCGAACCAGAGGATAAATTAGCATTTCAAAACCTTCTAAAAAGAAAAGATATAATAAAAATTGAGGAAAAAAAGAAGGTAAATGCCCGTCTTACAAAAGAAGGTCTTAAAATTTCAAAAATGGATTTATCAGGAGACCTAATAGAACAGCTAACCCCAAAACTTCTAAAACAAAACGGGTGGAAAGGGAAAAAATTTAGGAGATATGACTTATCAACCCCCGCCCCAAGAATATATGGGGGAAAGAGACACTTCGTAAACCAGGCAAAAGATTATGCAAAATCAATCTGGCTTGAGATGGGATTTAAAGAGATGTCTGGAAAGAAGGTAGTCACTGGATTTTACAATTTTGATACCTTATTTACGGCTCAAGACCACCCAGTAAGAGAGGAACAAGACACATTTTATATTAAAAACCTAAAAGGAAAACTACCAGACAACAAAGAACTACTTGAACAAATAAGAAAATCACATGAGGGAGGAATTGATAAAAGTAAGGGGTGGGAAACAAAGTGGGACGAGAACGAAGCAAAAAAAGTATTACTTAGAACACATACAACCGCCCTTAGTACAAAACAAATGATAAAAATCGTAAAAGAAAAAGAATTTCCAGCAAAATATTTTGCTCTTGGTAAATGCTTTAGAAACGAAACAGTTGACTGGTCACACGGATTTGAGTTTAATCAGACAGAAGGAATTGTTGTAGACGAAAATGCAAACTTCAGGCAACTTCTTGGATACCTAATTAATTTTTGCAAAAAAATGGGATATGATAAAATCAGGGTAAGACCAGGTTATTTCCCGTATACCGAGCCAAGTGTTGAAATGGACGTTTTTGACCATAACCATCAAAAATGGGTTGAACTTGTAGCTGCAGGAATGTTTAGGCCTGAAGTAGTAGTTCCGATATTTGGAAAGTTTATACCTGTTCTTGCATGGGGTCCCGGACTTGATAGAATAATCATGGGAGCATATGAGTTGACAGACCTTCGAGATATGTACAAAAACGACATAAATAAATTAAGAGAAATGAAATTCTGGAGGAAGTAATGGAGATAAACGAAGCACAAGACAAAATCAAAGAATTTGACTCTCTAAGGGGTTGGGACAATTCTTGGAACATAAAAGACCTTTTATTAAATATAACTGAAGGAGGAGGAGAGATATGGAATTTAATTAAATGGGTAAATGAAGAAAAACAGAGAAAAGTAGTTAAAGAAAATATGGACGAAGTATCAGATTATATTGGAGACACCTTATTTCTTTTATTAAAAATTGCTAATCAAACAGGTGTGAATGCAAATCAGGCCTTAAAAAACACCCTTGAAGAATATAAAGGCAGAATGCCTCCAGAAATAATGAAAAAACTTGGCCACGCAAATAATCTCGCCGGAGGACATGATAAAAAATAATGGAGATTAACAATCAAACAATAGCGGTTGGAACAATCCTTGAAATAAATGGAACTGAATATGAGGTAATATCACTGGAAGGAGATTTTTGGTATTACGAAGACAAGGGAATGGTTAATAGAGGAGAAATTGCAAACTTACATTTAGTTGGAGACAAAAGACTTGGAGTACCAACTCCCACACACACATTGTACTTTAACAACAAAACAAGAGAATTTGAATTTAATGAAATCTTAATTAAGCAAAATCCAAATATCCCAAAAGATATTAAACAAAGAGTATACACTTCCAAATCAAATAAAATTCCAATTAATGAAATAAGTATAAAATGACAATACTAACAGTAAACAAAGCCGAACTTGAAAAGTTAGTCGGGAAAATAACTCCCGAACTAGAAAATAAAATCACAGAGATGGGAACCCCAATAGAAGAGATAACAGATTCAGAGGTATCTGTAGAAGTATTTCCAAACCGACCAGACTTACTATCTCTTCAAAACTTTGCAAGAGCTATAAAACAATTTACACAAAAAACCGGACCAACAAATTTCAGAACATACCCTCCAGAAAAAAATTATGAAGTTATAATTGATAAATCTGTAAAAGATGTAAGACCCCATACGGTTTGTGCAATTATAAAAAAACTAAAATTAACTGAAGAAAAAATAAAAGACTTAATTGAACTTCAAGAAAAATTACATAATTCTATTGGTAGAAAAAGAAAAAAGGTAGCAATTGGAATATATCCCCTAGAACAAATTAATCTTCCAATAAGATTTATGGCAAAAAA
>Ga0272442_10011163_pt1 | contig 10990 bp, 11 predicted proteins | sample SSMForm2O_FD_200262 | JGI IMG/M metagenome (GOLD analysis project Ga0272442, IMG submission 200262) | Marine sediment archaeal communities from Little Sippewissett salt marsh, Falmouth, MA, United States - SSM-Form-2O | ecosystem: Environmental > Aquatic > Marine > Wetlands > Sediment ... | reverse complement strand
AACATAAAAGATGAAAAAGACTAATTAAAAAAATTTTACCAATTTAATTTTAATCTTTTTTGAATAATGTTTTGAATTTTGATTCTTTATTTAGGGTTTAAATCTCTTTTTTTACCCACAAAAAAATAATGTTGTAAAAATTATCGTTTTTCTCCTGTTGAGAGCATAAAGATGCAGGGGAAGGGATTTGAACACCTGGAATGTAAAATCGGATTTATTCAATATTAATGCCTAAAGTAACGTTGACCTGTAAAAACCATTGCAATCCCATGCTCATTTGCGGCTTGTATTACTTCTTTATCTCTAATACTACCACCTGGTTGAATAATTGCTTTTACTCCTGCCTCTGCTGCAACGTCTACAGCATCGCGGAATGGGAAAAATGCATCAGAGGCCATTGTACTTTCTTTTATGTTTTCTTTTCCTTTATTGGTTGCAATCCAAGTGGCATCCACTCGAGCGGTTTGTCCTCCACCAATTCCTACGGTATGAGTGTCTTTTACAAATACTACGCTATTTGATTTAACATGTTTTACACATTTTACTGCAAATTCCATGCTTTGAAGTTCTTGATTGGTAGGTTTCTTTTTTGTGACAACTTTCCATTCTTTTTGTGGTGTCATTTTGGTATCTCTTTCTTGTGATAAGATTCCTCCAACGACACTTCTGAAAATCATTCCTTTACGTTTGATTTTTTTATCAAGTCCTTTAAGCTCTAAAATCCTTAAGTTTTTCTTTTGAGCAAATATTTCTTTTGCATCTTTGCTATAGTTTGGTGCAATTATCACTTCTAAAAATAGCTTAGAGAGTTCCTCTGCAAGACTTTTGTCTAATTCTCTGTTAAAACTTATTACTCCTCCAAATGGCGAATATGTATCTGTTGCAAAAGCATTTTTCCATGCAGAAAGTAGGTTTTTTGCGCTTGCAATCCCACAAGGTGTTGCATGTTTTATAATAACGCATGTCGGTTCTGTAAATTCTTTTATTGCTTCTATTGCTCCATCTGAGTCAAGAATGTTGTTGTATGATAGCTCTTTTCCTTGTAGTTTTACCGCGTTTGTAATGCAAGGCTCTGTGATCTCAGGTATTGTTTTGTAAAATGCTCCCTGCAAATGTGGATTTTCACCATATCTCATATCTTGTTTTTTTCTCAGGGCAATACTTTGCTCATCCGGTAGAACTTCATCTGTCCATTTGCTTCTTAAATAGTTTGAGATTATCGAGTCATATTGTGCAGTATGTGAGTATGCTTCTATTGCAAGTTTCTCACGCTGTGAAATGTCAAGATTTCCTTTTTCTTTTAATGATTTTATAATCGCAGGATACTGATTTTTGTTTGTTACAACAATTACGTCTTTGTAGTTTTTAGCAGCAGCTCTAACTAGTGTAGGACCGCCAATGTCTATATTTTCTATTACTTCCTCCATTGTAACTTTTGATTTTTTAATGGTTTGCTCAAATGGATAAAGGTTTACAACCAACATGTCAATAGGTTTTATTTTGTGTTTTTCTAGTGTTTTCATATGTTCAGGGATATCTCTTCGTGCAAGGATTCCCGCATGGATTATTGGGTGCAGAGTTTTTACACGGCCATCTAGCATCTCTGGAAAATTTGTAACGCTCGATACTTCCTTAATTTTTACACTATTTTCTGTCAAAACTTTTGCGGTTCCACCGGTTGATAGTATTTCTAATCCAAGTTTTGATAGTTCTTTTGAAAAATAAGCTGCATCTGTTTTGTCTGAAACACTTATCAATGCTCTTTTTACATTCATTGTACTGTTACCCAACACACATATGGGACAGGCTCATAAACGTTTGGGTTTCATCCTGCTCTTTTCTTTCTCAATTGCTTCGGTAAGACTAATTTTTCCATTTATTACATCAATTGCTTTTTTCTCAGAAATTGAAAAACTACCTTCAGTTAGTTTCCTGCTTCGTTCTTGCACTATCTTTATTTCACCTCTAGTAGGTTTAAGTGGTAGCTTACTTTGAACTCTTCCACCATTGAGCAGTGCAATTGATGCTGCCGCTTCTTTGTCCCTTTGGGGTCTTATTGTTCGCCGGGATGGTGTTGTCTTTGTCTCATCCACGATTTCAATTGGGATTCCCAATTTGATGATAGAGTTAATTATACGATTTCTAATAGTAATAGAACCATGCCCGACTCTTATGATTGTCTGATTTGCAGGGTATTCTTTCAAAATTCTTTTGATTACATTTACAACTTTCTTGGGATCATCAACGCTTGTTTTAGAAAGAAGTATATCATCACCAACAACAGCAACTCCAGGGTATTCTCCAGGATCAATTCCAATGAAAAGCTTTGAATAAAGATCCTTTCCTATTAGCATTTGCAAAGCAAGATCTACTGCGTGATCTATTGTATCATATGCGTCTGCTGCAATTACTTTCGATGCTTTTACATCATGAAGTTCACTATTGGATGTTAGTATTACTCCTATTTTACTTGGGATGTGGTCTAGGTATGAAAGTGACACATAAGCAATTTTTCTTTTCATAAGTGCTTTTAATAGGTCATAGTACAATGAGAAATTTTTAGTATACACTCCAAGCGTTTTCATTAAAAGTCCTAAACATTTTTCTGAATTTATATATTTTGGATAAAATGCAATATATTCTTTTAAAAAGCCTTTAATATAATTTAAATATTCAAGTATTCTAGGTAGGTAAAACTTTCATGGATAATAATTCAGATATCGTCGAAGTTTTGCGTGAGGAAGAAAAAAAAGGTTTGCTAACAAATAGTATTCAAAGTTATGATGAAGAACCTACACCTCAACAAACAACGCCTTATGAAGAAAATCATCAAACAACTGTTTTTTTAAATGAAGAAGACAATAAAAATGAAACCGATTTTGATGAAAAAATACCAGATGATGTTGAAAGCTTAAAAAAAGAAGTTTCGAACTTGAGAAACAAACTCAAAGAATCCAATGAACGTTATAGATCGCTTGCCGAATACTTTGAAATAATTTCTGATGCAACAATTGCACTTGGTAAAAAAGATTTATTTAGTGACGTAAGTGATGTAATTTTTCAGATTTCACCAAAAGGGAGAATTAAATATATTAATAGCGCAGTGGAAAAAATAGCAGGTTATCCCTCATCTAGCTTGATTGGTGAAAAATTCTCAAAAATTATTCCTAAAGATGATTGGAAAAAAATCCATAAAAAATTTTTCTCAGTTTTTAATAAAAAAGATATGACTGAAAAGGAAGTCAATAGCTTTGAAAGTTTTATTATAACTAACTATGGTAAGAATATTCCTGTTGAAATCAATGGTAAGCTAATTCGTTATAATGATGAAGTAATAGGGCGTAAAAATGAGGTTAGAATACAAGGTAGCATTAGGGATATAACTGAGCGTTTGGCTGCTGAAGAAGAAAAGATCAGAAATGCTCGTAGGATCGAAGAGATGAACATCCGCCTTCAATCTGCAAATACTGATTTAGAAAGGACTCAAGAAGAACTAAGACTTCTTAATCAAAATCTTGAAAAAAAAGTTGAAGAAAGAACTGAAGAAATTAAGAAACTTTTGAAACATAAAATTGAGTTTATAGGCCAACTTGGCCATGATCTCAAGAGTCCTCTAACTCCTTTAGTTGGTCTTCTTCCAACTATTGCAAAAAGAGAAAAAAATCCTGAACTAAAAGAATTGTTGAGTATTGTTAATCGTAACGTTTTATTTATGCGAGATATTGTTGTTAAGACCTTAAAACTTGAGCGTCTTAACTCACCAAAACTTATGCTTAATTTTGAACAGGCAAATCTTTTTGATTGTGTTGATAGAGTGGTTAGTAATAAGGAGTATGTTTTTAAAGAAAAGAACTTGACTGTTACAAACAACGTTGATAATGAGCTTGCCGTATCTATTGATAAACTTGAGTTTAAGGAGCTAATTGATAACCTTTTGACCAATGCAGTTAATTTTACTCCTAATGATGGCAGTATTTCTATTGATGCCAAAGCAGAAGGTGATTTTGTCCGAGTTTCCGTTAGTGATACAGGTGCAGGTCTTACATCAGATCAGATTGAGCATGTTTTTGAAGAATTTTACAAAGCCGATCCTTCAAGGCATGATCTTGATAGTAGTGGTCTTGGTCTGTCGATTTGTAAGCGTATCGTAGAGCATCATGATGGGCGTATTTGGGTTGAGAGCGCTGGTCCTGGTGAGGGCTCTACTTTTCATTTTTTGCTTTCTATTAAATTAAGAGATAAACAAAAGGATTTAAATCAAAAGTTTGTTAAGTAAAAAAACAATTACAGATAAATAGTTTAAAGGATTGTATTGACTTGAAAAAGAAAATACTTGTTGTAGATGATGAACCTGATGTTGCTTTTACTGTTGAATTTACATTTCGCGATTCAGGTTATGAAATCAAACATGTTGAAAACGGTGAGAAATGCTTTGAAATTTTAGAAAAAACAACAGAGAAACCAGATCTAATACTTTTAGATATTATGATGCCAGGGATGAATGGCTGGGAAGTTTTTAAAAAAATAAAAGAAAATCCCTCATGGGAAAATATTCCTATTGTATTTTTAACTGCGCGTATAGATCATGCTGCAGAGAATGCCGGTAAATTTCTTGGTGAGGACTATATTGAGAAACCTTATGAGCCAGAGGATTTGAAGAAAAGAATTATGAATTTATTGGAAAAATAAATCTTTTTTATTTTATTGTTTTTTTTCAAATATTGCTGAAGTTATTGTTTCATTCAAAAAATAAAAACCTTCTTCTGGTTTATAAATACCTTCACCTGCGCTATATATTAATAAAAAATCTTTATCTTTAAAATATTCCTTCATTTTTTCTTGGACTTTGAATACTTTTATTCCAAGAAAATCTCTTCTTGCTATACATGATGTAAAAAAACCAAATTCTGCTTTTATTGGTTTTAATATCTCATCAACTGCATGAACCATTTGATCTTGTGTTATTTTTGTTATAAAAATATTGTCTTTCTCGACTTTTGTTAAGAATCCCATGTAGTTTCCCAGTATCATAAGTGTTGGTCTTAGTATGATTTTGTCATTTTTAATATAAGCCATTGGATATCTTGAGGTTATATCAGACCATTTGAACTCTTGAAAAGCATCATAATCCCATCCCATTTTATATAAAAATTCTTTAAGAGGTGGTTTATTATTTAGTTTTTTAATCATTGTTCTATTTTTATTTATCTGTGTTATTTTAAAATCTATGTTTGTTTTTTCTGCACCTGTTGCAAAGTCTATGTTAAAATCTAAATCCGTATCAATTGCTGCAAATAATGCACATTCATCTAATACTTCTCTATTATAAAATTGATAATTCTCTTTAAACGGAGGCATTGAATATGATGAGGAATGTATTATGTTAAAATCAGGTAGTTCTTTTATTGCATGTTCAAGTATTTCTCCTTCTCTTCCAAAACCAATTTGAAATACTTTTTGCATAACTGAAATCATTGAAAGCATTATCCTTGCTTTAATTTTTGAATTAATAACATTTGTGTTTTTAACACCAGGTAAATCTGGATTTTTTCCACCAGCAATAAAACTAAAAATAAATTTGTTTTTATACTCATTTTTAAGGTTTGATTTAATCATTTCTACCGTGTGCTTTGCAGCTTTCTTAGGATTTCTTTTTGTATTTTTACCGTAACCAATTGTAATATTCATTTTAGGATAGTTTATTGCTAATGCAGTTACTCCACGAGCATAACATCCATCTGCATTTAGAAAACCAGGTACTGTTCCACCTGCAAGCTGTGTATCCTCTGGTAAAACACTCCATATCCCCTTTAAAAGATCTTTTAAACCACCATCATATTTTTCATAATGCAAAGTAGAAAATAACAAGACAAGATTAGGTTTACAGTTTAATTTTTTAAGGATTTTTTCACCGATTTCTCGTCCAGCATCGTATGAATTTTTAAGGGTTGATGTTCCTACCGTTGTTTTTAAAGAAGATTGATCAGTTTTATTTTCCATATCTTTTTTCTCTATTTATTATAATCAAAACAATATTGATATAACTTTTTACCGTTCCCAGAACATTTTTCCGTCAAGATACGTTGTCCAGAATGCTTTTAGTTTTTCAGATAGCAAACTGTCTGTTTCTAAAACTGTATATTTTTTGTTTACAACTTTATCTATGTGTTTTCCTAGACTTAATTTTTCAAATTCTTTTTCAAGAAAAGTTTCAGCATCTGTGTATCGTCTTTTTATTTCTGCATACCATCTATTATTTTCTTTGTAGGGTCCTTTTACAACTAAAGAATTGTTTTCCCATTTTTTAAGGAACTGCTCTGAGTTTTCTTTTTTTGTTGCCGGCGGTCCTGCATGAATCGTTGTTTTGCTTAGAGATTCTTTCTGATTTTTGATGATAATATAGATGTTTTTTTTGTCAACGAAATAAGTTGTATCATATACTTTAAAACCGTATCTTTCTAAGTTTTCTAAAACAGATTTCGCTGTTTTTCTAATCTGCGGATACAGGTTTTCATCAATTATTTCTGGTTTTTCAAATTTTATGCCAAGGTATTTACAGTCTTGTTTTTTGACTGTTTCTTTTATTTTATCAAGAGACCAGGGTTTTACAGGGTTTGGGAAAAAGAATGTAATCTTTGGATTTTTTATGTATTCTTTGCATGCTTTGATAAATAAATCAAATTTATCCTCTGAAAGAGCGCTTGCAACGTTTCTATTTGAGTCAATTGGGTCGATAAATACAAGAGGTGTATCAAACTCAAGAAAATTTTGTTTTGTAAGTGATAGTTTTGTTTGTTTTTTCCAGGCGCTTGCTTTTTTAATTGTGTCTTCAAATCTCTTATAATATAATATTAATATTTCACAAAGATAACCTGAAAAACCTTGTATTTGCGCTTCTGCACCATAGCAATTTATTCCTTTGAGAAATTGCTTGAAGAGCCTTACTTCTTGTTTTTGTTTTTCAGTTATGTTTTCTTTTACATATTTTGTATGAAGAGGCGTTCTATCAACTGCGGATAGTTTCTGTTTTGCATTTTCTATTTTATAACATGGTACTATTTCTGTGTAAAAATCTTTATAGTAACCACGAAGATAAGGATGTTCAGCATATGATTCTTCTGTATTTTTTAGAAAACTTTTACCAATTGAAAGTGCTTCTTTTGCAATTTCTTCTTTTGGAATGTTTGTTGAAAAACAAATAAAAAAATCAATGTCCATGTTGTTCATAAGATACGTGTCTTTGGCGATTGATCCTACTAATTCGATTGTGGATGGTAGTTTTCTTTTCTTTATTTCTTTTCCAAGAATATTTCTTATTTCTTCTACAATTTCTTTTATATTTTCATGGTATTCGTGTGTCGGTGTAGTTTTTTTGAGTACTTGTTTTTCAATGCTGTTCATTTTTTACTCATCCCCGATGTAACGCTTCAATATGAATATTGCGCCTAATGAAAGCAGTGCTCCTACAAATACATCTGTAAGCCAATGTATCGATAGATAAATAACCGAGATGATAACTGTGATCATTACGAAATAACCAAATATTTTGAGTTTTTTATTACCTGTTAAATTCAGGCAATATGCAACAAGTATTGTCATTGCAGTATGAAGTGATGGCAGGCAATTGTTTATCGTTGTTGTCGAGTAAAAAAAGTTTTCAACATAAGGAATCACTGTTTCCAGTGCTGATTTTGTCTCATAAAATGTGTAAACATTTTTAATTGGTATGAATAGATAAAAGGGCAACGACACCACATATATTATCAAAAGGCCGTATGCAAGAGATTTCAATGCCTTTTTCTTGTTTGCAATTGTAAAATATAGTGGTGAAAACCATAATGTAAAAGGATAAACTGCTATGTAGATTAATACAAAGAAATGTATTATTCCGGTTGTCCAGTTTTGTGAAAACCAGTATACAAACCCGTTTTCGATTGCTTTTATATTATTTGCATAGTCATATCCTATCCAGTTTGTAACTACAGGATCAATGAATTTTACCTCTATAAGATGAAATACGACTACTGCACAAATAAGAAAGATTGGCAGTAGGTTTTTTTTTATCCTTTGGATTATAAAATTGAAATCGAAAATTATTTTTTTCGCTTCTTTTCTATCAAGTATAAAAGTTATTGTGAATGCAAAAAGAATTAAGTTTATCAAACCTATAACTGTCATCCACATTTTTTATTGTTCTCCAATTTTTATTTCTTTTAAGTTTGTGTATACTGGTCCTTCTGATGTAAGAACGCTTTTTTTAAGAAATATTTTGTCTATTTTTATTTTCTGAAATTCAACATCTTGGTATTTATTTATCAATTGTATTAGTTTTTCCTTGTTTTTTGAACTTTTTACTCGTGCGATCGTTAGATGTGCTGAAAAAGCTCTTCTTTCTTTTTCAAATCCAAGTTTTTTTAGTTTCGTGTCTATAGTTTCTGCTATTTGTTTTAATGATCCTGCATTTTCTACTCCTATCCATGCTATTTTTATGTAATTTTGATTTGGAAAAACTCCCATGTTTTTCAGTGTTATCTCAAAAGGCTGTATGTTTTCTGTTGATTCTTCTATTGTTTTTTCTATTTCATCTATTAGTTTTTCATCTGTGTCTCCTAAGAATTTTAGTGTTAAGTGCATGTTTTCTATTTCTACTAATTTCGCATCTATTTGTGTTTTTTTTAGTTCGTTTATAACTTGGATTATTTTTTGTGAAGCAGGTATATCTATTGCTATAAATGTTCTTATTTTTTGCATGCTTCGCTCCTTTTTGTAATGTTTTTGTTTTTTATTAAAATGTGTTTTATTCTTGGCAACAACTGTATAGCAACTTATATATACTATTAATTGTAAAGTATAACTTAAGTGAGGAGTTTAATGAAAAACCAAATTAACGACAGGCTAAAAGCATACATAAAACTTGCAAGACCATTTACACTACTTGCACCATTAATAGTATCGATATGCATAATGATTGCAAGTTACAAGTACAACAACACTACAATTGATTTAACAAAACTTCTTTTAACAGTTGTAATTCCTGCAAGTGTGTCTCTTGCAATACTAAATGCAGGATCAAATGCACTAAATCAGGTAACAGATTTGAAGTCAGATAAAATATCAAAACCATACAGGCCAATTCCTAAAGGAATAGTATCTACAAAAGAAGCAATGCTCATTGCAACAATATTTTATGCTCTTTCAATTTCTATTGCATTTTTGATAAATCCAATGTTTCTTTTGTTTGTATTATCAATCACATTTTTCACGGTAACATATTCTCTACCACCAAGATGTAAAGACATGCTTTTCATAAATCAACTGTGGGTAGGGATACCACGTGGACTACTTGGGATACTTGCGAGCTGGAGCGTATTTGGTGACTCTTTACAACCACTTCCACTTACAATAGGATTTCTAGCAATGTTTTTCTTAATAGGTGGATCTATTACAAAAGATATAATTGACTCAGAAGCAGATAAAAAAACAGGCACAAAAACATTAGTAAACACCTATGGCTTAAAACAATCAGCGTTAATGTCATTTCCATTTATGTTCTTCCCATTTGCATTTGTACCAATACTCATAGACAGTGGAATACTAGAACCACATTTTTTCATACTAACATTTTTAACAATACCTATTGTGTACATTTTTTATCTAATGCTAAAAGACAGTAAAAAAGTAAGACACTTGGAAAATGCACCATCCTGGGCATTAATGTATGTAACCTATTTTTTCTTTGCATTTGGTTTCAGCATTATTACAATAACAGGGCAAGTAATTGCATAAATATTTTTTACCCACCGCTTATCATGTGAATGGCCGCTATCTTTGAATCATCAGGAATAAGTGTCTCTGCAAAATCAACTCTTTTTACAAGTTCTCCATTTATTTTTACTACAACATTTGGAAAAGTATATTTCATTCTTTTAAGAAGATCCTTAACTGTTTCGTTTTCGATGAAGGCGATGCTGTTACCATTTACCTCAATCATTTATCCTCACCGAGCAGTATCTCAAGTACTATGTTTGCCTGCCAGTTAGCCATCAAAATAACACGAGGTGCCATCAATACGTCTTCATCGCTATCTTTTGCTTTTTCATCATAAACCATGTATAAATTACCGAGTTTCTTTGTACCAATTCTACCAGACTGTCCATATCCTGCAACGCCAGAGCAACCAACAAGAGGAACATCAGGAAGTTTCTGCATGATTTCTTCAATAAACGTAGTTTTTGTCTCAGCACTATCAAGTGCTTCAACTATAACATCTACATTATGAAAAGGTCTGTCCATAGTATCCTTTGTTAGTCTATGATTAAAAATTTCAACTTTTATTGATTCATCTATGCGACTTATGTTTTTTTTAAGTGCTTCGACTTTGATCATATCTATTTGGTCACGGAAATAGCACTGGCGATTAAGATTACTTTCTTCAACACTGTCAAAATCAACAATTACAAGTCTTCCAATACCTGCACGAGCAAGAGATACTGCAATATTTGATCCAAGTCCTCCTGCACCTGCAATACCCACGCTTGAATCTTGAAGTTTAATTCTTATTTTTTCTGCTTTTTCAGTATTCATGCCTCTTTACCATTTTTCCCAATACTTGGGGTCAATACTTGGTGGTTTTTCACCTTTAATGTATTTACCACCCCATTTGTTAAGACCTTTTTTTTGATCTTCATCTATTTTTTTCTGAAGCATATCAAGCATTTTTTTATCAGTAAAACCTAGTTTTTTCATCTTTTGAGGCGTTGGTACTCCATTTGGTGTCCATCCACGTCGGTAGTATACAGCATCTGCAAGTTTCTGATATTGATCTTGTTTCCAATCATAAAGTATTTTAATTTTTTTGGGAGTACTCATTTTCTCTACTTCTTTTTCTTTTAGTCCTACTTTTTCAACAAGTTGTTTGTCATAACGATCCTTTCGAGATATATATTCTACTTCTGTTACAGGCCCCATAGATCTATACGGAATCCAGTCA
>Ga0272442_10011161_pt1 | contig 10991 bp, 10 predicted proteins | sample SSMForm2O_FD_200262 | JGI IMG/M metagenome (GOLD analysis project Ga0272442, IMG submission 200262) | Marine sediment archaeal communities from Little Sippewissett salt marsh, Falmouth, MA, United States - SSM-Form-2O | ecosystem: Environmental > Aquatic > Marine > Wetlands > Sediment ... | reverse complement strand
TCCAATCCTGAATTTTTTCTTCAATATCAACAAGATAACCAACTTCATTTGAGTACCATAGTTTTGAATATCCGCCATATTCAGGACCGGTATTACCTCGGATTAATAAAGAATTAAAGCTATTGTGCTCTTCTTCTTTTTCAAAATATAGTTCTTCACCTTCAAAATCACCTTCGATATCAAAGGTTTGCGTAACAATATTCAAAATAGTAATCTCTCCATTTATAGTAGCACTTGTTTCAGCTTCCCAAGGATTTGATTGATCTTCGGAACTTTCTATTGGAAAATCAAAGATGTCAAAATCAGGAGAGAAGCTACCCTCAACAATGGATTCAGTATGTATGCCGGTATAACTTCCATCTGTTTCAAAATAAAAATCTTTTAATGAAAGAGTTGATTTTTTAAAATGGGCATAACCCTCTACATCACCAGTAAATGATCCTCCTGGAATTATACCAGCTATTTTAAGAGAAGCATCTAGTTCGCCGGTTATATCAACCGTGTATAAATCCTGCTGATCGTTTATATCTGTTACTTTAAGTTCCATATTATTGATGGCGCCATTGATTGTTAAAACAGAGTAATCAAAATTAAAATTGAAGTCATATATCCATCTGTTACCGATAGACCATTGAGGTAAATCAGCTACAATATCGTTATAAAAAACGTCGATTTTTTTGTTTTTGTTTTCTTGGTTTAAAGATATCGCTTCAACAAAAAAGCTGCTTAAAAAAATAATAACTATTAACATAGAAAAAAATATTTTTACCATCTTATTCTTCAAATATACTGCCTCCTCTGTATATTTGTAATAAGCTTTGAGATATTTTAATATTTCATTTTTTTATAAATCTTTAAATTAAATATTATAACAAGTTGTATGTTTGGATAATTTACTTGTTTTTGGCGGTTAAAAAATTTTTATGGATTCTGCTTTTAATATAAAATAAAAAGAAGGGTTGATTTTAATATATTCTAAATATAATTGATAGTCTCTCAAGAAGATTATAAAATAGTTCCCTTTGTAAAATATTGTTTGTTTTTATTTTACCCGAAACTGTTCTCTCAATATAGATTTTAACTGTATGTTCGCTACCTGGTTTTAGTTTGCTAGCTGAGATATGTTCATATTTTTGTTCCCATTTTAGTTTATAATTATATATTGTCATTAGCCAGAATGGACTAGTATCTGAAAAATCGCCTTCAAATTTACAATATCCTTCATCGTTAGTGGTTTTTTCTTCATGGTTTTTCCATCTCTTTGGAGGTGCATCATATTCCATGTGAACATCGACGTCTGGTACCGGTAGATTTGTTTTTTTATTTATTATATAAACATGAACTATGACGTCTTCAGATAATGTTTTTACTTTTTCATCAATCTGATTTTTTTCCTTGTTAGTTAATAGTTCATTTTCATTTGTTTCTAATGCTGATAAAGTCTGTATACTTGTTAAAACAAACAGTGTAGCTATCAAAAATACAGATATTTTTTTCATTTTTACACCTTTTTATATAAAATATTATATTTAAATAATGTGTATATAAGTTTTCTGACATAATCATCGAAAAGTTGAATTATAAATCACAATATGTATTGAAAATTTAGAATATTTATTTTGGTTTGTAATTAATTTGTGTTAAGGAGTCCACCACGTTTATAGATTTCAAGTTGGGATTTAGAAAAAGGTTTAGCTTGGATTTTTATATTTTTGGTTTTATCATAAATTTCACCATTTTTAAAATCTGCTTCTAATACGTCCCCATCGTCTATTTTATCTGTAATATTTTCTGCTATCATTATAGGCATAGCATTGTTTATAGCGTTACGTTCGTAGATTGCTCCAAAAGATTCAGCAATAATAACGCTTATTCCAAGTGATTTAAAACAATCAACTGCTTGCTGTCGGCTGCTTCCGCATCCAAAGTTTTTCCCTACAACAACGATTTCTCCTTTTTTTGCTTTCTTTGAAAAATTTTCGTATCCTTCTAAATTATCAAATGTATATTGCCCCATCTCTTCAATGTCTGTAATATGTAGATATCTGTTATGAAAGATCATATCGGTATCAATATTATCTTTGTCAATAACCCATGCTTTTCCTTCAACCCTAGTTAATCTAGATATCATCTTTTCTTCTACACTAGGTTCTACTTTATGAGAAATATCTGGCCGGTTTTCTAAGACAGGTTTATCTGGAATACTATCGGCTGTGGTAATATAACCAGCAATAAGAGATGCTGCAACAGTTTCAGGACTGGTAAGATATACATCCCCTTTCCCTTGTTTACCGATATAGTTTCTATTACCGGTTGAAACCTCTATTTCATAAGAACCAGTTTGTCCTATTTGACCAGCCGCGCATCCCGCGCATCCTGCAGATCCAACTAATGCTCCAGCCTCTTTAAATATACTAATTAACCCTTCATCTAAACATTGTTTCCATATTTTGTCAGTTGATGGAACAATCTTTAGGACTCTTCCTGGGGCAATTTTACGTCCTTTTAATATTTTTGCAGCAGCACGCAAATCTTCCATACGGCCATTGGTACAACTTCCAATAAAACCAGAATCTACTTTTATATCTTTTATATCTTCAACATTTACCACATCCTCAGGATGCCCTGGTCTAGAAATCAAAGGTTTAATATTTTCAATGTCAATTTCAATAGTTTTTTCGTAAACACAATCTTGATCTGCAAGAACTCCTTCTTTATTTGGAAATAAAATTATTATTCCACCCATTTCTGTTGCCATCGAAGCAATTGTTATTCGTCCATCAAGAGAAAGATTTTCAACATATTCTCCATATATTTCCGCTGCATATCCCAAGAGGCCATTTGCTCCTAGATCTTTTAACATTTTTAATACAATGTCTTTAGGCGTTATCTTATCTGAAGGTTTGCCTCTTAGAATTATTTTTACTGATGGTGGGACTTTAAACCATATCCTGCCATGTGCCCAGGAATGTGAAATATCCTTGTCGCCCATACCCTGTCCAAATGAGCCATATGCACCTAGTATATTAGCATGTGAATCAGTGGAAACAATTGTCCCACCTGGTTTAACTATGTCTTCATCAATTACTATATGAGTTCCAATACCTTTGTCTATATCAAAAACTTTGATTTTGTTTTTTCTTGCAAAAAGTCTGCATCTATGTTGATTTTCAGCATATTTCTGACTACATCCTCCAGGGTTACAATCAAATGTAAAAAAAGTTTTACCTGGGTCCTCGATAGTTAAATTATTTTCCTCAAGATTTTTTACAACATTTGCACCACCAAAATCTCTGGCTATCCTAACATCTATTTCTATATCTATTATATCTCCAACTTTTGCTTTTTGATTTGAATGTTTTTCAAATATTTTTTGAATAATTGTTTCACTCAAAATCTATCACCTTTTTATTTTATGGTAAATTTCTCTCTTTTTCTCCATCGTAAGTAACATCTGCTGAAAATATCTTACGCATTGGTTTAAACTCAGTTTGCTCTTCATATACATGAGCGGTAAGACCTGCAACTCTACCTAAGAGGAAAAATGCTTTTCCAAGTCTATGGTCAAATCCCATGTCTGATATTATTGCTGCAATAGCTCCATCAACATTAATTGGTAGATCTTTACTAATTTGTTTTTTTAGTTCTTTTTTTATTTCTTTAGAAAGGGCTATATGATCTGAAGAAATTTTTAACTCATCAGCTAAATTGAATAGTTTTTTTGTACGTGGATCTGAGGTATGAACCCGATGTCCAAAACCAAGAATTCGTTTTTTTTGCTCTCTTGATTCTTTTACAAGTATCTCTGCGATTTTTTCGATTGAAAGTTTTTCTTCTTTCATTCTTTTAATTCCATCTTGTAAAAATTTCGCTCCTTTTTCAATAGCGCCACCATGTGCATCACCAATTGAAAGTATTCCAGCTGCAACTGCGGTTGGTAGAGGAACCCCGCCTGAGGCAACAATTCTTGATGCCATTGATGAAGGTGGTGTAGTACCATGATCGATACAAGCAGTTAGAATAGCATCCATCATTTTTCCATGCTCTTTAGATGGCAGCTCATTTTTAAGTAGTAAATATACAACATGTGAAAAAGGAATATTTCCTATCAGATCCTCTTGTCTGTATCCTTTTGTCACCAAATGATTAGGTTCTACTTTTGTTATTTTTGTCTTCCATTCCATTTATTTATCCTCCTAATACTTGATATATATTATCAAGAACAGTTCCATCAAAATATTTTGTCATTCCAATTATATCTTTACCAAGATTTGGTTGTTGTGGACCGCCTGTTTCATCATAGGCCATATTTTTCAGATCGTTTATATCAACTAGATCTATTTTTCCTTTAGCTTTTTCAATCAAATCTTTTCTTTTTGGATTTATAGAAATTCCTTCGTTAGTTACAATTGCATCAACAATTTCACCTGGTGTAGTTATCGTAGTTACTTTTTCTCTAACTATCGGATTTGATTTTCTAAAAACTGGTGCCGTTATTATTGTAAGATTGGCGGCAGCTGATACGTCCTGATGACCTCCTATTCCATGAAGCATTCTACCATCGCTATGTGTATTAACATTTACATTAAAATTTGTATCAACCTCTGTTGCCCCTAAAACTACGGTATCAAGCCTGTCTGTATTTCTCCCTTTCATTGTTGGATCAGAGTACTCTCCAATTGTTGATGTTGATTCCAAATGATTTTTCACAAAATCAACTGCAACTGTATCAAAACACTGGCATGTGTTTATCTGTTTTAATAAACCTTCATTGTACATGTTTACAATAAATTCTGTGAGACCACCAGTTGATGTGGCTGCAACCATATTTTTTTCTTTTAGTCTCTCACCTAGGCATTTTAGTGCGGCAAGTGAAATTCCACCAGCTCCTGCCTGAAAAACCATATCGTTTTTTATTATGCCTGTTGCTTCCATTAGATCAACACAATTTTTTCCGATTTGTAGTTTCATTGGATTATTAGTTATTTTGAGTGATCCACTAACAATTTTTTCAGGATCGCCGATTCTGTCTATTACTATTACATAATCTACAAGTCCTTCATAGATTTCTCTATATGGGCACGGGTAATCTGTGAGATTATCTGTAACTATTATTACTTTATCTGCATTCCATGCATCAACCTGTGAATAAGCAATATTTCCAAAAGCACTTTTTCCAAGAAGACCTGTGGCGTTTCCTCTAATATCCGCAGATGAAGCAGCGATTATTGCTATATTTGGATGTAATTCTCCATGTCTTACAGCTGACCATCTTCCTCCATGTGAACGAAGTATAACTGGTGCTTTAAGAGGATTATTCTTTGATATAAAATCGCCAACTACACCGTTTATGCTTCCCTCTATTCTTGTTACAACGCCTTCTCTAATAAAGTCTATTACTGGCTCATGAGCGTTAAACATGGCAGTTTGGGCAAGTCTAATATCTTTTACTCCCAAGTTGTTTATTTCTTCAAGAGTTTTATTTAACACAAAATCGCCGTTTCTAAGTTGATGATGAAAAGAAAATGTCATACCATTTTTAAGCCCAGATCTTTTTAGTGCATCCTCTAAATTTTTTACAACTTTTGTTTTACCCTCATTTTTTCCTCCGCCTTTATATGGTTTGAAGGCTCTATCATCTAACTCTGTTTCAATGATTTTTCCTGCAGCGTTTTTAACCTTCATTTTTATTTCACCATAGATTTTTTGATGTGAAAATCAATAAAATCACAGTGGTGTACAATAAAACTTTCAGGGGAACGTTCACATTTATCTCCTTCGTGACTATGAGCATAAATAATTAGTACAACTTCGTCAGGTAGACCTAGTTCTCTTGCAAGAAGAGCACCACTGACAGGGTGTCTGAATTTTTTTCCATATTCGCCTTTTACTACTTTACCATTTATTGTGTCATACTCTAGTAGTTTTCCAACATCGTGTAGTAAAGCTCCTGCTATAAGATAGTCCAGATGTATTTTTTCGTCTCTGATATCATAGACTGCTTTTGCTAAATTTGTTATTCTTTTTGTATGATCTGTAAGTTTTCCTGAGTTTTCAATTAAAAGTGTAAATGGAACCTTTTCAAGATTATTCCATTTTCCCCTTTCTGCACCTATTTTCCATACTTCAACAACTTTGTCTCTTAGTTTTTTATCTTTTATCCAACTTAGTTCTTTTGAAAATATTTTTTGGATGTCCTTTATCTCAATCATTAATTGCCCCCAGTTATTTTACTTGTAATAAAGACCCACAATATTAAAATTCCCTTATCTAAACTATTTGTTTTTTTAAAAAAATAAAATAGTGCAGGGGAAGGGATTTGAACACTTGGGCTATATATAAAAAATTACTATCTATAAAAATATTTTTAGAAGTGAAATAATGGAAAGGGAGAAGAGGTGATTTAGAGGGGTAATTGGATGGGTATTTCCAAAAATTAGTCTCAATCCCTTTCCATATATCCTTAATTTTTAAATATTCCAACCTTTTAAGTGGTTTTTTCGCATCTGTATATGTATATGGATGTGCAATTCGTACCCTAGATACATTAAAAGGCCTTTTTTCTGATATTTGTGATATTTTCATTTTGATAACGTATGTAAAGAAAGATTTAATAATAAAAACAGATAAATAATAAATTGGTTATATAAAATAAGCAAGTGAAGGCTGTATTTCAATGAAATTCAAATTGAGAAAAATCGATGCAATAATCGTTGTAATTCTAATAATTATCTCAGTTGTAGTTTTATTTAGAGCAAAATTTATTGAGCCACCAACAGTTCCTGAACCTCCTGAAATTCATTTTCAGCAAGATGATGTCAACAAAAAACTCATTGTTACTTATGTATTAGATGAAGTTAGATGGGATGAATTAGAGATATCTGGTGATTGTGATAAATCAAAGCTTAGTATGATAGTGGTAAAGGGAGATGAAATAGCTGACTGCTCAGGTACAATTATTGTTAATCACAAAGAAACAGGGGCTACTCTTGGTTCATGGGTTTTTACAAAAAAAGAAAAACTACCTGAGTCACTTACACTACTTGCAAGTCAACGAAAGGTGTCACCAGAGGATGAAGGAGCTCATTATAAAGATAAACTATTGGTAAATAGAGAATGGTGGTACTATACTGTAATATTTGATAAAAACAGTGATCTAGCTGGTTGGACTGCAACTATTAGTTTTAATCATATGGCTAGAAACGATTTATTTATTAATAAACCAGATTTACTATTTGTAATACTTCATAGCCCTGATGGAAGAGAATATGGAGGTGTAATAGAAAAAGAAAGACCTCTTCTTGGGGATTTTAGTTTTCTAAAAGAACCTGTTCTCCAAACCTCTTCATCTGAAAAAATGTTTAAAGTATCATTTGAAGATTCTTATGTACAGGGATTGGCACCTAACTGGTTTTTACATATAGACGGAAAAATGGGGGGAAAAGATAATATTAAAATGGATTTAACATTTGAAGCAAAATCTTCACCATACTGGACATTTAGTAATAGACCAATAGATAAATCAAATGGTAAGATTGCAAGTTATATCTTTTTAGGATGTGACGTAGAAGGCTCAGTTAATATCGAAGGAATAGATTACGATGTTAAAGGTATAGGACATCATGAGCATACTTGGGCATCTGGTATTTTGACATCTGGAATAATCAGAGGATGGGACTGGTGTCAGATGACTCTTGAAAACGGATGGAATATCTACTATAATAACTACTATTTTACATCACAGTTCAAGAGAACCAAGACATATAATTCAAATCCTTTTTCAAATATAATTATAACAACTGATCAAGGAGAAAAACTACTTTTACTTAATGATATTAGAGTGGATATAACAGATTCAGATAAGATATTTTTACTTCTAAATCTACCTAATAAAATAGATATAACTGCTGAACCAAGTTTATCTCAGATATTAGTATCTGAATATAATGTAAAACTTGATTTAAATATTGATTCACATAACACTTTTGATAAAGAATGGAAACGTTTAACTCATGTAGGTATGAGAATAGGTAGAGCAAATATTAATGGAGTAATATCATGGAACGATGATGAAGGTGATCACGAAGTGGAACTAAATGGAATTGGTACTATCTGGAATATGAGAAGATAAAACCTTATTTTATTTCTACAATGCCTTTATCTGCATCAATTACTATTTTATCTCCATTTTTTATTTTACTAATATCAATTTTATCTACACATGGTATCCCTGCTAATATTGCACCTGTTGCAACGATAGTTTCAGTTTCTTCATTAATAATAGCTGCGGGACCTACACCATTCTTTTTTAGACCATATATTACATATGATCCAACAGTGGATCCCTTGCCGCACGGAAAAACAAGAATTTTACCAGTAACTTTTTTTCCTTCAAGAGGATGGCCCTTTTCTATTATTTTTCCTGTTTTAATGTCTACATTTCCATAGAAACCAATAGGATCAGATGATACCAAGGCTTCTCCTTCTGCTTTACCTGGGGAAATAGATCTTCCTTTCATAGTTGCCCCTCCACTAGTTTATCAATATTATTAAAACATACTTTTTGTTTACAAAAACCAGGTAGATAATTAGCTGCTTTTCCGCTGTTTACACCTGTTGTCTTATAGCCCATTTGCTCAATTGGACTTACTACCATACAGGTATCAGCAACTATGTTACCACCGGCTTTAACAATTGTATCATTGTATCCCATTCTTTCTGCTGCTTCTTTTATCATCCGTGAGGTACAAATCCATACAGGCTTTTTGAGTTTTTTTCCTTCAAGCTTATTTGCCAGTCTAGCAATCTCTTTAATAGATGCATGAGGGCAGCCTAGTATTACAATATCTGGTTTTTTTCCACTGCTCAGTTCTTCATATGCATTATCAATATCTTTTTGTTCTACAGTTATTGTTTCTAAATCAGTTTTATTAACATTGTCTGCCTCTGGTGTTAAGTTTTCTACATGATAAATTGCTACAGCACCGCTAGCAGCCATAGCAGCACCAAGGGATTTTAATTGATCTGTATCTGCGTTTTTAATGCCTGTATAATATGGTATTTTGTTTTTTACTTTTTTTCCTACTATATGGCCAAGCGCTCCAAAATCAGAGTTAAAATCTAAATCTGCCTCAACCTTTATCTTATAATGTGGCTGACGGTTTTCCCATAGATGAAGACCATAGTTTGGAGTCACTCCACATATAGCAGCAGCTAATGCACTGGGCCCTCCTTCACGGTTTGTACGTGCCCCTATAACACTATTTGAAAAACTAACCGCACTACTCTCAGACCATGCAATATGCTCACGAAAACGAGGTAGATTCCCTGCAAGATATGGTGTACAAGTTGAGGTTACTACTATGCCCATTTTTTTAAAAGCATTCATGATTCTAAGCTGGTTTTTTGCAAAATCCTTTGGAAAACCTAGGTTTTTCCAGTTTTCAAGATCCATTCCTGCTGGGTTCAAATAGGTTAAAACTTTTACTTTTGTATTTTTTGAAGCCATATCCTCTAGAAATTCTGTTCCTGGGTCACCAATTGATTTATATGATACCCCTGCAACCTGAACTGAACCTATTGTTATCATCTTATCTGCACCGTATATTTCTCCAAGTCTTACAAGTAATCTAAAAAGTCTCTCTGTTACTTCTCCTTGCTCACCATTTAGAATTCTTTCTTCTTGTTTTGTTAAATACATAATCCTGCCCCTTTTCTGTTGTTATATTTTTTTTATATTTTATTGTTTTGTATTTTAAAGTGTTATTTGTTATATATAACCTTTTAAAACTATTGCTTTTTTCATATAAGTATAAAAAGATTTATATTAAATTATTTATTACTTTTATTTTAATCTTTAAAGGGAGGAAAAGAAATGAAGAAAATAGTATGTATTTTTGTTTTTATGCTTTTGACTACAACTTCTATTGTTGCTATCGGAAATAAAATAACAAATGAAACGTCGTTGAATCTTGGTCCACCTGAAGAATTCACCTGGTATTTTCCAAGAAACGATATAGCTAGCTGGTGGCATGCAACAGTTACCTCAGGTGAATATAGTGGTTGTGTTGAAGGAATAGAAGATACTGGTGGCGACGGAAAGATTGGTAAATGTGATTATGTTGTTGTAAACTGGGGAATCTCCTCAAATGTAAGACAGCCTTATTACAAGTATCATATTAAGGATAGTGAATAAATTACTGATGGACCAAATGCTGGCATGTATTCTTTTGATTTTGATTATAAATCAAAAAGCCGTCTTCCACCTAAATTAAATGGTTGTTGCCATTATGTAGATGACTCTAACACCGGCGGACCATGGTATGGCACTCCAGAAAATCCTTTTAGATATATTAAGGATGGGTTGGATGCAGCTTCAATAGGAGATATTGTATATGTATCTGATGGTCACTATGAGGAGCAAGATATAAATATTGATACAGATGGTGTAAAATTAATTTGGTTAGTAGATGTAAATGATCCATCTGTTGAAATACCAACAATAACTGATCAAACTGGAGATGTTATCGATGTTACTGCCGACAGGGTTGTTATAAGTGGGTTTAATATAGGTCCAAGTGGTAGTGCTGAATCTGATTCTGGAATTGATATTACATCGGATAATGCATTTATAACTAACAATATTTTCACTGAATGTAGAAATGGGATATATGTACATGATTCATCTAATTCCCATTGGATAATTGATAATGAATGGCCTAATTATGTAGAACCATATGATAAATGGCCTCTCTTTATAGACTATGATTGTGAAGATACATGGTTTTTTGAAAATGATTTTCATTATGAAACAATTATTTGTAATGACGATGGGAATAATGCTTGTTTTGAAGAAATAACTCATATAACTAATATTGGTAATCATTATTCTAATTATGAAGGCCAAGATTCAGATGGAGATGGTATAGGAGATACACCATACACCATTCCAGGTGCAGGTGAGATTGTCGATCTATATCCATTAATCAATG
>Ga0272442_10011159_pt1 | contig 10993 bp, 9 predicted proteins | sample SSMForm2O_FD_200262 | JGI IMG/M metagenome (GOLD analysis project Ga0272442, IMG submission 200262) | Marine sediment archaeal communities from Little Sippewissett salt marsh, Falmouth, MA, United States - SSM-Form-2O | ecosystem: Environmental > Aquatic > Marine > Wetlands > Sediment ... | reverse complement strand
ATTGGCGAGAACTCGTGCCCTTCCTTCGTCGGCGTAACCGTACCCGACCAACCGAAAGGCACCTCGACCGTGTACACGCCCCCGGCGCCACTGACGACCTTCTCGGGCAGACCCTTCATCTCAACGCCCTCAGCGCCAACCATGCCCGAAAGCGTAAACGTCAGCTCGTGCGCTGTGTAATCCTGGTTCGTCTGGTCCCTCGTCACCTGGGTGTGCATGCGCGTACTGGGATCGAAACGATACCCAATCTTCTCAGGCATCACCGTGAAGCTCAGCCCATACTCCACCTTCGCGCTGTACCGACCATTCGAATCACTGACCGGATCACCGGGCAAGCCCACCATCTTCACGCCAGGCTGACCCACCGAACCCGAAATGGTGAACGTCATAAGGTTCGCCACGTAGTTCTCGTCCGTCTGATTGCTCGTGACCTTCTGGTAGACCTTCTGCTGAGGCTCGAAGGTGTAGCCAAGCTTCACGGGAGTGACCGTACCCTTCCACCCGTAATCAACCTCAGCCGTATAAACGCCGTTGCCGTCAGTTCGCGGAGCGCCTGGCAATCCCTGCATCGTCACATCAGGCATACCAACAGAGCCCGACAGGACAAACGTCTTACGCTTGACCACGATCTGGCCGTGCGTCGTAGGCGCCAGCAGTAGTGCCACGCAGAGGATTATCACCCCACCCGATAATGCCTTCATTTGTTGCCTTGCCATAGGTCAACGTCCCTTTCTCCGGCCGCTCTTTTCATCACCCACACGGCCATCCCACATATCGGCGATCCCGCGCCCTCATTTAAGCAAATACCGCCCCCGCAGTATGCTACAACTCGATTCTCGTCGTGCCTCCCATGCCATGGATATCGACCGCCTCGACCGATATTTCGCCATCCACATTGCTCACCTTGATCATCTTCTGCGCCTGAACCGACAACCCTCCCTTGTCGTGCTCAAGGATCGCCGTCAGCCGGTAGTAACCCGGGGAAACACCGGCCAAATCCAAAACGCCAGTGAAACTCCTTTGTTCAAAAGGCAGCATATTACCGGCCTTAGCGTAGCCGCTGCTGCCGAGCTGTTCACTTTCCATCCCAAATCGGCTTCGCACCATGCCACTGCCGACCGAGCCCTCCTGATACACCGTCAGGATCCCCCGGCAACTCGGCAGGACGTGCGTATCCCCCTGATTGGTGAACGACGCCGTGACCCGATACCGTGTCGGCGTCAACTCCGCGACCTTCAGCCATTGATCGCTCGTCGAGATCAGCGGCGTCCCTTCCTGGCCCTTGGTCTGGATGTATACGAAGCCCTTGGACCGGCCGGCCGGTTGCCCATCCTGGAAACGAGCCTTTAGCTCGATAGTAGCATAGTGGTTCGGACGCGCGCCCGCCGAAGCTGGCATGCGAGCCACAACCCTCACATTACGTCCACGGTGGCCAGGCAATATGAACTGCTTCGGGTCGATCTCGACCCAGTCCGCACAACTCAGCGCCTCGGCAGGGATGCTACGATTCTGGCTGTCAACCATCACCCTTCCCGCCATCCCGGCAGGAACCACAGCCGTCGCATCGATCACCACCGCCTCGTTCGACGTGTTCGTCACCCTGACGGTCTTGGTACGCATCGCGCCCGGTCTCACCTCAAGGGTCTGCTCGCTCGGATCCAATTCCAGGGCCGCATCCCCCTGCGTGATAGTGATGCGAGGATCACCCTCGAAGTCGACCACCTCCTCGAACGCGTTGCCCCGCTCGCCGTCGATGATCACATACCCCCGCACCTTGTACAGGCCCTTCGCCAGTCGCTTCTCCACGTCTTCACGCAGATTCAGCGACACGCCCGGGATGATGCCCGTATCCGGAAACTCCACATCAGTCACATGGCGGTAGTGTTCGTTCGACTCCGCATAGATGCGGGCAAAGCCGCGAACCCGAGAATACGTCCCACCGGGGTTGTCGATCTTCAGAATCACTTCCGACGCCGCCGGTTTCAACCCCTCCGGAGGCCGAAACTGCAAACCCACACCCGCTAGCTTGACCCGGTGAGGCACCGGACGCCCTTCTACGTTGATGATAATAGGAACCACGAACTGAAGAAGGACCGAAGTATGATAACCCGACTCAGAAGCCGGTATTTGCGTCTGAGCAATCAACGCCGCACAGAAGTAACCCCGCTTCCCTACCGGGACCTTCACGTCAATGTCCACAAACTTGCGCCGCCGGGGATCCAGTGTGATGACATCCTCTCTCAGCTTAAGCCAGCTCAGGCAACTTTTCAGCTTCGAGACCTCCAGCGGAACATCGGTTTCCCCGTCGGGGGCTTTAACGGTCACCCACTTCGTGTCGTTGGCCCCGGACCGCACAACAGCGTCCGGCTCGATCTCCTGCCAGACCCCGTCAGGAGTCTGGGTAACGTCCACCAAACGAAGATCGATCACCCGAACCGTGTTCTCGTCACGGTTCTCAATCGTCATCCGCTGAGTCGTCTTCCTGTTCGGATACGCCGAAAGCTGAACCCGCATCGGCTGCACGTGGAACTGACCGAACGCCGTACTGCCGGCCAGCAGGACGATAACCATCAGACCCAGAATCCGCCCCAGGCCTAACCTGCTCTCTATAGATCGACTTTCAAACACCATTCTCATCTCGCTGCTCTCACAACTCGTTATGATTGCTGGTCTCTGACAATGCATCCTTCAAGTCGGCTCTACATCACCGGTGTGGCCTTTTTTGCCACGTTCGCGTTCACAAATAGATACGTCTTCCGTTCCTCGCGCTAACACCATTGAAACACCCCCATACCCAATTAGCCGCCTCAACTCAGAACCTCCCCTTGCTCTGAGAACCGCTCTATATATCACGCCCTTCAGGTTACCAAATTTGACTTTCAATGTCAATACCCATTTTACCTATATTCCCATTTTTCCTACAGTTAGGGCCGTTCTATTCGGCCCAAGACCACCCCCGACACCCCAAGGAAAGCGCCACAAAAACACGCCCGATAATGCGATGCCTAACGCAACCACCAACAGCGTTTTCATCACCCCTGCACCAGCCGGACCCGCGGCCCCATCCACCCCCAATAGAAGAGGAGCGATGGATAATGCTACCCATCGCTCCTCCTGCAATTCATCACTCGATGGCCGCGAACACCAATGCCCTCTGAACTCAAGGCCGAAGCCTTGAAGATCAAGCAGGAAACCAATGTCCTGCCAACCGAGTTCTGCCATTAACTGGCCTAGACTACCTCGGGGCAACCTTCAGCGTAACGGTCGCAACGTGGATGTCCTTCTGACCACCAGCGGTACCTACAAGCTTCGCCTCTTTGAGCGCGGCGCAAACCGTCACGGTCCCACCTGGCGAATCGATCTCGCTGTTCTGGACCGAGCAGGAGTACTTGCCGGGAACGGCGCCCGTCGCTGAGATCGAGCAGGATGCCTTCAGGCTGAAGTTACACTGAAGGGCCACATCGGTGCAGCCTTCGTACTCGGTGATGCTCTTCTGCGACAGCTTGATTTTCAGCTTATCTTGATCTTTGATGTAGACCCAGAAGCCAACGTCCATCAGGACGGGAATGTCAGTCAGTTCCTGCGGGACAAACGTGGTCGGCCAATTGTGGATCTTGATCTCCCCTGCCGGAGCCGTTGCGGCCAGCAGAGCCACTACTGCCACTGCAAAAAGACTTTTCTTCAACATCTTCACTTCCTTTCTAACAAAACCCTCGCTCCGAATTGGCCGATAGGGCCCATGTTGGAGCTAAACCCAGTAAAACCCGGCCAGGCACCACGAACGCCTGAGCCGCACTCGACAGCGAGCATCACTTCACTTTCACTGACGCATCCGGGCCTGCCCACTTCCTCACCCGAATTGCCGCGGCCCTGAACACTAGATTCGACCTGCGATTTTCATTCCCACTTGGCATGTGGCATCATGGCGCCGCTCTGGAGAGGGCCAACCCACCGAGCGACTCACAGGCTATCCTCAGCCTGCAAGATGCCGTTGCGTCATCACCGTACCTCCTTTCTCCCCCATCCCTACTGGAGGGGGCCTCTACTGGGGATCGCACCTTTCCATAGGTCCTGGGCAATCTGTCATCACATTAAAGGATAATACCAAGCCAGCAGAATAAACCGCGAAGCCCACATGCTTAACCCAGTTCGCATCAAGGTGCTGCCATTACCTTGAGTACCAGGGCTCCGCCATACCGTCCTGCCGGGTAAGACTCTAAACCCGTCACTCCAACCTTCAGGTAGAAGTGAACGTCGATGCCACTAGCCGGTGTCGGTCGAGAAGAGTCGGCAATCGCCACCCGTCCTGTACCCACCGGAACCTCCGTGCCATTGATCGTCACCGTCAAATCCTTCGCCGACATAACCGCCTTGCCTTGTTCGTGTCGAAACGTCTGAAAAGAAGCCTCAACGCGATAGGCACAATTCGCCACCACGTGAGCGACCGACTGACCGCTGCCATGCTGCAAACCTGGGCCCATGACCGTCCCGATATGAATCGGCGTACGCGGGAGCGATATCTCAACAAAGGGCACAACAGGTGTCATGGCGCCGGCGACATCGGCCGGAGTCATGGCGCCGGCGACATCGGCCATCGCCAAACACGCTGCGACGATCACAATTATCTTCGCCAGATTCCTCATAGTCTTGGCCCCCCAACAGTCATCGCGCAAACGCCAAAAAAAGCGAGCGCTTCAATTCACCTGGCAACAGCGTTGTTCCCGAAAAACAAACTCGATCAATTGTCTGAGAGCCTCCTCCGCCGCTGGCAAAAGCCCGCCAAACCGCCACTAAGGACAAGACCGAAAGGCGCAGCACAAAGAGAAATGAGAAACGGTGTGCTTCGACGAAAAACACGCCGAATTACCTCCTGCCCTCCTCACTTCTCACTCTCCTTCCCGTCAGCACGGACAGCAAACAACCTCAAGTACCCAGAGGACGGATCCGTACCATGCCCTTAGCTAATCACCTCACATTATCAATTTGCCACATAAGTGTCAAGCACATTTTCTCTAGCCTGGGGTTTTTGTCCAGCACCTTCAAACCACTTACTCTTTGTATTTTACCCAAAAGACATCGCCTTGTCAATGCCACAGCAATTCATTTTACCAGACCAACCCAAGCTACCCAAGCTCCACATCCATCCCGCCCCCCAGTGACCCCGCTATCACCCCACAGAAAAACATGTAAGTCCTTATTTATAATATACATACGCCACAACGCGACATCGAGCAGCACACCGAAGACCGACCCTGGAAATCCGTTGTCACGCCGGCCATCGGCCGTTTGGCCCATTTATTATCTCGCCGCAGGATCGGCCGGGCAGAGCCTGCAAAGCCGCCGAGGCGGCACAGCGGCATGGACACCCAGGCGAAGGAATGCCGGGAATAACCCTAGGAATGGTTGCCACACGGCCCAAAACCGCGCAGCAGTCACCAGGGACAATACAGAAGGGATCTCCCCGAGTAGGACTCGAACCTACAACCTAGCGGTTAACAGCCGCTCGCTCTACCGATTGAGCTATCGGGGAATTTGACCGAAAGACAAAGGCACCGGGATCAGACCCGATACCTTGCTGTGATTATCGTCCAGAACCCCGCAGATTTCAACAACTTTGTCAAGATTTCTCGCCTGATGCCGATAGGAAAAGCACGGTGGCGCTGGACAAGCGCCTAGCCATCGAGTAGGTTGCCTGGTTTGCGTATCTTGCGTCGGCGCGCCTGGCCGCGGCCCCGGGACAACGGAGGTGTAGGTCGCACCACCGATATGATCGGACCGAAGATTCAGAGGAACACAGGCGCCCTTCAGCGCATCTTATGTATTTGCCGGTGAAGTCGCGGAATCTTGGGCATATAGGTTAACAACAGAATGGCCAAAGACATACTCAGTGTGGGGGATTACACGATCATTCGACGGATCGGCAACGGCGCCCGAAGCACAATCTATCTGGCCACCGACGAGGAGGATGGAACACAGGTCGCACTCAAGCGACTCATCTGGGAACGCCCCGAAGATCATCGCGTCTTCGAGCAGACCGATAACGAGTACAAAGTCGCCCGAGAAATAGACCATCCCTACATCCGCAAGTGCTTCAAAATCCGCAAGATCCGCAGCATGTTCAAGGTCCGAGAAATGCTCCTGTCCATGGAACATTTTGAGGGCAAGACGCTTGAGGACACCACCACCCTGAGCCTGGGCGACGTGCTGCTCGTTTTCCGTATGGTCGCCACCGGTCTCAACGCCATGCACCAGCGCGGATTCGTCCACTGTGACATCAAACCCAACAACATACTCATCAACAAGAGCGGTACCATCAAGATCATCGACCTGGGTCAGAGCTGCCGGATCGGCACCATCAAATCGCGCATCCAGGGCACCCCCGACTACATCGCGCCCGAGCAGGTCAAGCGAAAGTCGCTCACACCCAAGACCGACATCTTCAACCTCGGGGCCACCATGTACTGGGCCCTGACGGGCAAGAACGTCCCCACCCTGATCCCCAAGCAGAAGAACCCCGTTGGGCTCTACGAGCCGCCCAAGTGCCACCCGCCGCACGTGCTCAAGAAGCAGCTTCCCGTCGGCATCTCGATGCTGGTCATGGACTGCGTCAAGAATGAGCCGGCCGAGCGCCCATCCAACATGGTGGACATCATTTCCGGCCTGGACTCCATGATCCACAGCATCTTCGGCGGAAAAATCAAAGCGAATCGAAATGCCTCAAACAACAATCGATCTGCTTAACAACGGCATCACCGCCAACCAGACCGACAGATTCCGACGCGGCAACCTCGTCAGGCTGCCCGAGACGGGTTCTCTGGTCGTCGGAGGCGACATCCACGGCCACCGACGCAACCTCGAACGCCTCATCGCCCGCGCCGACCTGGCCAGTGACCCCGATCGACACCTCGTCCTCCAGGAGATCATCCACGGCGGACCCGAAGACGAAGGCGGAGGCTGTCTGTCTTATCAGGTCCTCCTCGACGCTATCCGACTGAAGCTCCAATTCCCGGACCAGGTCCACCTCGTCATGGGCAATCATGACACCGCCTGCATATGCAGCAGCGAAGTCATGAAGAACGGCAAGGAAATGAACCGGGCCTTGACCGCCGCGCTCGAACGCCAGTTCCCCCACGCCAGCCATGATGTCGAGCTGGCCCTGAGACAGTTTCTCTTCTCCCAACCGCTGGCGGTCCGGTGCCAGAACCGCGTGTGGGTCTCCCATTCGCTGCCCGGGGACCGCTTCGCCGAGTCGTTTGATCCCGGCCTCTTCGACAGAGCGCTGGAGATCGCCGACTGCAAGAAGCCCGGCGGCGCTTACACCCTGACGTGGGGCCGGCGTCACAGCCAGGCCGCGCTCGACAGGATGGCCGAGCAACTTGACGTCGATGTCTTCGTCGTGGGTCACCAGGCCCAGCCGCACGGCTGGTGCCAGGCCGGTCTCAACCTGATCATCCTCGCTTCCGATCACAACCACGGCTGCCTCATCGAGATCGATCTGACCCAACCCTGGACGGCCTCGCAACTGGCCGACCACATCGTCCCTCTGGCCTCGATTTCCTGACGCAAAGACCCGTTGTCGAGACGGCGCCAAGCGCCCGCCAACCGGTAGAAAACGCTGGCGTTGGGCACCGATTTTGCCTATCGTGGTGCCACTGCGCCCCGAACGGTCGCCACCGGGGCCGGCAGCCGGATCATTCAATGTGTGGAAAACGATTCGCCTCATATGGGTTGGTACCTCTATGTAGCCTGGGCCGCGATTGCTGCGCAACTGCTGTATCTTTACGGCGCGGTGCGCAACTATCGCTATGCGCTGGCCAAATACCACAGAACCCCCCCCGAAATCTATCGACCCCGCGTCGCGGTTGTCATCCCCTGCAAGGGACTCGACGCGAGATTCCAGGCCAACATCGAGTCGTTTCTGGCTTTGGACTTTGACAACTATGACCTGTTCTTCGTTGTCCAGGACGAAACCGACCCCGCATACGAAGAACTCGGGAAGATCGTCAACCGATCGCGGCAGGGCTCCAAGGCCCACGATGTCCAGATCCTCGTGGCCGGTCTTTCCGAATCGTGCAGCCAGAAGATCCACAACCTGCTTTATGCCTTCGGTCACCTTCCGGAAGAGACAGAGATCCTGGCCTTTGCCGATTCCGACATCTGCGTGCGGCCCGGCTGGCTGCGGCACTTGATCTGGCCTTTGCGGCGCGACAAATGCGGCGTCGCGACAGGGTACCGATGGTTCGTGCCCACGCGGAACAACCTGGCGTCCCTGGGGTTGTCGTCCATCAACGGGGCCGTGGCGCAAATGCTCGGCAACAGCCGGCTCAACCACGCCTGGGGCGGGTCCATGGCGGTGCGCACGGCCGACTTCCACCGGCTCGGCCTGCCGGAACTCTGGAAGCACACACTGAGCGACGATCTGTCTCTGAGCCAGGCGGTGAAGAAGGCGGGGATGATTGTCACGTTCGTTCCCGGCTGTCTGGCGGCCTCCTGCGAATCCACGACGTGGGGAGGGCTCTATGAGTTCTGCCGGCGTCAATTCCTCATCACCCGGGTCTACGCGCCGATGACGTGGTGGCTCGGGCTCATCAGCAGCCTGGGCGCCGTGGTCGGGTTCTGGGGCACGGCCGCGCTGGCGTGTTACGCCTGGGCCAGCGACGCGGATCATGTGCTGCTCTACACGGCCGTGCCGATCTTCTTCTTTGTCGGTCAACTGATCCGGGTCATCCTGCGCCAGACCATGTTCGTGCGCCTGTTTCGAGAGCACGCGCCGTCGATGAAACCCGCGATCGTCGCCGATGCCCTGGGGTTCTGGTTCTGGTCGATACTCCAACTGGTGTTCATCCTTTCGTCGGCGTTCGGGCGGACGATTCGCTGGCGCGGCATCCGCTACCGGCTTGTCAGCCCCACGCGGACGGACGTCCTGGCGGACTGAATCGTCGAACATGCGGGCGGGCTCGACGACCTGGGCCCGTGCACCGGCCGGCAGCGTGTCCTGGCATCTCGACGGAACGATCCAGTCCAACGACCACTGAATCGGCGAAGGGACCGCTTACAGCGGCGTTCCTGGCCCCCTGGCGCCGCCTGAGGGCGGGATAGGCGCCAACGGGGTAGACCGGGCCAGCCGGGCACGGTATGGCGGGCCAGAGGCCGAGGACAGGCATGAGGAGGAGGGCCGTGAGCAGCGATCCTGCGGTGGCGGCGATCGTGCTGGGGGACGATGGCCGGCTCAGCGGCCGTGGCTGGCGACCGAGGGCGGCCCGGAGAGGCGGGGGCGGAAGGGGAAATTGGGTTTGTTTTTCTGAGGGCCCGATTGAGTAATGTTGACCTAAACCCTTTATATGATTCATCTTAGAGCTAGATTGGGCCAATCGAAATTGGGTTTGTTTGGCGCAATTGCCCCTCGGTGGGCGTGTGGATCGACCCCGTGGCTGGGGGGGCTTTGTGGTCCTGGTCGTCGTTATGGTCTTGCGGGCCATCTCGTCTCCTTCTGCCAGGAGTTTCTACTACGGCGGCCCTATTTTGTTCACTAATATACGAACGTTTAGACCTGGGGTCTGGAAGAATTCCGGCAATATGGCGGCCCCGTGGGCGACTGAAGGGGTTGAGAGCCGGACGGGCAGGCCAGCGTTCCTGGTGGGCAGCGCTAAGTTCTTGATTGCCCGAAAGATAAGGTCTATAGTCATCGGCGTGATGAGCGGGTGAGGGTTCGGCGGCTTCGGGATTCGTTGCGGTGGGGTTTGACATGATCAAGGTCGAGAGGCTGTGCAAGCGTTTCAACGGGATCGTGGCGGTAGACGGGGTCAGCTTCGAGGTCTCGCGGGGCGAGACGTTCGGCCTGCTGGGGCCCAACGGGGCGGGCAAAACCACGACGATCAACATCCTTTGCGGCCTGCTCAAGGCGGAGGGAGGGACGGTGCTGCTGGACGGCAAGTCCGATCCGACGCAGCCGAGCGTGCGGGCTTCGCTGGGTGTGGTGCCGCAAAGCCTGGCGCTGTACCAGGAGCTGACGGCGCAGAGCAATCTGGAATTCTTCGGGCGAATCAATGGCCTGACGGGGACACAACTGAAGGAGCGTATCGGGGCGGCGCTGGAGATGGCGGGTCTGACCGAGCGGCGGAAGGACCGGGTCTCGACGTTCAGCGGCGGCATGAAGCGTCGGCTCAACATGGTCTGCTCGCTTCTGCACGAGCCGTCGATCCTGCTTCTGGACGAACCAACGGTGGGGGTGGACCCGCAGTCGCGGAACCTCATCTTCGACAACATCGAGAAGCTCAAGAGCGAGGGCCGCACCATCATCTATACGACTCACTACATGGAGGAGGCCCAGCGACTCTGCGACCGCGTGGCGATCCTGGACAAGGGCAAGATGCTCGCACTGGACTCGGTTGACAACCTGATTGCCCAACACGGGGGGCCGTCGCATATCGAGGCGGAACTGGAGAAGACACCGGACGATGCCGACGCGCTGGCGCAGCGGCTGGGCGTGGAAGGTTTCAGTATCGATCAGAACACCGTGCGTTTCGAGACGACCGAACCGATGCAGAGTCTGGCCGCTCTGAATCAAGGGGACCTGCGGTTCCGGGCGTTGAAGGTCGAGACCACCAATCTCGAAGACGTCTTTCTGAATCTGACGGGAAGGAGGCTGAGAGACTGATGGGTACCGTACTGGCGCTGGCTTTGAAGGACCTGCGGGTCCTGTTTGCGGAGAAGTCGAACCTGTTCTGGGTGTTCGTGTTCCCGGGTATGTACGCGTTGTTCTTCGGGGCGGTTTTCTCCGGGGCGGGCGAGGGGCCGAGCAATATTCGTGTGGTGGTCGTGGACGAGGACGGCAGCGATTTCTCGCGGGCGTTCGTGTCGCGGCTGCGTTCGAACGAGGCACTGCGGGTGCTGCCTCGTGAGGAGCCGAACGCACCGGCTGAGCCGATCGAGCGAGCCGATGCGCTGGAGCGCATTCGCAAGGGGAAGGTCGCGGCAGCGGTGATCATTGGCA